>Ga0265301_10004562_pt1 | contig 13941 bp, 12 predicted proteins | sample AusTroGonzalo_MG_2_FD_193488 | JGI IMG/M metagenome (GOLD analysis project Ga0265301, IMG submission 193488) | Bovine rumen microbial communities from tropical cattle in Woodstock, Queensland, Australia - Gonzalo_04 | ecosystem: Host-associated > Mammals > Digestive system > Stomach > Rumen ...
TCATGGCCCAGTTGATGAAACCCGACGTGCTTGTGGATATCCAGATGAGTCGCTATGGTGGCTTTGACTACGACAAATCGGAAAAAATCATCGCCATCGGTCGCAAAAAAACACAGCAGGCGCTTGAACATTATTGAGCATTCATTTTTTCATCAGCCCCGTTTGTTTTGCCGATCGAAAATGTATATACAAATCAGAATATCTCGTATAGTTAAAACTATCAATTTTGTGGAGTGTACTCCCGCTTTTTATAGAAAAATCGGGAGTGTGGTTGGACGCCATGCCGGAGGCATGAGACGCGCCGACGGCACAATTAACACCATACGAGCGCGATAGCGCGTAGTGTTAATTGCACTGCGTGCGTGACACCTCTCCGAGGCTTTCAACTTACCCCCAAACAATACCCCCAAAAAAATATTTTCAACCAACTGCAACCTTTTGACTTTTTTGCATCTTACCAATAGACAAAGATAGTATCTTTGCCACGCCGTTCTTTTCAGATTCTGTTTAACGGACCTTGCAGGATCTGGAAGTATGACGTGAGAATGATAAAAATGAAGGTCCGCTAAAAAGGCTATGGACATTAGAGAGAATGCCGTTAAGGTTTACAGGGATACCGCTTTGGCGTGGATTTGCGTCATTTTTCTCGTCTCTATGCTGACCTTGGTTATATACCTCGTGTTCACAAGTAATCTCTCCACATGGGGCTATGTCGTGTTTGGTGCTGCCTTTATCGCGATTGTATCCTATTTCTTTGACATCAGGAAAAACCGAAACACCATCGTGGTCTATCCCGAATCTTTGCAGTCGTAAAAGCCCTATAAATGAACATCGAGCAAGTACGAGACTACACCCTGTCCCTCTACGGTGTGACTGAAGATCAGCCGTTTGGCGATGACATCCTCACCTTCCGACTGGAAGGAAAGATATTCGTATGCCTTTGGCTGGGTGGGGGCATGCATGACATGAAGGATTCTGAACCCAGGTTGGCACTAAAACTGTCACCAGAAAAAAATATTGAGCTGCGGGAACAATTCTCCGCTGTAACGCCAGCTTGGCATTGGAATAAGAAGCATTGGAGTGACGTGTATTACGAGCAGTTGGAAGATGCGCTGGTTCAGGAATGGATCAAGGAGTCATATCTGCTTGTGGCATCGAAACTTCCTAAAGCAATGCGGCAGAAGTATATGCAAGCATTGCACAATGACATTGCACGAATGACACAAGAACAATTATCACAAAGCAATGGGACATAACAAGGACAGACGCCCAACATATCCGGCGGAGAACAAGAAAGGTAAAGGCAAGTCTATCGTAAAGCAGTTGAAAGATGCATGGAGTTGGCTCTTTTCTGCCCTCTTTGTGCTTGCCTTTGTGCTTTTTGTCATTTATTTTATTATTTCAATCCACAACAATAACATAAGGCGGAACCAGATTAAGAACAACCCAGTCGAAACAGAGGGCGTCATTACCAAGATTGGAAAGAATGTTGGGTTTAGAGGTCGATATAGTTCAACACCAGTATATTACGACTATTATGATGGAGACTCTCTGTACCACGGCATGATATATACAAAAGAAAAAGAAAGAGAAGCCAATAATATGATGGTTGGCCACACTATCAAAATAACCTACGAGAAAGACAATCCGTCAAACTCGATGTTTAAGGAAACGTTATCACAGTATTAACACAATGCACATAGCACTCTTCTGCGGCTCGTCGATGCCGTGCGCAAGATAATTCAACATTGAAATGGACCAATGATCAGACAAATCAACAATAGACCCAATCCCAATGAGGCGTTCCCGAATCCGAACCTCCCAAGACTTTGCTTCATCAAGAATGTGGTGAAGAATCCTCGTATTATCATCGGAGACTACACCTACTATGATGATGTGGATGGTGCGGACCAGTTTGAGAAGCACGTCACGCACTTCTACGGCTTTATCGGTGATAAACTAATTATCGGAAAGTTCTGCGCCATCGCCAAGGGTATAGAGTTCGTGATGAATGGTGCCAACCACAGGATGGACTGTGTAACGACATATCCATTCTACATTATGGGTGGTGACTGGGGAAGTGCCATTGCGTCTGTCAAAGATGAGTTGCCGCTAAAGGGTGATACTGTTATCGGCAATGATGTTTGGATAGGTCAGAACGTAACCGTGATGCCGGGTGTCCATATCGGTGACGGAGCCATCATCGGCGCGAACTCTGTCGTAGCGAAAGATATTCCTCCTTATTCTATCGCTGTTGGGAATCCCTGTCAAGTCGTCAGAAAACGCTTCGATGACGAACTGATAGAATTGTTGCTTGAATTCAGATGGTGGGACAAAAGCATCGAGGAAATAGAAAGCCTCATGCCGTTATTGTCTTGTGGCGACTTGGAAAAGGTAAAGATGGAAATACGGGCAAGACTATGATTGAAATAATGCGTATCTTTGCAGCATCAATTGAAATCAACAAACCGAAAATAACAATGAAAAAATTAGCATTCATCATGGCAGCACTCTTGACGATGAGTCTGAGTGGCTGCGCACAGAAAAACCAAACCCAAAATCAAGGAAAGGAGAACCCCGAAATGAAAAAGACCCTGATCGTTTATTTTTCGGCCACAGGCAACACCAAGGCTGCTGCACAAAAACTGGCGCAAGAGTTCAATGCCGACCTCTACGAAATCACCCCTGAGCAGCCTTACACCGCCGCCGACCTCGACTGGCGCGACAAAACTTCGCGCTCGACCATCGAGATGAAGGACAAGACCTCACGTCCCGCCATCAAAGGCCGTTGCGAGAATATCGCAGATTACGACACCGTGTGGATTGGCTTCCCGATTTGGTGGTACACCGCCCCCACCATCGTCAACACGTTCATCGAAGCCCACGACCTGAGCGGCAAGGTGCTTAACGTCTTCGCCACCAGCGGCGGCAGCGACGTAAAGGACTCCTACAACGACTTAAAGAAAGCGTATCCGCAATATACTTGGGGCGAAAGCTGGTTGATGAACAAATAAAAGTAAGATGGTCGATTACGGATTGAAAGATAGAGTGACCCTTATTACTGGAGCGAACAACCCGCAAGGGATCGGAGCGACCACGGCATTGGCTTTTGCCCGCGAAGGAGCAAAAGTGGTGCTGGTGTATAAGAAAATTCCCAGAGCCTTTGACAAAACCAAGACAGACAAAAACGGAGCCGACCGGTATTTTGCATCCAATGCAGGGAATGCCGACATGGTGGAGAGCAAACTTAAGGGAATGAACGCCGACTATTTGATTATTGAAGGCGACATTTCCGATGAGGTTTCCGTGAAGGAGCTCTATTCGAAAGTGCTGGAACGATACGGACGGGTGGATATTCTGGTCAACAACGCGGCAGAAGGCGATATGGACGGCTTGGATACCATAGAGAAAATTACTCAAAAAGTGATTGACGACACCTTTGCTGTCAATGTGCGCGGAAGCATTCTGATGACGAGGGAATTTGTCAACCATCGCAGTGATTACGGCAGGGTTATAAATATTTCTACCGACGCGGCGCAGGTCTTTGCCGGTCAGATTACTTACGGAGCCAGCAAAGCGACCCTGGAGGCACTTACTCGCAGCATCGCCCTCGAAGTGGCGAAGTATGGCATCACCGTAAACTGTGTAGCCCCCGGCCCGACGCAAACCGGCTGGATTGACGAAGATTTTGAGAAAGAGGTCGTTTCCATCATTCCGATGGGCAAGCTAATTCAACCAGAGGATATCGCCGACACGATTTTATTCTTAGCCAGTGAAAAGGCCGGAATGCTTACGGGACAAGTGATTAAGGTGTCGGGCGGGCACGCCCTGTGAAATAAACTGGCGATCACCATTATCGAAACGATATGACTATGTGCAGCGTAACGACCAATGATTTCGAGCAGGGCAACCAAATGAAGTATTCGATAGTTGCAGCCTTCGGGTTGCGACTTTTTTGTATTTTTGCGGCAAAAAGATGGCTATTTTAAGTTCACATCGCACTGGAATTGTTAACGTTCGCGACATCGGTGGCTACCAAGCCGTTGACGGCATGAAGGTCAAGAAAGAGCTGCTCATCCGCGGCACATCGTTGGCAACGGCAAAAGATGCCGACCTCGCACAGTTGGCCGCCCTTCCCGTGGTCAAGGTGATCGACTTCAGGACAGACTTCGAGAAAAAAGGCAAAGAAAACAGGGCGTTGCCAGGTGCCGACTATATTTGCCTTCCCGTCCAACCGGTTGACAACGATGATACGCCAGCGGAAATGGTTAAACTTAAGTCGTTTAACATCTCCAAAGTCATCATGTTTGCGGCTTTTAACGAAAAAGCGAAGGTTATTGCGAGGGATATGTATCCTCTGATGGTTACGCGCCCCAGATGTCAGCGGCAATTTGCCGCCTTTCTCCGAGAGGTGGTCGATACTTCCGAAGGAGCTGTTTTCTTTCACTGTACGCAGGGCAAGGACCGCACAGGTCTCGCGGCAGCCTATCTGTTGTCGGCATTAGGTGTTGACCGCGATACCATCATCGCTGATTTCGACAAGACCAATCAGGTTTATGCCCGTGATGTTCGCAAATATTGCCGTAGGGTGAGATTTTTTGGCGGAAAGGAAGAAGAATTGGCCGTGGTGAAAGCCTTCATCGGTGCCAACACGGAAAATTTTATCAAGACGCTCGACCTAATCGACAGGGAATTTGGTTCGATGGATGCTTATCTGCGCAACGTTTTGGGCTTGACCGATGCAGATTTCGAAACATTGAGAGGGCGTTACCTAAAGTAGGGTTGCCGCAATGCGACAGCCCTACAGCAATGCGACAGTTCTACAGCTTGTATTTTGAATTATTATATCTTTGCGATTATTGATCAATTAAATAGAACATGTGACATTACAAGAAGCCATCGTTGCCCGCCACAGCGTGAGGCAATATATCGACAAGCCCATTGAGGCGGAGAAAATCCAGCAGCTGCAAGACCTTATCAACGAATGCAATCGTGAGGGTGGGCTGCACATCCAGTTGGTCACCGACGAGCCCAACGCCTTTTCGAATATTATAGCACATTACAGCAAATTTTATGGTGTGCGCAACTACATCGCCATGATTTGCAAGAAAGGCGACGATGTGAATCTCGGCTATTACGGCGAAAAGGTGGTGCTGCTAGCGCAAACGCTCGGGTTGAACACCTGCTGGGTGGGTGCCTCTTACCGCAAACAGCCTGACCGAAATGTGAGCAAATTTTTTCTATTTTTGCCGCCGGATTCGGGTTCTCGCCGATTAATAGGGAATCCATTGTAAATCAGAACTATGCTGCAACAAATTAACTTAGTCGAGATTTTCAGCTCGTTTATCGTGATGTTCGCCATCATCGATATTTTGGGTTCCATCCCCATCTTTATGAGCATCAGGGAGAAGAATCAGGACATCAAGGCGGTGCAGGCCTGCCTCACGGCTTTGGGACTCTTTCTGGTCTTCTTCTTCGCAGGCGACGCGCTTTTCCGGCTCTTCGGCATCAACGAGGCCTCGTTCGCAGTGGCGGGTTCGTTGGTGTTGTTTATCCTCGCCGTGGAGATGGTTTTGGGGCGCGACATCATCAAAAACGAGCCTAATAGCGGCGGAGCAAGCATTGTGCCAGTGGCGTTCCCCCTCATTGCCGGTCCCGGTGCCATCACGGCTCTGCTCTCTCTCCGCGCCGACTACGCCGTGGTCAACATCTTGATCGGGCTGCTTTTGAACATCATTCTCGACTATATCGTTATCCGCTATTTGGACAAAATTGAGAATTTGCTGGGCAAGAATCTCATCTTCATTATCCGTAAATTCTTCGGGGTCATCCTTCTCGCCATGGCCATCAATATGTTCGTCAACAATATATTGGTGATTATTCATCAGATGCCAAAGTAGTGTAATTATTTTTTGTATTTTTGCCGCCGATTTGGTCGCCCGTCGTGGGCGCCAAGAGGGAAGCCGGTGTGAGTCCGGCGCAGTCCCGCTGCTGTAAGCTCAAAAGAGTTGAAACCCATAAAGTTAAGTCACTGTGCGACGCTATAGCCGCATGGGAAGACGGGGTGGAAACGAGCAAGCCAGAAGACCTGCCAAATCGTATTTTTATCGGAAAAGCTTTCGAGGAGAGGCGATCCGACCATAGGATTTTGCATGGTGCCTTTGTGGTGTGTGCTGCGTTCCTGTGTGTTTCATGGTGTTTCCCTCCTTGTTTGCCTATCCGATACTGGAAATTGAAGATTCTTATTTATCAACAATTAAAAGTATCAAACTATGGTAAAAAAGTTATTGACTTTATTCTTGGGGCTGACGTTAGCCTTTAACGCCTCAGCCCAGTTGGTTACCATCGACCCGAGTGATGTGCAGTTTTGGACGGGTAGTGGTAGCAACAGCACTGTTGTCGCCATTGGATGGGACGATGATTCCGCTCCTTACACCCCTACCGTTGTCATTTGGGGCGTGCGCTGGGAAGGGAGCATCTATCTCGTCAACGCTCTGGACACTATCGCAGCGTATGATAATCGTTTTTCGTACGCATTTTATGGTTCGATGGTTCACTCACTTTCCTACAACGATCCCGATGCGGGCATCGTGTTGACTCCCTCTATGGACTGGAATTGTAATAGTTACGGTGGAGCCTTTGGCTCGACCACGCTCAATAGCACTCATTTGAGGATTTCAGAATCTACCTGTAGCAACTACACGTTTACCGGTGTCTCCAATATCATTTATGCTTCCGACCCCAACGCTGCTTTCTCGTGCGCCAAACCGCAGGCCGTCACGGTGACCGACCTCACCTCTACCACCGCCACGGTGAATATCACTGATACTACCTTTGTGAACAACTATACCGTGAAGCTTTATGCTGGCGATTCACTAGTTGACAGCGTTGTCATCTATACCCAGACCATCTCCTATACCACTCTTACTGACAATACCGGCTACACGGTGAAGGTCTTCTCCAACTGTTTTGACGGTACACAGACCTCTGCACGCAGTAGTAGTTTCCGTACTCCGTGCATTGCCGTTGCCCACACCGATCTTCCTTGGACGGAAGACTTCCAGTCGGGCACTGGCACCTCATACGCCTCAGCAGCCTCTTTCTTCTCCAATTATGTTTTTTGCTGGGATTTGATTAACCCCTACAGCTCTACTGACCCCTATATCAACAGCTCTTCATCGGTCAACGTGAGCGGCGGACAATGCCTCTATGTGAGCAGCCGTCCCGTCAGCCCGACCCTCTTGGTGCTGCCGCTGTTCGAGGACACACCCGACCAGCTGCGTCTCCAGTTCGATGTGCTCTCCTCATACGGACACGGTTTCGAAGCGGGCGTCATCACTGATGTGACCGACGAATCCACCTTCACGCCCATTGCCACCTGTCTGCCCACCGGTAGCGGCTGGAACCATTTCGAGGTGACCTTCGCGGGTGTTACTACCGGACGCATCGCCCTTCGCTCCAACGACAACGGTCCTGCCTATCTTGACAATGTGACCGTTGACGAGCTTCCCTCATGCGTGAAACCTTCTCAGGTGCTCATCTCCAATGTAGATGCCTTTTCTGCAGATATCACCATCACGGATCCCAACGCGAACAACCATTATATGATTTATGTGGCGGAGGACAGCGTGGAAATCTTCAGCGACAACTACACCCTCACCAACTTGCTGCCCAACACACGCTATGTTGTGAGTGTGCGCACCCTCTGTTCGGATACCACTACCGGTGTCACGGAAGCTGTTTTCCGCACTGGTTGCGGTCCGATCGCCATTCCTTATCATGAAGACTTCAGCCAGTTTGTGGATGTGGCCAATGGTTACGGCTACGCAGTGACAGACAGCACTTTGCCTTGCTGGGGCTTCTTCAAAGCACGTGAACTCGACCGTCTGGAGCTTTTCACCCCGTCACAGAGTTCCTCTTACGGCTACGGCGATGACGGCTATACCCTTCGTATCTATGGAAACTACTCCAACTCTCGCGATATTCTGATGCTCCCTGAACTGAACCAAGCTACCAACACATTGGAAATCAGCTTTATGACCCGTCCTTCTGAAACCGGCACCTTCGGGGGTGTCTTGGAGGTTGGCTATATGACCGATGCCACCGATACTTCCAGTTTTGTCACTGTTGCCAGCTACGGCTGTGCCCAATTTGCCAACGGCTATGACTTGCGCGCCGCCACTTTTGCGAATGCGCCCGCAAATGCCCGCATCGCCTTGCGCGTGATCCCCACCGGCGGTTCGGCTAAATCTTGGTATATTGACGATTTGGACGTACACGATATGCCTGCCTGCGCTCGTGCTTTAGGCATCAGTGCGGACAATATCACCACCGATGGTTTCACTCTCCATGTGGATGATCCCACTTTGGTGAACAACTATCGTTACTATGTCAGTTCAGAAAATAGTGTTGACAGTGCCGATTTCTACGATACCGTGTTCATCGTCAGTGGTTTGGCTGCCTCCACCGATTTCGAGCTCAGCGTGGTCAGCATCTGCGACGACGGCACTCTCACGCTGCCTCACACCATTTCGGTCAGCACCCTCTGTGCGCCCGTTTCCGAAATACCTTTCGTTGAAAACTTCGAGAACTGGACGGCTACCCAATCCCAAGGCATGAACCGCTGTTGGAACCGTCTGTACAACAATAATTCAAACAATTTGGTTACTAATAACTATCCTTATTGCGCCAGTAGCAGTGCCAATGCTTACAACGGCTTCAAGTCGCTCAAAATGTACTCCAAAGGCACCTCCAATGCTATTAAAGAATATTCTGTAGCTTATCTTCCCGAGTTTCAGGCAAATGTTAACACTCTGAAAGTGCGTTTCTTCTACAAATATGGCGGTACCACCACCAACATCAATAAAGTGCGCATTGCGGTCGGTGTCAGCGAAGATGTGTCTGATACCACCACTTTCACCCGTCTGGCTACCTTGGTGCCTTCCGTTATTGGTTGGAACGAATTCGAGGTGGAATTCAGCGGCTATACTGGCAACGGCAATCGCATTACCATTATGCAGGCCAGCACCGGTACCACCGCCATCACAAGCTATATTGACAGTGTGGTAGTGGACACTATTAGCAGCTGTAACCGTCCTGCCACCTTCGAAGTGGCCAGCATCACCGCCAATTCCGCCGAACTTACGTGGACAGACCCGAGTACCGCTGATTCTTACATCATCCGCTGGAGCGACGGTGCTACCACTGACAGTGTCATTGTCTCCAACGATACCACTTATGAGCTCAACGGTTTGACCCCCAGCACCAACTACTCTGTTGATATCCGCAGCATCTGTTGGGGTGAGCCCACCAACGCACGCACGCTGAGCTTCGCTACCTCTTGTGCTCCCATGCCCCTGCCGTGGAGCTTTGACTTCGAAAACATCACCAATATGAATCAGCTCTCTTCCTGCTGGAACAGATACAGTGGCCGCTATATTGACTCCACTCATAGCGCTACATTGAGCTCCACAACCAGCGGATGGACACGTTCCACCACTGCTTTTGATGGATCGTCGCACGTGAAAGTCAACCTGTATAGCACTACATGCAAATATTGGTTGGTTACCCCTGAAATTGACCTTACTGAAAATGCCGAGTTGACATTCGACTATATGTTGACCGCTTATAACAATTCTGATGCTCCTGACGTAGGCACTGGATTTGAGGATGACCGTTTCGTTGTGTTGGCTACTACCGACAACGGTACGAGCTGGACACCCGTGGCCCAATGGGGTAGCGATACCGTCAATCGCGACGACTATTATCTTCCTTCAGTGACCAATACGTCCTCACAAGCCACGGTTTCTCTTGCCAACTTCACTGGTCAAATCGTCCGATTGGCTTTCTATGCTGAAAGTACTGTGGGTGGCACGGATAATGACTTCCGCCTTGACAATATCGCAGTCGCTATAGTCACTGACACGACCGTCACGCCCATTGATACCACCGTCACGCCTATCGATACCATTGTGCCTCCTGTTGAAGCCACTATCGACTTCAGTGAAATTCTCTATTGGGTCGGCAATGGTTCTAACGAAGCTGTGATGGCTGTGAACTGGGCCGACACCGCATTGGCTTGGGGTTACCGCTGGAACGGTACCGCCACTGTGGCCGACATGATGACCGATATTGCCGCTGCCGACCCGCGCTTCAGCTATGTGGCCGCCGGTATGATTAACGACATTAACTATATTGATACGGCTGCTGGCATGACCACTCCGCTGGGTATCACCCCTGGCAATTGGTGGGAAAGTTCTAACAATGGTTTTATGGATGCCGGTATGGGGCAAACCCTCGCTAATGGCGACCTGGAGAAGTGGGCTGATCCCGCTGCAGGTGTTGTGGTGGACAGCATGTACTATGCAGGCTATGGTTGGTTCTACACCAGTGTATATCCGATGACCATCTACCCTGTGACGGTTCCCGACACTGCCACCATCACTCCGATCGACACCACGGAGATTCCTGTCGATGCCACCATCGCTTTCAGCGACATTCTCTATTGGGTGGGCGAAGGTGCTAATGAGGCCGTCATGGCCGTCAACTGGGCCGACACTGCTTTGGCTTGGGGTTACCGCTGGAACGGTACTGCCACCGTGGCCGACATGATGGCCGACATCGCCGCTGCTGACCCGCGCTTCAGTTATACGGGCGAAGGTCTCATTTCTGACATCAACTACATCGACACCGCCGCTGGTATGACCACTCCGCTGGGCATCACTCCTGGCAATTGGTGGGAAAGCAAAAACAACGGCGTTATGGACATGGGTACTGCCCAAGTTCTCAGCAACGGTGACTTCGAAAAGTGGGCTGATCCTGCTGCCGGAGTAGTCGTGGACAGTGTCTATTACGATGGTTGGGGCTGGAGCTACCTCCACGTCTATCCGATGACCATCACGCCTGTCACTGTGCCCGACACCACCACCACGCCAATAGATTCCACTGGCATTTCTGAAATTAGTATGGCGGTTGAAAGCATTTGGCCCAACCCGACCACCTCAATCGTCAATGTGAGTGTGAATCGTGATGCCAAAGCGGCTCTTTATGATCTCTCAGGCCGTTGCGTGGAAGTTTACGCCCTCGAGGAGGGTCGCAACACCCTTGACCTCGCCAAACTTCCCGCGGGAGTCTATATGCTCCGCGTCGAGAACTCGGTGAGCAAGATTGTGAAGCGATAAGCTTCTTGCGATAAAAAAGTCGCGGCCTTCGGGTCGCGATTTTTTTTTGTATTTTTGCCGACTTTTTAAAAAATCCTTATGAAAAAACTATTCACCGTGGCCCTTACCCTGCTTCTTGCAACAGCCTTACTGCCCCTTTCCGCGCAGCAAAACCGCTGCAAGGTGATGGGTGTCGTTTCGGCGGCGAACGAGCATACCCTGATGTATGCGTCCGTTTATATCTCAAAGCACGACAGCGTGATTGCCGGTACGCTGACAAACCAAAAGGGCCATTTTGAAATGGAGATAGCCCAGACGAAAGATTCCTGTCTCCTGACGGTGGTCTTTATGGGGTATAAGACGAAACAGATGCCGTTTATGGCGAACACTCCTCAGGTTTCGTTGGGCACTATCTTGATGGAAGCCACTTCGCAACAGTTAGACGAGGTGTACGTGACCGCCCAGCAGGGTGGCAACGGGAGTACGTATGTGGATGTTACGACGACCCGACTGCAGCCCACGGACGCTACATCGTGGATGGGAGGTTCCATCGGCGATGTGTTGCAAACCGAACCTTCCGTGACTGTCAATCCTAACGGGAATGTATCTCTACGCGGCAACGGCAATGTGCTCCTGCTCCTCGACGGCGTGCCCACCAACCTCGGCTCCATCGATGCCATTCCGTCGTCCAATGTGGCGAGCATCGACATCATCAAGAATCCCAATGCCACTTACGACGCGGAGGGCACCGGCGGCATCATCAATATCGTCACCAAGAAGGGCGCGGCCAAAGGACTGAGCGGAATGGCGGCCGTCAACTACGGTTTCAACCACTTCACCAACGGCAGTCTCGCGCTGAACTACACCAAGAACAAATTCGCCTTTCGTTTCAACTATCAGCTGAAATACGAGGACGATGTCAACAATGGCTACCTCTACCGCTATTACCGCACCACGGGCGACAGTCTCAGCCAGCAGATTCACGCCCTGCGGACGACGTTCAACAACAATGTGGCCTTGGGGTTCACCATCCGACCGAACCTCAAAACCACGATCGATTTCGACCTCCGGTTGATTATCCCGCGGCTGAACACCGTGCAGGATTTGTCCAACGACTGGTTTTACGGCGGCACGTTGGTACACGAGAACCGTCGCAGCGACGTGACTTGGAACCGCGAGAACATTGACGGCACTTTCGCCTTCAAGCGCGTGATCTCCCCGGGCAAGCTCTCTTTCAGCGTCAAGGCGAACGTCTCCAAAATCTGGGGGCATCGTCCATCGTACTACTTCTTGGAGGGCGACTCGGTCAGCAAGTCGGTGTCGGGCGGCAGTCCGCTGCTCACCTCCGCGCAAACCGACTGGCGCATCGTTCAGCAATACGGTTTCTGGGATGCCGGCGTGAAGTTTTCGTACCGCCAGAACAACATCTACCACGACTTCTACGTGAACGATAATGCCAACTGGGAGTATTCCCACCAGTTCAGTAACGACCTGCTGCACAGGGAGTACGTGCCTGCCGCCTACGTGCAGTTGACTTCCAAGTCGGGAAAGCCCTTCACCTGGAGCGCGGGCTTGCGTGCCGAGTACAGTCGCACGCAGCTGCACAGCGACAAGGAGGTGCTGGACGAGGCGACGCAGCACTTTTTCCTTGGACCGTCGTTGTCCCTCAAATACGCCTTTTCGGAGAAGCATTCGCTCTCGTTCGCCTATTCGCGGCGTATCACCCGACCTACCTATCCGCAGCTCAACCCCTATATGAGCATGATCGACCCGCACAACTTCGAGCAGGGCAACATGCACCTCAAGCCCGAAACGGCCGACAATGCCGATTTGCTCTATCAGTATAAGTCGAAAATTTTGCGCATCTCCACAGGACTGTATGCCAACTATATCCACCACTACATCACCCAAGTGGCTCGTTTCGAGGGGGATGTGCTGCTGATGACCTATATCAACGCTACCTCGCAGACCAAGGCCGGTTTGGACGTGAACCTCACCGTGGATCCGTGGAAGTGGATGTCGGCGATGGTGGGCACCAACACCTACTACCTCCGCTCGGTTGGCAACATCGACGAGTGGGACATCTCGAACAGCGGATGGGTCAACAACAGCAACGTGCAGCTCAGTTTCAAGCCCATCAAGGGGATGAACATCTCGCTGCAATATTTTCTGAACACGCCGCAATATTACCCGCAGTTCACCACGCTTTTTTCGCACTACATGAACATCGGCATCAGCCAGAAGTTCCTGAAGGGCGCGCTCACGGTCTCCGCGCAGCTCACCGACGTCTTCAACACCCGCAAGTGGGAGGTCTTCTCCGACAACCAATACTACCGCTTGGAGAACATGCTCCAGAACAAGAGCCGGATGTTCTGGTTGGGAATCAGTTACAACTTCAACGCTTACAAGAAGGCCGGCGCACCCAAACCTGCGAACGACGACCGCAGCATTATTCGGACGGGGGTGTAGGAGACACCAGACAATTTTGTATTTTTGCCATTCAAATAATTGCCTTGTATTCATCAGAAAAGTTTGAAGAAAGCGTAATCAATGGCCAATATCGCAACAAGTCTTAGGATTGTCTGCAGATTAAATGATTTGTGTTTTATTATTAGTGTAACGAAGGGCGTACGGCGGCCACCAAAGCCTGGATCTAAAAAACTTAAACTATGTTTACCGTAAAAAGCAACATACATCAATTCGACACCTTCGAGCAGTTTGCCCGTGAGTTCCAGTTGGACTCCGATGACTTGGTCATCACCCAGTCGTTTATCTATGAGCC
>Ga0265301_10004563_pt1 | contig 13938 bp, 32 predicted proteins | sample AusTroGonzalo_MG_2_FD_193488 | JGI IMG/M metagenome (GOLD analysis project Ga0265301, IMG submission 193488) | Bovine rumen microbial communities from tropical cattle in Woodstock, Queensland, Australia - Gonzalo_04 | ecosystem: Host-associated > Mammals > Digestive system > Stomach > Rumen ...
GAGCAGAGCCTTGGGGAGCAGAGCCTTGAGGTCGGCGGTGGTCGCCTTGATGCGAACCTTGCGGAAGCCACCCTTGGCGGTGGAAGCGCGGTCATTCTTGAAGTAAGCGGAGAGTTCATCGAAGGACATTCCGCAGACCGCGTAGAGCAGACCGGCGAGGATGAAGCCGAAGTAGTAAACGTGGGAAGCGGAGTTCTTGTTGTAGGCGGTGGTCAGTTCGTTCGTCATGGTGGTGATCCCCTTTCCTTATCTTCAAGAAGATTATAACCGATCTTGTGCCGGTTGTCAAGCACTTTTTTCACATTTTGTGAAAAAGTTTTTTCGGGGATTACACCGCGCACATCAGCGCGGTGTAGATCCGGAGCCACTCATCATCGCGGTCGATGTCCATGGCGATGTCCCAAACGCGGGAGTCGAGCTTCTCGAGGGCGGTTTCCATGTCAGCCTTATCGGCGAGGTAGGAAGCGAAGCCGGCGAGGGCGTCCATGTAATCGGCGTTCAGCAGGTTCTTGATCATGGTCTTGGTCATCTTCATCGTGGGATCCTCCTTCAATCTCTTCCTTACATTTACTATTATACTCATATCGCGCCGGTTGTCAATAGGTTTTTTCGCATTTTTCTAAACTTTTTACATTAACGTTAATGTACGTACAACTTAAAAATGCGCAGGTCCGCCGTGGGTCCCGACCTTCTTTCGCTTCCTTCGCTCATTTATAATTATACTCATTCCGGCGAAAATGTCAACACTTTTTTATGAGATTTTCAAAGAAAAGTTTCGGCGCGTCGGCCGCCGGTCCGCGGCCAAGTTGTACGCATCGGATCATACAACTTTTTCAAAATTCGCCAACGAGAGCGGCCGAAATTTTTTCGTCCGTACGGCCATACGATGGATTTTTTCTCGGCGCCTTAGAATGGCGAATTGTGAAAAAGTTGTATGCATACACGCGGACAACTAGGAACAGTGCAAATAGTTAGGTACCTAACTATCTCAGCCGGCCCGGGCACTTTAGCGCGCTAAAGCACTAAAGCGCAGGAACAAAGAAAAGGGAGAGCTTTGCTCTCCCTCGTCTTGGGTTAGCCTTCGATGATCTCGAGGGCTTCGGCGGTCACGAGCGGGCGACCGTCGTTCTCGCCACCGTACACCTTGCGGTGATCCATCCACCACTCGGGAGTGTTCTCGATGGCGGTCATCTTCGCTTCGATGTAAGCGTCGATGTTCTCGGTAGCGATGTACTCATTCTCGGTGTAGGTGTACTTGCCCTCGCAAGCGTCGCACTTCTCGATGTTCACCTTGTAGATCTTCTTCATGGTTCTTACCTTCCTTTCTTTCGGGAGTGTCCCTCCCTGTGACTATATATTATCATACTTGCCGGCTTTTGTCAACACTTTTTCAAAACTTTTTTGAAAAAGTTTTGCTCTGTCTTACAGAGCGGGCATCTCTCCGTGGGCGGTCACTTCATAGCCTTCAGAGTAGGTATCGACCAGTTCGGCGGTCATCTCGGTAGCGTAGGCTTCGGCTTCGGCTTCGGTCGCAAAGGTCGCTTCACAGGAGCACCGATCTTCGTAAACATACCACACATCGAACATTTTCTTTCTTTCCTTTCCTTTAGGGCTCTTGTCCCTTTCCACGGTCTTATTATAGCATACCGGCAGGCGATTGTCAACACTTTTTTTGAAACTTTTTAAAAAAATTTTTGAGGGCGATCACTCGCCCTCATACCAGTTCACAAGCGACCAACCGCCATATTGTGCCTTGATGATGGCGTCATCATACACAAGGTCGGTGCCATTATCTTCCATGATGAGGGAACAGCAATCGCCCTCTGTCCAATCCTCTACACCGTCAAAGGCGTAAGTGAAACCAGTGAAGGTCTCAACGGTCACGGTGTCGGCGTCCATATCTATGGAGATGACCCGAGCGGTTGCGGGATACAGTTCAGCGGTGGCGATACCACACAGGGCAACAAGGGCGATGGTGATGGCGGTGGCGATGGTGGCGATCTTCAGAGTCTTCATGATGGTGTACCTTCCTTTCCTTTGTTCGTATATAGTATATCACAGGGTTCGGGGTTTGTCAATACTTTTCGGGATCGAAAAAGTGAGTCAGACCGCCACAGATTTCTTTCTTCCATCCCATCAGTTCATACTGACGGATGAAGCACTCATACATGGCTTTGGTGATGATGACCAGGCGGTCAGCGGTGTTTACTGCGTAATACTTGCCATCGGTGTAGAGCGTTGCCATCTTGGTGTTCCTCCCTCTCTTGATGGTATAAGTATAGCACACTTGCCGCCGGAAGTCAATTACGAAAGTCTAAACAAATCGTAACACTTTTGTAACATTTCGGGCGGGCCGGCCAGTAGGCAGTTAGTCATAACTAACTGATGGTCCTCCTCCACCATCCATATTGTAGCATACTTTTGTCAAGATGTCAATAGGTTTTGAAAAATTTTTCAAAAAAATTTTTAGGGCGATTGCTCGCCCTATTAATTGATGTGGTCCGCCATCCACTCACGGAGAGCCTTCCACGTGATACCCATCTCTTTGGCAAGAGCCTTCAGAGCCTTGTCCATCTCAGCAGGATTCGCATTAGGGTTCTTGCGGATAACCGCATTCACCTTCGCATTGATGCCCTTCATATTTCCCTTCTTCATTGCCTTCGTCCTTTCTGGTTTGTTTGGGTTTTCCTTCCCTCTTTCTGTACTTAGTATATCATAGGTCAGCCGGCTTGTCAACACTTTTTCAAAAATTTTCTTGAAAAATTTTTCAGCCGGTCGATTGGGATCAGCGATCCCAACCGATCACGGTTTCGGCGTTCCAAGTTTCGCCATTGGCGATGGTCATCGCTAGAGCCATCAGTTCCGCATCCTCGCGGGTGTTGAAGATGGTTTCGAGGGTTTCCGCTCCGCGCTTCACAGTGTACCAAGTAGTCATTTTCGTTTCCTCCTTCTCTTCCAGGGTTCCTCCCTGTGACTATATGATAACATATACCGGCGAGATTGTCAACACTTTTTTGAAAATTTTTTCAAAAAATTTTTCACCGCCTTTTATACTGTTTATATCCTTTTTCATACTGTACGCCGATTAAGTCACACGCACTCATAGCAAACCGTAGTGCCATCTCCGCAATTTCCTGTGCCTGCTCTACTTTTCTTCCTTTCTCAATCTGATAAAGAAAATGATCTTTCTGCGTATGAGTAAATCCTACACGTTCAAGCGCAAGCCGTACGGATGCTTCAATAAATAGCCGTTCCGCATCGGTAACGTTGGGCATCTTCAAAAATCCCAAACATTCAAAAGCATCAGACTGGCGGATCTGACCAAGACGAGAAGAAAGATACTGCATCCCACTTTCACCGATCTTGAAATAACCGTTGACCCTGTTCAGAAAATCATAACCCACATAAAACCAACCGATCATTGTTCTCTCTCCCTTCCTTTGATGCTTTAAGTATACCACAGAAAAATCCGGTTGTCAACACTTTTTTTGAAAAAATTTCAGCCGGTGCGATGAGCGCTTCAAGCGCTCATCTCGCACTCATGCACCCACTCATCAGCGGTGTAGATGAGGAAGCCGAAGTCCTCGCAAGCGGTCTCGAGAATTTCCTGCATGGTGCAGGCATTTTCCCAAGTGGCGAACTCCATGTCGATGGCGGTCTTGGTGCCGTTGTTGTCGATGGCGATGATGATGTAAGCGTTCATGGTTCGTACCTTCCTTTCCTCTTTCTGATATAAGTATAGCACAACAACCGCCGGTTGTCAATACCTTTTTAGAAAAAAAATAAAAAACTTTTTTCGCAAAAAGGGGTTGACAAATCCGCGCCGGTCTGCTATAATAAAGATGCACCGAGGGGAGGAGGGACAGGGGGAAGTGCGCGCGCTAATTAGTCATGACTAACTCAGCCGGCCCGTTCAAAAAGTTCGGTACCGAACTATTATAGCAAAAGAAAAGGGATCCTTTCGGATCCCTTCGCTTACTGGTTCACGAGGACGATACCGCCGACCGCGAGGGCGACCTCATTGGCGCGGTCGCGGTTGTTATCGGCGCCGTAGTACCACAGGTCGCCCTCGACCTCGCGGACGATGATGTAAGCGTACTGGGTGGCGGTGGCGGGCAGGTTATTGATGGTCATCTTGGGTTCCTCCTTCTCTCTTTCTGTAATCATTATAGCAGATTATTCTCCGGTTGTCAATACTTTTTTGAAAAATTTTTTTCGTGAGATCCTCACCGAGTGAGGATCTTCACGGAGACCGCGTACCACGGAGCAGTGGACTCGATCCGCTTCACTTCCACATAGTGGAAGGTCTTGGAAGCGGTTTCAGCGACCGCCATGGCGGTGGCTTCATCCACGTTGGTGGCGAGGGTCTTGGTGGCGGTGGCGACTTCGTACATTCTTGGTACCTTCCTTTCCTCTCTCTGTGTCTATATTATAACAGATTCTCACCGGAATGGAATAGCAAAAATGGGAAAATTTTTGACCAAATAGGACATCCGCAGCCGGCCCGGTAAAATGTCGGATCTGGTGGATCTCATGGCCAAAAGTCACATCAAACTTTTTTCAAAAAGTGTTGACAGATCCCTTCCGGTCTGCTATAATATAACCATCAAGAGAGAGGGGCGAAAGCAATGTACGAGAGCGATAAGGTCATCGGAGCCACCCACCGCGAGGCGATCCAGTGGATCACCGCCATGGATCTGTGGGATGAGGTCATCGACCTCGTGGTGGACTCTTACGGCACCGTGGTGGCGGTGATCCACTGACCACAAGCGGGCGGGTGCCCGCTTTTTCATTGCGCGCGAGTTAGTCATAACTAACTCGACGGGCCCGCGGGCCGGCCACGCTAAAATCGATTCCAGGCCCGATCTGGCCAGATCACCGGCCGGCCGGCCAGTGCACATCACCACCGGCCCGTCTGAACGCAAAATATCGGCCAGGGCCGGCCCGGAAAAGTTGTACGTACAACTCGGTTACATAGAGAAAAAGAAACGTGGGTGCCGTTAGGCATCCACGTAACCATCCTTCTTCAGAGCCTTGACCCGCGCGCCCGCGGCAGTCTTGGTCTTAAACCACTCGCGCGCCATCGCGTGCCCCTGGTAGCGAGTCATCACATAGTAACCCTTGCCGAACTTGATCATTTCAACCGTTTTCATTTTCTTATCCTCCTTCTTATTTGTTGAGGTACCGCTCGCAGGCGATCCTCAGAGCTTCATCATAATCCCAACCCGTCACCTGTTTCCACTCGGTGTCAGCGTTGAGAGGCTTGGTGCCGAACTCGTACTTATAGATGGCGCCGTTCCGCAGGTTCTTCCAGTAGGTGTAAGTCTTCATTTTCGTTTCCTCCCTTTCCGTGGTTTCCCTTTCCACGGTCTTATTGTAGCACATTCTCCGGTATTTGTCAACACTTTTTGAAAACTTTTTTCAAAGTTTTTTTCGGTCCTCGGGCAGTCCGCCTTGGCCTTCGGCGCTTGGTGCGCTACTCCACCGCCCGAGGTTCTTACCCGTGAGGCGCGCTCCCCGCGGGTCTCTTCCGGTGGTCCGGGATCTTTCACCCTTTCCCCTTCCGCATGATTATAATACCACAAACCGGATCCGATGTCAAGCATTTTTTTCAAAAAACTTTTTTTATTTTTTTCAGAAAAAGTGTTGACAACGGATCCGGATTATGGTATTATACTGTCAGAGGGAGGGGGAAGCACTCCTAAAGGGCGCTCGAAAGAGCGAGTGGTGGCCCACCAAAACCAAGGCGCCTCGGGTCGGACAGGTAAGACCGCGACCCGTGTAAGGGATCCTCTGAAACGCACTGCAGAAGAAAGCGTCCCTCAAGATCCCACGTGCCTGCCGTAGGCAGGCTTTCTTCTTACCCCAATAGTTCGGTACCTAACTATCGCCGCGGCGGGCCGGCCTCAGATTCGCACTACAGGCCCGGATTCGTTCCTCCACTGGCCGGCCGGTCGAACGAGCATATTACCGGCCTGTCTCAGAGCAAAATTCAACATGGTGGGGGCCGGCCGGCGCTTTAGCACGCTAAAGTGCTAAAGATGTACAAAATGGGATACCAGATTGTACATTGTACAATCTGGTTACCAGATTTTCCATTGTCTTATTTGGTCAGCGCCTTCAGCACTTTCACGATCTCGGCGGGAGTGTAGGCACCCGCGCCCCATGCCTTACGGTTCGGCTCTTCATCGTCAAAGAGAATCCCGCCACCCGTGGCGGTTCCCTTATCGGTTCCGTAGGCAACCACTTTGATGGTATTCCATGTAACCGAGGGGAGATGACGATGTAACCATTCCCGCTTGGCGGTTTCGACCGCCGTGTTATACTCGGCGGTGCCGTTCTTTGCGGTCCAAGAAATGACCCCGATCTCGTGACCGTTCGCCTGCACCTTGTTCAGCAGGCGAGCAATCAGCGCGAGATTACCGATCCCGCGGGCGATCTCGTAAGGGCGAGTATCGCGGGCGATCAGCGCGGGCAGCCAATCCGCGACCCCATACAGGTCAGCGATCGTGCCATCCATGTCGAACCAAATCCTCATCATTGAATCCCCCTTTCTGATTATATTATACACGAACCCCACCGGAATACAATAGAAAATAAGGGAAAATTTCTAACCAAATCCTACATCCCGCGGATCAGCCGGCCGTAGATCGTCCGGTACCTAACTATTTGCACAAAAGAAAAACGGCTTTCGCCGTTAATCTGTTTTATCGTTGTCAATGTGATCGAGTTGACCATTTTTGAACTCAAAAGTTACTTTTGCGGTCAAATCCTCAATCCACGCTTCGTCAATGAATGACCATTCAGTAATGACAATTTCATGCCCGAGGCGTTCCAGTGCAGTTTTGATTGTTTCAAATTCAGTCATATTTCAATCCCCCTTCCTTTGATGATTATATTATACACGATTTCAACCGGAAAACAATATCAAATATGAGAAACTTTCATACCAAATATGACAAATTGTGCGGGCCGGCTTAGATAGTTCGGTACCGAATTAAAAATTTGGCTCTACAGGCCCGAATTCATTTTTCCACTGGCCGGCCGGTCGTTGCTAGTCGCTTCCGGCCCGTCTCAGAGCGAAATTTAGTTAGGTACCGAAATAATAACGGGCCGGCCGGAAGGTCAAAGTCAGTCAAAGTCAAAAACGGGCCCGGCCAGTTAGTCATGACTAACTTGTACGTACAACTGGCCAGGCCTGGCCAGTTAGTTATGACTAACTAACTTGTACGTACAATTCTAACCGGCCCGCCGTACTTTAGCACGCTAAAGTGATAAAGCATTAAACCCACCTACCTAATAGGTGGGTTGGTATGGCTGCCGCGGTACCTCGGCTGCCGAGGCATGTTACGAAAGTATTACGACATATTACAGAAATGTTACAGCTGAAGGCTGCCGGCTGCCGATTTGTTTAGACTTTTGTAACACTCTGTTAACGCTTTGTTGAGACTTTTGTAACACTTTTGTAACAAAAGGGCTTGTGTTTCGGCTCAACCTATGATATACTTAGACCATCGAAAGGGGGTTTCCGAGATGACCATGACCGAGATGATGAACGCCTACAACGCGCACAGCGCGTCCCATGTCTACGCGCTCGGGTTCGTGCGCGGTGGCAACCTGTACGCCGTGAAGCTGAGCTTCGCCGAGCTGAGCCGTTTCTTCAAGCTCGACCGCGCGAGCTCCAAGCGCGGTGGCTTCGCCAAGATCCGGATCAAGCTGAGCTCCGCTGACCGCGCCGAGCTGAGCGCGACCGCCGAGCTGATCGGCTCTGAGGACCTGCTGACCGCCGACGCCAAGCACAACAAGGGCGAGAACTTCGAGCGGGAGCTGACCGAGCGGTGGACCGCTGAAACCTGGGTCAAGGACTCCGTCCCCTTCAACGTGGCGGGTGACATCCGGGTGGATGGGATCGAGATTCAGGTGAAGCTCGACGGCGCGGAGCTGACCAACGAAAAGCTCCTCTCCCGCCTCGCCTAAGGGCGAGCGGGAGATGCTGAAAAACCGAGCATCGAACCTGCTATAATGTAAGTATAGAGAGAGGAAAGGAGCTACCAACCATGACCTTCACCATCATCAACGCCTACACTGGCGACCGCTACACCCTCGACGTTGAGACCATCGACGATCTGCTCGCCCTGTCCGATGGCGTCGGCACGCTGACCATCGACGTCGCGAACCTCACGGTCACGATCGGCTAACGATCGTGCCGAGCGGGCCGGCCAGAATATGTCACCCTAGCCGGCCGGCCAGTCACCCCAGAGATCAGCCGGCCCGCAAATGTTACAAAACTATTACGAAATCGTAATAGAAAGTTAACAAAAATATAGCTTGAATTGTAACAATTTCTGTGCTATACTGTTTACAGAAAGAGGAAAGGAAGGTAACCCAAATGAAGTTCACCGTCACCATCAACAATCTCCCCACCAACACCGAGCGGTACACCTATTTCGTGTGCCGTGCCGTGGATGGCAAAATCTGGTTCTACGGCGCGTGGTACGCCACGCAGGAAGCTGAAGCCGCTCGGCAGGCGGCTGAGGTTGATGGCTTCGTCGTCAAGGGCGAGCTGGCGTAAGCCTCTCGCCCAAGCTGGCCGGCGGCCGCGGCTGGGCTGTTGCAGCTGGGAGCTGGCGAAAAAAATTTTTCAAAAAGGGGTTGACAACCGCTCTCCCCGGGTGTATAATTAAGGCACAGAAGAGGAAAGGAAGGTACACCAAGATGACTCGCAACGAAATGATCGCCCGCTACAACGCCCTCGCCGTGGCGACCGCCTATATCATCGGCTTCGTGCTGAACGGCTCCCTGTACTACACCATGTCCGCCCACATTGCGGATGACTTCCTCAAACTCGACCGCATGTCTTCCAAGCGTGGCGGTTGGGCAAAAATCCGTGTGAAACTGACGTCCGCCGACCGTAAGGCTCTCGTGGCTTGCGGAAAAGCAATCCTGCTCGGTTCCGCTTCCATGCTCGACACCGATGACAAGTACAACAGGGGCGAGCGGTTCGAACGAGTCATCACCGAAACCCTCACGGGTGAGCGGTGGGTCAAAGATTCCGTACCGTTCAACGTAGCAGGGGATATTACCCTCAACGGCGAGCAGGTACAGATCAAGTTTGACGGTGCCGAACTGACCAACGAAAAAACCCTTATGCGGATTGCATAAGGGTTGACAACAGGGCAGGCGCGTGATATAATACTGATGAGGTGAAAGATATGGAAAAGGCTTTGGTAGGTTTCGGTTTCGGGTTGGTCTGCTTCTTCTTCCTGTGCATGTTCGTGATCGGCTCACAGTTCGTGTGGGGCATAATCGCAGGTTTGATTATCACTGGTTTCGGATGGATGTTCTGGGACGAATAAGTCCCAGATTTTCCATTCCACCGCGGGCCGGCCCGCCAAAATTTTTTTCAAAAATTTTTCAAAAACCTATTGACATATGGATTTGCATCTGCTATAATAAGGGCACAGGTTGAGGCGAGGCAGAGCCCGAACATCGGGTAGCCGAGCGGGTGAGACCCACGAGAGTCCGTAAGTCCGAGCCGATGAAACCACCGCAGGCCGAAGTCCTACTCTGCGGTATACAAGGTGTGGAGCCTTGGGGTCCGAAAGGGCTTAAATGTGAGGGCAACAGCAGGGGAGTGTCTGGGACCCCGAGGCTGGTAGGATGGACACAAAAATCCTCAACAAGGTGTTGACAAACCCGCGAACGTGTGCTATAATAAGACCATCGAAAGGGGATGATTCCAACGGGAATCGGTGACCACCCGAGTAGGGCACGGTGGCTCGGAAGGTCGGTAAATGAAGTGCCTGGGCGCCGCCACTGAGGAATGGCGGGTAGCAGTGCCGCACAAGGGTGCGGATGATCCGACCGAAATGGCGGGGAGTCTGGTCTACCGAACCCCACAGGGGAACACGCGGAAGAAACTGTGGGGCGTGGGCATCCCACGTAAAAGCCGAGAGGCATAATGGATGCTACCGAGCCATCCAGATGGGTGGCTCTTAGCGGGCCGGCCCGCCCAAATTGTAATACAATTGTAACAAAATTATCACTTGATTTGTAACAAAATCTATGCTATAATAAGACCATAGAAAGGGAGGATGAAAGATGACCCGCACCTACCGCAAGACCGCCTGCACCCCTCAGCCGAAGGGCATTTGGCCCTGCCGTCACACTAACCACCGTGGTCTGCGCAAGCGCATGGATCGGATCGACCGCCGTCGTCTGAACCGCCTTGCCGATGCTGAATAATTTCAACATCGAATCCTATATAATAAGAGTGTAAAGAAGAGAAGGAGGAAATCCCAAAATGTACGATGATGAAATGATGGACATGTTCGTCGAAGAAACCCGCGACTACGCGGACGAAGCCGAAATGCAGGACCTCGCGGAGTTCCTGCGTGGGAATTATGACTGCGACGAGGAGCCCCTTTCCAATTACTATGAGGATTGGGACAACCTCGAGTGCGGATTTGATCCCTACATGGGGTGCTACTCGGACGATTGCTAATCGTCCGAGCCATCCCAAAACGGGCCGGCCAATTTCATTTTCATTTTCTATTACATATATATTACACGTACTCTAGCCGGCCCGCCCAAAACTTAACAGAATTGTAATAAATTTATGCTTGATTTCGTAACAATTATCGATTATAATATAGGTACAGAGAAGGGAGGGGAAGATCCCAAATGTACACCTACGTTGCGCTCACCATCACCGAGTGGCTCGGCTCCTACGGCTCCCGCTATTGGTGCCACCTGTTCACCGACAACGGCAAGACTCACGACTCTCGTCAGATTTCCATTGACGAAGCCCGCGTCCTGCAGTGGGAACTGCTCCGCAAGGGCGCGTTCAAGACCACCGAGCACAATCCCCTTGGCGGTCACATCTACACCCGTCACTATCGTCTGATCGAACTGTAAGAGGAGGTACACACATGAGTTACAACACCACCACCCGCCGCTACTGGATCAACCGCAAGACCCAGATGGTCACCATCTCCAAGGGCAAGCGGGAACTCGACCGCAACCTGTGGGAGGAGATCACCCTTGAGCAGTACCTGTCACTGCTCAATGAAAACGCCGCCAAGTACAACGCTTTACTGCGGTAAAGCGGGCCGGCCAGCCGAAAAATTAACAGAATTGTAACAATTTTATACTTGATTTCTTAACAATTTTATTTTATAATAAGAATGTACCAAGGGAGAGGAAAAGAAAGGAAGGTATCCCAAAATGTTAAGTCGGAAATTCAAAGACCACCAGTACGCACAGGCGACCATTCTTGAATACGCAAGCGGAGCAAAAACCCTTATCAGCTACAAGACCCCTGTCATCCATGTGGATGAAGAAGGCTGGCTCGTTGTGCACGGGCTGTACAGCATGACCACTATTAAGCACATCGGCTGGTTTATGCGGGAGCTGGGGTTCAGCTACCAGCTGGCAAAACAGCTGTACAAGGATCACAAGCTGTTCAACATCTATACAGGGGAGGTTATTGACAATGACGATTGACGAGCTGTTACAGGCAAATGTTGATATACTCAAGCGCATGAAGGCGGAAGATTGGGACAAGCGGGATTTCATTACCGAATATAAAACCCAAATCTATGCCCATAGATGGTGGAACTTTGACGAAACCCCACCCGCCGAATATTACTATAATGTAAAAGAGTATATCAAATGCCATCCCGAAGAGTTCAAGGGCGCGGGTCCGCAGTGACCCCGCGCCGGCTAATTTTATTTCAGCCGGCCCGCCGATTTAACAAAATCTTAACAATTTAGATATTGACTTGTAACAATTTTATGGTATAATAATCATGTCGAAAGGGGAAGGAAAGCGAGATGGATGCTCCCAATTCCACTTGCGAGTTCGGAACTAAAAAATAAAAAAAGTTCCGAAAACCCCTTGACAAAGCCACCAAAGTGTGGTACAATAAATACGAAAGAGAGGAAGGAAAACCTCACAAACCAGAAAGGTAAACACCATGAAGAAAGCCACCATGAACACCATCCTGTCCCTCATCGCCACCATCGACACTCCCGAAGCCGAAGCTGTTCGCGCTGAGCTGAACGCTGAGCTGAGCAAGGGCGAAGCTGTGAAAGCTGAGAACGCCAAGCTGTACGATGCCGCCAAGGCTGTCGTGATGGGCGAGCTGGCTACCGCCACCGAAGCTGTCACCATTGGCGAGCTGTACGAAGCTGTTGCGGACAAGCTCCCCGAGGGTTTCACCAAGGGCAAGCTCCAGTACGCCGTAACTCGGCTGTGGCTCGGTACGGACATCGTCCGTGTCGAGGGTAAGGTCAGCACCTACCGCAAGGCGTAAGCCTTGCCCCTCTAAGGGGACAGAGGACACTCTGTCAAATGACCGCTCCCGTTCCTGTGGGAGCGGTCTCCCATTTGTCTCCGAGTTAGTCACCACTAACAGCGGGCCGGTACAATTTGAAATCTAGCCGGCCCGTAACAAAAATTTAACAATTTTCCTCTTGACAAATCCCAAATCTATGGTATAATGATAGTGAAAGTGAGGGATTAAGTATGGAACTAAAGAATGTAATCGTTGACACCCGTGATATGAGCTTTGAAGAGATTGACGCTCTTATTCGCAATCTGAAAGCAATTCGCTCTCGCAAAGGCGAAGCCCGCTCCCGCCATCAGAATCTTTGTGCTATGGTAGAAAATATGCGGGAAGATGACTTTGTTTTCTGTAGTAAGTATACAGGCGAAGTTCTGAATCCGAATGACTGGGTTGTGTATGACAACATTAACCACTCTGCGTATCCCGAAATGGAGGAAGAAGAATGAGCACTCGCATCGGTAGACACATCTTCGAGGATGATCTGGAGAGCATGAGTGTTGAAAAACTCAACGTTCTGCGCGAGGGTTGCGAACACTTCATCAAGGAGAAGCACCGCGAAGAAATCCACAGGGAACTGACCAAGATTAATCTCTTGGCGCACACCTATGGATTTGATATCTGTGTGGAAGATAGCGATGGGTGCATCGCCTATCTGAATGAGATTACATTAAATATCCGCGACCGCGACCCCGAATAAGGCGAGTTAGTCTCGCCTAACTCGGCCGGCCAATCCAGCCGGCCCGCCGATTTAATAATTTTGTAACAAAATTGTGCTTGACTTTTAACAACTTATCTGCTATAATTTAGGTACAGAAAGAGGAAAGGAAGGTACGAAACGATGAGAACGATTTGGTGGGATATGGATGGCACGATTGCTAACCTGTATGCGGTTGACAACTGGCTTCCGAAACTCCGTGCAGAAGATGCTTCCCCTTATGCGGAAGCTGAAGTAATGTGGAACATGAGCCAGCTGGCTCGGCTGATGAACTCCGTTCAGAAGCTCGGCTATCAGCTGGGCATCATCAGCTGGACTTCCAAGGGTGGCTCGGCGAGCTACAACGAGCTGGTCAAGCAGGCGAAGCTGGATTGGCTGAAGAAACACCTCGCAAGCGTGAGCTGGGATAGCATCTGCGTGGTAGCCTACGGAACTCCGAAAAGCCTTATGATGCGGACTGAAGAAGATATCCTGTTCGATGATGAAGAACCCAATCGGATTAACTGGCAAGGCGAAGCCTACGAACCGCAGGACATGGTGAAGGTACTGAAAGCCCTGCTTGGAAAGGAATGGTAATATGACAATCGCAGACCGCAAAGAACATGGTAAATTACACTATGATTTGATTACAATGCTTGCCAACTGTGAAACAGATATGCAATTCCTAAAACGCCTACTGTGGGCGAAAACCATTATTGACAACGCCTTGACAGAGTTCACGCAAGAAGAAAAAGACGAAGTTAGCGATAGCTAACTTCGCGCCGGCCCGCAATTTGTACGTACAATTTTGTATACAGTATTTTTTGAAAAATTTTATTGACAAATTTCAAATTTTATGTTATAATATATGTAGAGGTTGAGGGAAGATATAAA
>Ga0265301_10004564_pt1 | contig 13935 bp, 10 predicted proteins | sample AusTroGonzalo_MG_2_FD_193488 | JGI IMG/M metagenome (GOLD analysis project Ga0265301, IMG submission 193488) | Bovine rumen microbial communities from tropical cattle in Woodstock, Queensland, Australia - Gonzalo_04 | ecosystem: Host-associated > Mammals > Digestive system > Stomach > Rumen ...
TTCCTTGCACTCCACACCCTCGATCGTGTTATCCAGGATGTTGATATGGGTCGCTGTCAGCTTAGTTCCCTTGAGGCTTTCCAGATCCACCGCGTAGCTGTGGTTCTGGGAAGTGATCTCGATCTTTCCGTTCTCGAGATTTTTGACCGGATGGTTTCCGCCACGGTGACCGAACTTCAGCTTATAGGTCTTCGCGCCATAGGCCAGGGAGATCATCTGGTGGCCCAGGCAGATACCGAAGATCGGGAACTTCCCGGCAAGTGCTTTTACCGTGGAAATAACGGGAGTCACGTCCTCCGGGTCTCCAGGACCGTTACTTAAGAAAATGCCGTCCGGCTTCATGAACTCGATCTCCTCCGGAGTGGTATCGAAAGGCACGACGGTCACGTTACAGCCATAGGCATTCAGTTTGCGGATAATGTTCAGTTTGATGCCGCAGTCGATGGCGACAACATTGTATTTCGGGTTCGCCGTACGGGAATACCAGCGCTTCTTACAGCTGACGCGGGAAACCTGATCGTGCGGTACCGGTGTATTCTGGATCTTCTTCAAGGCTTCTTCCACCGGCGTATCGATCGAGGTCATGATGACTCTTCTTGAACCGAGGTCGCGGATGGATCTTGTGATTTGTCTGGTATCGACACCGAAGATGCCCGGAATATTGTTTTCTTCCATCTCTTCGGAAAGGGTCTTGGTGTAACGGAAGTTACTCGGCATATCGTTGTAGTCGCCCACGATCATGCCGCCGATGCTCGGGTTCTTGCACTCGAAGTCGTCATCCGTAATGCCGTAGTTTCCGATCAAGGGGTAGGTCATGACGACCATCTGGTCCGTATAGGAAGGGTCGGAAAGGATCTCCTGATAACCCACCATCGAGGTATTGAATACGATCTCACAGACACGTTCCACATCTGCGCCGAATCCGTATCCTTCGTAAAAGCTCCCGTCCTCCAGAACGATCTTACGGTCTTTCTTTCTCATAACGCCCTCCGTTGCCTCTTCGCAAAAAAAGACGCCCCCTGCATGCCGTTTATCCGACATGTGTGAACGTCTTTGTTCCACTGTATTTCTTCGATATGACTCGTTGTAACCCTTGCATTTCCGTACTTCTTCATATATTGCAGCGGAACCGGTCTTTTGTCTTGGACCCGCACCGCGCCATTCTTAACGGAAATTATAGTAATCGCAACCGTTCCTGTCAATGCAACTTCGGAAGAATTCTTTATCGATTTCTGCCTTTCGTTTTAATGCACAAATCTATGTGCGGTTTTGCACGTACACTTTTCTATTTTCGCGCACGTTACCGCACGCATATCTGTGCCAAGTCCGGGTCCGCGTCGTGTGATCAATCGCGGCAGGCGTCCTTCATTTCCTTGACAAAAGCACCGATCGCGTCCGGGGCTTCGGTTCCTTTTTCGCCGAGGATCTTCACGATCGCCGATCCGACGATCACGCCGTCTGCAAGTTTCGCCATTTCTTTTGCCTGCTCCGGTGTGGAAATACCAAATCCGATTGCACACGGCACATCCGTCACTTCCCGGATCTTCGACACCACGTTTCCGATGCTCTCGGAGAACGAGGAACGCATGCCGGTCACACCCATACTGGAAACGATATAGATGAAACCTTTGGCTTCCTTCGCGATCATGGTGACACGGTCTTCGGAAGTCGGGGCCACCATGGAGATCAGATCCACATCGTATTTTTCACAGTACGGTTCAAATTCTTCCTTCTCCTCATACGGAATATCCGGGATGATGAGTCCGTCGATGCCGATCTCGCTGCAGGTCTTAATGAAGCGGTCCGCACCATAGGAAAAAACCACATTCGCATAGGTCATGAACACCAGTGGGATCGTCACAGTCTCACGGATCTTTCTTACAAGATCGAAGACCTTGTCTGTCGTGATGCCGCCGGCCAGCGCGCGGATATTGGCTCCCTGGATCACCGGTCCTTCCGCAGTCGGATCGGAAAAAGGAATGCCCAGTTCGATCAGATCAGCGCCGTTTTTCTCAGCGGCGATCACGGTCTTCAGCGTGGTCTCCGTATCCGGATCCCCACATGTGATAAACGGGATAAATGCTTTTCCATCGGCAAAAGCCTTACGTATATTACTCATAGATATTCTCTCCTCTGTATCTGGCGATCGCCGCGCAGTCCTTGTCGCCTCTTCCCGAGACGGTGACGATAATGATCTTGTCCTTGCCCATCTCCGGCGCGATCTTCATGGCGTGTGCCACCGCGTGGGAAGATTCGATAGCCGGGATGATGCCCTCTGTTCTCGATAGGTACTCGAAAGCCTGTACCGCTTCTTCATCCGTGACCGGCACATAGGACGCGCGTCCGATATCGTGCAGGTGCGCATGCTCCGGACCAACGCCCGGGTAATCGAGTCCTGCGGAGATGGAATAAACCGGTGCGATCTGGCCGAATTCATCCTGGCAGAAATACGATTTCATACCGTGGAAAATACCGAGCTTTCCGGTATTCACGGTTGCCGCCGTTTCAAAAGTATCGATACCGCGTCCGGCCGCTTCGCAGCCGATGAGCTGTACGTCCTTGTCTCCGATGAAGTGGTAGAAAGAACCGATGGCGTTACTGCCGCCGCCGACACATGCCATGACCACATCCGGCAGGCGTCCTTCCTTCTCCAGGATCTGCTGTCTGCTCTCTTTACTGATGACCGCTTGAAAATCTCTTACGATCGTCGGAAACGGGTGCGGGCCCATAACGGAACCCAGGCAGTAATGTGTGTCTTCCACACGTGTCGTCCATTCACGCATCGCTTCGGATACCGCATCTTTCAGCGTCTTCGTACCCGTCTTGACCGGAATGACCTCCGCGCCCAGAAGTTTCATGCGGTACACATTCAGCGCCTGTCTCTTCGTGTCTTCTTCGCCCATAAATACGACGCATTCCATCCCGAAAAGCGCTGCCGCCGTGGCGGTGGCGACTCCGTGCTGGCCGGCGCCGGTCTCGGCGATCAGGCGGGTCTTGCCCATCTTCTTGGCCAGAAGTGCCTGACCGAGAACATTATTGACCTTGTGGGCGCCGGTATGGTTCAGGTCTTCTCTCTTCAGATAGATCTTCGCGCCACCTAAGTCTTCCGTCATCTTCTTTGCAAAATAAAGTCTCGACGGACGGTTGGCATACTCATTGAAGAGCTCCGTCAGTTCCTCATAGAACTTCGGATCATTCTTATAGTGATCGTACGCCTCTTCCAGTTCATGAATGGCATTCATCAAAGTCTCGGGAATGTACTGCCCGCCGTGAATACCGAATCTTCCTTTTTTATCCACTTTACTCATCCTTTCCTTACCGTCTCCTTATCGGAGGGTAAATTGCGCGCCTTCCGGCCGCTTATCTTCTTCCTGCCGCCTCCATAAAGGCGCGCATCTTCTTTTCATCTTTTACGCCGTCCGTCTCGATCCCTGAACTGACATCCACCCCAAAAGGATCCAGCATCCGGACTGCTTCTTCTATATTTTCCGCATTCAGCCCGCCGGCCAGGATATACGGTCTTTTCACTTCCTTCAGTAGCCGCCAGTTAAAGGTCTCTCCCGTTCCGCCTCCCGGCGAATCCAGAAGCACAAGATCCGCTTCACTTTCCTCCACGGTTCTAAGATCCGCTTCGGACCGGATCCCGAAAGCCTTGATGATCCGGATCTTCGGCACGGCACGCTCACCACCGCACCATCGTGGATCCCCACCGGCACCGGCCGCTTCCCGCAGCTCCCGGATATACCCGTTGGACTCCTCCCCGTGAAGCTGCGCGATATCTATGATACCACGGTTCAGAAGATCCTTCACGACCGATATCTCCTCGTCCACGAAAACTCCCACGACCTTGATCTCCGGTGCAAGATGCGAACGCATCTTCGCCACCTCATCCGGTTCCACAGATCTTCTTCTGCCCGGCACCATCACGAAGCCCACCAGATCCGGCCGGATCCGGTTGACCGCTTCGATATCCGCTGCCCGCTTCAATCCACAAAACTTCACGATCATGCCGCGCTCACCTCCATTCATGCATGCACACTCTGCTTTTTCCGTTTTCTCGCGGTTTGCCGCATTCACGGTCTCCCCGCTTCTTCGGGCTCCCGATTCTCCACTCTTCCGCTCCCACCATTCTTACGGCATGAAAGCTTCGCGCCCCGCCGTTTCGAAAAAACAAAAAATCCTCGACAGAACACTATCTGTCAAGGACGATTCAAATCGCGGTGCCACCTTGATTCACGGCTCATACCGTGCACTTAGCAGGATACCAACATATCCCCGGCATGTAACGTATGCCCTCACGTTGCAGAATACTCAGCCCCAAAAGCCTTTGACTGCACCCTCGGCGGTCCATTTGATGACTTGTTTTCCACCGGACTCTCAGCCCCGCCGGCTCTCTGTAGGAGCATCATCACCGTTATCTCCGCGTCAACGGTTTCTCGTATATTGAGGAAATGATACCACTTGCGCCGCCGATTGTAAAGGGAAACAGCTGTTTCAGGGGACCGCGGGCGCAGTGTCATTCTATCTTCGAACACCCGGGATAAGCCGAAATCGCGAATTCTCTCTTTTCCGCATTATTTTTCGGCCGGTTTTGAGCCCCAAATAATGCGTATATTCCAAAAGCACCGAACCCGGCTTACTTTGTCAAGAAAAGAATGCCAAATCGGGCGAAAAACTAATGCGCGGCGGGCACTTTCCCCGATTTCGGCTTATGCCCCAAGTTTACGCACCCTCCCCAAAAGCGCGGGGGGTAGTGATCCGCTGCCATACAAGGTTGGCGTGTCCGATCGAGGGGCAGCAGTGATCCGCAGCGATAAAGGATTTGGGGTGTCCGATCATTGACGATGCGAAGTATCAGATACGACGAATCTGGAGTTTTCAGCAAATTCATCCCCTCAAAATCCTCTCCTCCCACTTGAAGATACGACTAATTCCCTGATTCTCTTGATTCAATCCCCCTAAAACACGATGTCGATCCGACTAAATCATTCATAATTGAAAATCCGTCCCCTCACTCTGAAAAACAATAGGACTAATTCTTCCAAAAACTAAAATCCATCCCCTTGTGCATGCGAAAAAGTAGGACTAATGGCGCATATTTCAGAAATTCATCCCCTCAAAACAAACATCACGTCAAAAAGAATACGACTGATTTCTTGAAACGATCAATTTAGTCCCCTCCCATATGATTGCGAAGTATGATCCCGCTCGAAAAGCACTCTCCCCCGCAGCGCCCACCCACGATCTGAACCGTCTGCTTCCCAAGCATAAATAACCCCCTTGCGATGAGATCCTGATGTCGCGCTTCCGCCTACGCGAGAGCGGTATCGCTTTCCCGAAAGAACGCATATAATCGAAAAAACCATGTCGAGTGCGTTTCCGCAGGGCGTAGCCCGAGGACCTAGCACAAGACATGGTTTTTCGATTTATTTACTTAGCTTTCGGAAAAGCGATTCAGATCGTTCCCCGCTCGATTCCATACTTCTTACAGATCTTGGTGAACTCTTCGCTGCTTCCGAAGAAGGAGAGAACGTCGTTTCTGGATTTGGTACCGTCATTGAGAGTACCGACCCAGTAAGCCACTTCCGAATCTTCCGGTATACGATCCATAAAGGTCGTATAGAGTCTTTTCACGAACTCTTCCTTAGTGGTTTTCAAGCCGTTGAATTCCCTGCTGTTGAAGAATTCTTTTGCAGCGGAACAGCCGGTCTGCTCGAGGTTGGTCAGTGCGAGTGCCCAGTACTGAAGGCCCTTCTCCTCCGGTGCACGGCCGAGGCAGCAGGTGTACAATCTCGTCGCGAAGTTGATCGCGTTCTTAGAAGCGAACTCGGCTTTGTGCCACTGTGCGCCGGAGCGTACGCCATAGGTTGCGCAGACATTGCACCACTCGGTGGACTCGATGAAGTTCTCTACAACAATTGCGCGTGTCATCTTTCCTGTCTTGATCGCATCGACCCAGCCGGCCTTTCCGGCAGCGTCGGATTCACGGTCAAAGAATGTCTTATAAAGCGTCTCGACGAAATCATCAACAGAGAGGCCGCGGTTCATGAACTCCGGTGCATCCAGCAGGAAGAATCTTGCGCAATCCGCACCGTTAAATTCACCGTTTCCGACTTTTTCTACCCAGAAGTTCTTGCCTGCCGGTTCGGAAGCACGGCCGAGGGCCACGACATACAATCTCTCGACGAAATCTTCGAAGGTCGGATCCTTCTCCTCCACTGCTTTGGCAACCACCAGTGTTACCGTTGTGGAGGAATGGTTTCCGTACAGCTGGTTTCCGGCTGCCGGATCCTGTTCCAGAACTGTCAGGCTCTTCTCCGGATCAGTATTCTCGACCCACTTGAACTCGAAATCCACTTCATCGAAAACCGGTGAACACAATACTTTTTTGATCTTCTCCTGTGCCTCTTCACAGTCCATACCGACTACATCCGGCATGGTTACCGGCGGATACGGTGTCGGAGCCACTGTCGGCTGGCCCGGATTGGTTGTCGGTGTCGGGGACACTGTCGGCTCACCCGGAGCGGTTGTCGGTTTCGGTGCTGAGGTAGGTTCACCCGGCGCAGTGGTCGGTGACGGTTTTGCAGGCGTGCCTGTTACGGAAGGTGTCGGTGTTCCCGGAGCTTTGGTCGGTGTGCCTGTCGGAGCAGGCTTATCTGATTCATAATTGATCTCGCTGCTCCAGGTCGCCGAGATCCGGCCCTTATCTCTCTGGTCAACATTATCAAAAGCGCAGAGAGTTACATTATACTTTCCGTTTTCAAAGTTGTTTTTCCAGCAGATCTCTTTCAGATCCAGGCTTGTTCCTTCCACGATCCCTTCCACGGAACCCACGGTGAAAACATAGCACTTTGCCAGATCCATCGCATCCCAGGTCAGTACGAGATCCTCGGAGATGACGACATTTTTCAATTCCGGAAGTTCACGGTTATACGTAAGATCCGGACTGACTGCCCAATCGCTCCAGTTGTATTCAGATGCGCCCGCCTGCACTTCGAAATGGTAGGTATGCTCTCCGTCAAGCAAGTATTTTCCCACATCTTCTTTGAGCTCATATGTATTGATGTGTTCCCGAAGAAGTGTTTCACCTTCATAAAGGCGGAAGACGTAGCGCTGGCCGTTCATAGGTGCATCCCACGCAGCTACCGTGCCTTCCCAACGGAGATTGGCCGGTTTATCCAGAGTTGCCTGTTCAGTTTCATATTTAAATGTACCCGTCCAGGTTGCCCTGACCTGATATTGCTCATAGCCCTTTTCATCGATGGCAAAAGCACTTAACGCGACATCGTATGTTCCGGACTGAAGTGAAAATATCTTCGCATGATAATTCAGATCTGCGCTGATCCCGCCATAGCAGGAAAGGTGGTAATCTCCGATATCGATCTTGTACACGACTTCACCATCAACCATATCCCAGTGCAGAACGTTGCTTTCATCGATACTTACACCAGACATCTCCGGAAGGATCTTCTCATAAGTCATGGCAGGTCCGATCGACCATTCGCTGTTCGCATATCCTTTTGCCACAGCCTGTACTTCAAAAGTATAAGTGTGTTTTCCTTCCAGCATCCAGTTATACAGATTGAAAGAGGTCGATGTCAGATCATGGAACGTCGAAATCGTTGTCAGATCCTCCATCAGATACACGGTATAGCTCGTAGCATTCGGAACGGCATCCCATGTCGCCGAAGTATCATGCCAGCCCGGGTTCTGCGGTGCAGCAAGCTGTTTCTCTCCGTCAGCTGAAACGGCGCTGCGCGTTAGCGGTATGGCGCCGAAAGCAAGCAGCACGGAAAGAAGCACGCTTAGTAACTTGGTTTTGGATTTTCTCATAAAGTCATCCTCGCTTCCTTTCATGATGCATTGAACACCGGGACATAAAAAGCCCGATCGGAACACGTTGTGCCCGATGCAAACAGTATTCAATTCTCCTTCTTCTTCGGTGGCGATTATACCATAGACTTTCGCAAAAAATCCTAACACCATTTGGAAATTCAGATTTGCTTCACATTAGTTTCGTTTTTCCTTCCGTTTCAAAAGCACTCTACCCCACTTTTTCCTGTAGCTATCGGCAGTGCTTTTTGGATATAATGAAAAGGCAGAAGAAAAACACAAACTGTGGGATCGGAAAAGACAAGGTCCTGCCGGTATGACACGGGAATCAACCCCCTGGAGGAGAATATGCAGTATCGGAACGGATTTCCTATATTAGGTTATGGCTGCATGCGTTTTTCCACGAAAGGAAGAAGCATCGATCTGGAAAAAACAGAACGCGAGATATTGCGTGCTTTTGAACTCGGGATCAACTATTTTGATACCGCTTATATCTACCCGGGAAGTGAGGACGCGCTGGGCAGGATCCTGGAGAAGCACAATCTTCGGGATAAGATCACGCTGACCACCAAACTTCCGCAATACCTGGTGAAGAAACGCGAGGATCTGGACAAGTATCTGGATGAAGAACTGAAGCGTCTTCGCACGACATATCTGGATTACTATCTCTTCCATCACATGACGGATGTCGTTCAGTGGGAGAAGCTGGAAAAGTTTGGTGTCCGTGACTGGATCAGCGAGAAAAAAGCAGAAGGCAAGATCCGTCACGTCGGCTTTTCTTTTCACGGAAATACCGAGATGTTTAAAAAGATCCTCTCTGTTTATGACTGGGAACTCTGCCTCGTGCAGTACAACTACATGGACGAGCATTCCCAGGCAGGCCGGGAGGGCGTCTGCGCCGCTTACGAAAAAGGCGCACCGGTCCTCATCATGGAGCCGCTCCGGGGCGGAAAACTTGTTGACCTTCTCCCCGAGAAAGCGAAGAAAGAGATCGCCGCGGATCCTCACGGCTGGTCCCTGGCCGAGTGGGCGTTCCGCTGGCTTTGGAACCAGAAGGAGATCACCTGCGTGTTATCCGGCATGAATTCTCTTGAGATGCTCGAGGAAAACTGCCGCATCGCCTCCGCCGCTGAGGCCGGATCGTTTGGGGATCCGGAGTTTTCCATGATCGACCGGATCCGCGGCTACATCAACGAAAACACCAAGGTCGGCTGCACGGGCTGTAAATACTGCATGCCCTGCCCGAAAGGCGTCGATATCCCGGCGATCTTCTCCTGCTATAACCACATGTATTCCGAGAAGAAATCCGCGGGGAGAAACGAATACTTCCAGACCGTCGCCCTGCGGCTCACCCCCGCAGATGCCTCCCGCTGCGTCGGTTGCGGAAAATGCGAGGCTCACTGCCCGCAGAACATCCCGATCCGCGAGAAGCTGAAAGAAGCCAACCGCGCCCTCGTGCCGCCGTCCGGAAAGTCGTCAACTCCGTCGCCCGCCGCTTCATGGTCGGAAAGAAAAAGTAAGTATTATCCTCTTCCCAAAATCTCCGCCACAAAAGCACTTTTGTCAGTGCTTTTCATGATGGCTTCGCCAATGAGGATCGCGTCGACTTTTTCTTTCTCGAGAAGGGCGACGTCCTCTCTGTTATGCACACCGCTCTCGGCAACAAAGACCACATTGTCCGGAATCTTTTCACGAAGGCGCAGGCAGTTGGACGGATCCACGTGGAAGTTTTTGAGGTCACGGTTGTTGACGCCGATGATCCGCGCACCGGCCTCCAGTGCCATATCCACTTCCCGCTCGTCATGGGTCTCCACCAGTGCGGAAAGACCCAGCACATCGCAAAGCGAATGGTAACGTTTCAGTTCCTCCGGCGTTAAGATCGAGCAGATCAGAAGGACCGCCGACGCGCCGGCGAGCTTCGCTTCGTAGATCATGTATTCATCCACCGTAAAATCTTTTCGAAGACACGGCACCGACACTTCGTTTGCGATCTCGGAAAGATAGGAAAGGTCACCGAGGAACCACTTCGGTTCCGTCAGGACCGAGATCGCCGAAGCCCCGGCTTTCTCATAGTCTTTCGCGATCTGAAGATAAGGAAAATCCTCCGCAATGATCCCCTTCGAAGGCGACGCCTTCTTGCACTCGCAGATCAGGGAGATCCCCGGTTTTCGAAGTGCCGCTTCAAAAGGCAGGTTCCCTGCCCCCGCTTCTGCGACGGCACTAAAAGCACGGCTCCGTAGCACTTCCATCGGCACCGATGACTTTGCCTGTTTTACCCGTTCTCTGGCTGCATCTGCAATTGTATCTAATATCGTTCCCATATTTTTATCCCGTTATCCGGATCCGGTTTTTACCGGGGAGCGGCCCTCATGCGGGCCGCATGATCCTTACCCGGACCTTCCGATCCGCTTTTTACTTATTTGACTCTTCAATAAACTTTTCCATCGTCTTATAGGCTGCGCCGCTGTCGATCAGCTCCGCCGCTTTCTTGACGCCCTCGGCAATAGAGGATGCACCGCCGCCGACATAGATGGCCGCACCGGCATTCATGAGGACCGCATTTCTCTTCGGGCCCTGGATCTTGCCGGAAAGGATGTCACGTGTGATCTGCGCATTCTCCTCCGGCGTGCCGCCGACGAGATCTTCCTTCTTGCAGCGCTCGAAACCGAAGTCCTCAGGACGGATCGCATAGCTTGCAAACTGTCCTTCGTTCAGTTCGCACACGAGTGTCTCCGAAGACATGGAGATCTCATCGAGCTTATCCATACCATACACGACCAGTGCTCTCTTCACACCGAGGTTCTTCAGTACACGGGCTACGGTATCTACAAGATAACCGTCATACACACCCAGCAGGAAGTATTCCGGAGAAGCCGGGTTGGTCAGAGGTCCCAGGATGTTGAACACGGTACGGAAACCCAGTTCTTTTCGGATCGGTCCGACATACTTCATGGCACTGTGGTACTTCTGGGCGAAAAGGAATGCGAATCCGCTCTTCTCGAGAAGGCCGGCCACATTCTCCGGCTCAATGCTGATGTTTGCACCGAGAGCCTCGAGGCAGTCAGCCGTACCGGACTTGGATGAAGCGGCGCGGTTACCGTGCTTGGCCACCTTGATGCCGGAAGCCGCAATAACGAATGCGGACGTCGTGGAAATGTTGAAGCTCTGCGCGCCGTCACCGCCGGTACCTACGATCTCCAGGACCTCCATGCCCGGGTGCGGTGCTTTTGTCGCCTTACTACGCATCGCCGCAGCACAGCCGGAGATCTCATCGATGGTCTCCATTCTCGCACTCTTGGTAGACAGCGCCGCCAGGAACGCCGCATTCTGTGTCGCCGTGGTCTGTCCGCTCATGATCTCGTTCATGACGGTATATGCCTCGTCGTAGGTCAGGTCTTCTTTGTTTACGATTTTGATAATGCCTTCTTTAATCATTTTCTGTTACCTCTCTTTATGAAATTCTCCAACATTTGTAATCCGTCTTTTGTCATGATGGACTCCGGATGGAATTGCACACCATAGACACTGTACTCTTTATGCTCCACCGCCATGATCTCGCCATCGTCGGTTTTTGCCGTGATCTTCAAACACTCGGGCATCGTTTCTTCCAGCGCCGCCAGGGAGTGGTATCTTGCGACTTCCACTTCTTCATCAAGCCCCGTAAAAAGCACTGATTCCGTGTCCAGGCGGACCTTCGATTGTTTTCCGTGCATCAGTTCTTTTGCATAGGAAACGGTGGCACCGTAGGCTTCGCAGATGGACTGATGGCCGAGGCACACGCCCAGGATCGGATATTTGCCGCCAAGGTTCTTCACCACCTCGATGCAAACGCCCGCATCGGAAGGCTTTCCCGGTCCCGGAGAAAGGATGATGCTCTGCGGGGCAAGTGCGTCGATCTCTTCGACGGTCAGCTCGTTGTTGCGGATCACCTTGATGTCCGGGTCGATCGTGCCGATAAGCTGGTAAAGGTTATAGGAAAAGCTGTCGTAGTTATCGATAAGAAGGATCATGCTTCCACCTCCTCTGCCATCTCGATGGCCTTGACCACCGCTGCGGCTTTATTGATGCACTCCTGGTATTCGTTTTCCGGAACGGAATCGTACACGATGCCGGCGCCGGAGCGGACGAAGACCTTGTTGCCTTTTTTGAATGCGATGCGGATCGCGATGCAGGTATCGAGGTTGCCGGTGAAATCGATATATCCGATGGCACCGCCGTAGATACCACGCTTGTTATTTTCCAGTTCGTTGATCAGTTCACACGCACGGATCTTCGGCGCGCCGGAAAGGGTACCGGCAGGAAGGATCGCGTCGATTGCATCGATGGCATCCTTCTCATCTCTGATCTCGCCTTTTACCGTGGAACCGATATGCATCACGTGTGAGAAACGCTCGATCTCGTGGTACTTATCGACCTTGACCGAACCGAACTTCGCGATCTTGCCGATGTCATTTCTTCCGAGATCCACCAGCATGTTATGCTCCGCTAACTCTTTCGGATCTGCAAGAAGTTCCTCTTCCAGTGCTTTGTCCTCTTCTTCGGTCGCGCCGCGCTTTCTGGTTCCCGCCAGCGGGAAGGTGTAAGCCGTGCCGTTTTCAAGTTTCACCAGCGTCTCCGGAGATGCACCGGCCACCTCCACATCCGTACCGGAAAAGTAGAACATGTACGGTGACGGATTCACGGTACGGAGCACGCGGTACACATTCAGGAGACTTCCTTCAAACTCACCCTCAAGGCGGTTGGAAAGTACGATCTGGAAAATGTCGCCCTCTTTGATGTGGTAGCGGGCCTTCTCCACCATGGCGCAGTACTCGTCTTTACTAAAGAGCGCTTTCATCTCGCCTTTCAGCTTGCCCGGCACTTCTTCGGCCGGCTTGCCGTTGCGGATCAGATCACAAAGCTCCTGCAGCTCGCGCTCGCCGCGGTTATATTCTTTCTCCACATTCTCGTCGTTATCGTCGATCCGGATGTTCACGATGAGAACGATCTTCTGCATGAGGTTATCAAAAGCGATGACCTTATCGAAAAGCATCAGGTCCACGTCCTTGAAATTCTCGTTATCCTTCGCATCGAGCTTCAGGCTCGGCTCGGCGTACTTGATATAGTCGTAGGAGAAGTACCCCACCAGGCCGCCGGTAAATGTCGGAAGATAAGGAAGCCTCGGGCTCTTGTACTCACGTAAGATCTGGCGGAGCTGATCGCCCGGATGCTTGACGTCGAAGACCAGATCTCCGGCCTTCATCTTGCCGTCCACACAGGTGATCTCCATCTTCGGATCAAAACCGAGGAAGGTATAACGCCCCCACTTTTCGCTGTTCTCCACCGACTCGAGAAGATAGCAGTGACGGGACACATTCTTTAAGATCCTCAGCACTTCGATCGGCGTCTTAATGTCGGAAAGGATCGTCGTCGAGAGCGGCACGCATTTATACCCGCCGTTCTTTCTGATCTCGTCCACTTCCTTTCGGGATGGCCGCAAATTCATCTTTCATTCCTGCCTTTCGTTTTTTCTTTTTCCGGCAAAGAAAATGCCCTACCGGAAATGGTCTTTCGTAAGAAAGCCTTCTTTCAGCAGGGCAACAAAAAAACCCTGACAGAAGAACTTCTTACTCTTCTATCAAGGACGAATTTCAAATCCGCGGTGCCACCTTGATTCTTCCTGGAAACCTCCGCCGGATCATCTCCCACGGGGACTTCTGAAGCACTTAGCGAGATACCAACATATCCCCGGCAACTAACGCATGCCCTTCGTCACAGAATACTCAGCCGGTTTTCCGGCCTTTGACTGCACCCTCAGCGGTCCATTTGATGACTTGTTTTCTGCCGGATTCTCAGCCCCGCCGGCTCTCTGTATGAGCATCATCACCGTTATCTCCGCCTCAACGGTTTAAGGTTATTCGATTGGAATAAAGATAAACTTTCTTCGCGCCGTTGTCAACAGTTTTTTGAAAAGCGGCCCGAACCACCATCGTGATCCGGGCCGTGAAATCGGAATCTTATCCTTGTTATCTCTTCTCGATCCAGCCGAATCCGCATTCTTCGGATAGCTCGCGGAAGACGTCGAGGATCTTGCCGGCGTAGTCGCCGAGGTTTTCTTCTAAG
>Ga0265301_10004566_pt1 | contig 13932 bp, 12 predicted proteins | sample AusTroGonzalo_MG_2_FD_193488 | JGI IMG/M metagenome (GOLD analysis project Ga0265301, IMG submission 193488) | Bovine rumen microbial communities from tropical cattle in Woodstock, Queensland, Australia - Gonzalo_04 | ecosystem: Host-associated > Mammals > Digestive system > Stomach > Rumen ...
TGCTATAAGAGAAACGGATGCGTCAGTGAGGGATATACAGGTGATGATTGCCATGCTAAGAGCTGTGATGAGGCATCAAACGGCGCATATCCGAATGATGAGCAAGCGGCGTGTGAGGATCCCAAGAAGATATCAACAAAATCAAGCAGCACGTATTTGAGTGGCGCAAATTCTAAGTATTGCTGGACAGATTGTCATTGTAATAACGATCAGGGTTATTACGATACAACGGCTGATATGAATCAGCTTAACACGAGTAATTCATTTTCAGCTCGGCAACAGGACGGCTGTTATCGATATATATGCTTTGATACATTGAAATGGTATGACGGAGATAATTTTAATTTTACAGCTTGGGACTATGATGATACGCAAAGTGTTGGAAATTTAACGTGTTATCATAAGAGCGGATGTAAGAACGGATATGCAACAACGACATCCTACAATGTGGGATGTCCGGGTTACAAATATGCCCATTTGGATTATGATGAAGAATTTGGTGGTTGTTATAGAATAACGGGCTGTAGTGAAGAGGATATCAATACGTATAATAACGGACAGTATGATCGAGATCGATATAATGCAAGTTTGACATATAATGAAACCTCCTGCGCTATATCCGGCACGGCAATCACCGGAGAAAATTTGGTATGCGCAAAGTTTAAGAAGTGTAAGTATTGTATTGAAGGATCATGCAATAGCGGTCAGACAGTGATTAGCGCTGCCCAACCGACAACCGAAGTGACGATATATGGCAATGTGACGTGCCCGATTCCAGCCGAAGGATGTCAAACTCCTTATGAACAAATGAGTAATTCAACCCAAACTTGTGCTCAAAAACATGACAATACTTATATTGACGTTGATTCGAAAGATTTTACCGTCAACGGCACGACATATTATTGCAAAAAATGTTTAGAATGTAAGGCAAGCGAAGGTGAATACAGCAGTTGCCCAAGCGGATTTAGCTGTCCGACACCGGAAAGCGGGCAATGTTTTGAGCCGAATTCTTGCGGCAGTGATTACTATGCCTCAAATGATTCGTGTGCAAACGTGTATTTGGACAATTCGCAATATAATAAAACGGAATATATCGGGACGACAGAGACCACTTGTAAATATTTCTATGATTGTAAATATACGACAGGAAAGCCAAGTACGGGCCAAACAGCTGTTGATGAGGCATATTTGAAGCAGAAAGGCAGTGTTTGTCAGCATGGGGCACACAATTGTTATGATTGGGAGTGCAAGTGGACAGACCAGACGACGTGTCAAAATGCCACTGTAAACACCGGTCACAAGTGTGTGACGGCAGATTCGCCATGGAGCGCATGTTATAAACAAGGTGATTGCGACAATGATAGCGGGTATTATGTATCTGTTAGCAGCAATGCCGTTACGGCCGGAGGAATGTCTAACAGTTGCTATCCGGTAACGGGATGTACTGATAGGTATATTGATATCAATGATACGACCTCTGATAAATATCAGGCAGGTTTATATCATGAAAATAGTGGTGGTGACTACTATACAACAAGTGGGAATTATATTAAATGCAGACAATTTAATGGTTTGTGCAGGTACACGGCAAACAACAACCCGAGCGATGGTCAGACAAGGATTTACCTTTCCGAGATAAATGTAAGGTACGTTCCAATTGGCGATATAATCTGCCCGATTCCTAACGGATGCAAGTGGGGCACACAAGAAGATTGTGAAGGTGCTGAGGCGAATATCGGACATAGGTGTATGCCGGCAACACATAATACGGGTTGTTGGGTGCCAAAATCAGCTTGTGATTCAGCCAGCGGATATTATGACCAATGTCCGGATGGAGCGAGTTGCCCAGAAGATAGCAGGGTTAATGGTTGCTACGTGCCGACAGATTGCGGGACTACCTGCTCGGAGACAGGGTGTAAGAAGTGTGTATACAGCACTATTATAACACCAGCCACATCGCTTTCTTGTGGAAGTAAGGTAAATAAATCGTGTTCGGAAATTAAATACCTTCTCAAAGTAAGTGATAGTAGATTGCATGCTACTGCATTATGTGGTTTGAAATGCCTGTCCAATTTAATTGATACAGCAAATATATTAGAAAGTGAGATAATCATTGATGACGATGACGATAATAAAATATGTGAGCAGTCATGCTCTTTACCGGCACTTGCTCCCACGTCAGATTGCGACACCAACTTTGGTAAGTATGACACCCAAGCAGCGTGCAATGAAGCCAATTCGCTCACATTGAAGAAAAAAGAGAGTTGTTCAAAGATTGATGGTTGTTGGGTGGCACACTGCACACAAAGTAGCTATTCTGTATATAGTAAACTAGCAAATAAGCTCATGTACGCTTATCAGGAGTGTTCGTATGGTGCAAAATGCAGAATGGATGACTGTGACAGTGTCTATCGTAATGGCTCATACGACGATGGTTGTCTGGCAACGTATGCCTCCCTTGTAACGCTTCCGGTGTCTGGTGGTGGTGGTTATGGTGATTGTGTAAACGTTTTGGAGGCTTACGAGAATACGATAACACAAAACTGGAACAGTAAATGTACTACTCAAATTACGGTCAATTATGTGGAGGGTAGTATATCTAGTAACTGTAGTATGTGCATCAGAAACCAATTTAGCGGACCTGCTTACTGTATATCTCCGGGTATAGATTAGTGGTGTGTGTTTGCGGTGGAAACAGCATTTTGATGTTGTTTCCACCGTTTTGTATTAAAGGGGGTGTTTGGTAAAATGAAGGGGAAAAAAAGAAGCGGCGTATGTGCGCAAAAGCGCAACGCCGAAAGTTAGATCCCTTGACGAGGTGATGCGCCGCACACCTCGAGGGATGACAAGAAAAGAGGAGAGGATGCATGACGAGGTTAGTGGATCCTCGGGATTGACGATTATGGATTCTCGGGATTTGCTGACGCAAACCCAAGAATGAGGGTGTAAAAAAACGCCAACCCAAGAATGACAGGGAAGAGAGAAGGGGTGACAAAGGAGAGGGAGATCCTCGGGATTGGCGATTATGGATTCTCGGGATTTGCTGACGCAAACCCAAGAATGACGGTGTAAAAAAACGCCAACCCAAGAATGACGGTGTAAAAAAACGCCAACCCAAGGATGACAGGGAAGAGAGAAGGGTTGACAAAGGAGAGGGAGATCCTCGGGATTGGCGATTATGGATTCTCGGGATTTGCTGACGCAAACCCAAGAATGACGGTGTAAAAAAACGCAAACCCAAGAATGACGGTGTAAAAAAACGCAAACCCAAGGATGACGGTGTAAAAAAAACGCAAACCCAAGAATGACGGTGTAAAAAAACGCAAACCCAAGAATGACGTAAAAGAAAAAAAGGGAAAAGGTTAGAGGTGTTGTTTGAATTCGGCTATGGCGGTCGTAAGGGCTTTGATTTTTTGCTCTTTTAGCAGAACACCTAAATGTGCGTCTTTCGGTAATTTTTCAAAGTTTTCCAAATCCGCCGCTTTAACGGCATTGACTGTTTTTTCAGAGAGCTCAAGCAGTTTGGCTTTTAAATTAAAAATTTCACGTTCTGCTTTCCTATTCTCACAGCTTGAGCTTTCAAAATCTGCACGGCAAACCTCAATATATTCCTTCAAATAAGATTGATGGCCGATTGTGAGACCTTGAAGGAGCGCATAGATTTTGCTTGGGCGCATGTTTAAAATTTCAAAGTAATGCATATGCCATTTTGCGACCGCTGAGGAAAATTGATACCAGATGTTCGGCACTTTTAATCTGTGGCATAAATTTCGAACGGGCTCTTTGGCGCGATCAGCATGCCCGTGATGAGAAGGTAAAATGTTTTTTGGCGTAAGGGCTTTCCCTAAATCATGCGTTAAAACGGCAAATTTAATCAAAGGCGAAGCTGAGGGCAAAACATCAAGCGCCGTCATGACGTGTCCGCCCGTGTTTTTTTCAGGGTGATACTTTTCTTTTTCGGGAACGGAAAAGAGGATGTCAACTTCTTGCATGATCTCTTTTAAGGCGCCGATTTGATGCATCAGAAGAAAAAAACGGGAACTCTTTTGAGCTTTTAAGGCCTTGACAACTTCTTCAAAAATACGTTCTGCGGGCAAGTTTTGCATCGCCCCCTGAAGAACCATCTTTTTTAAAAGATTTAGTGTGTTCGGCTCAATTTCAAACCCGAGCGTTGAGGCAAAACGACACGCTCTTAAAACACGCAGAGGATCTTCAATAAAATGTTTTTCATTAACACAGCGCAAAACTTTGTTTTGAATGTCTTGAATGCCGTTAAAATAATCAATGTATTCTTTTGTTTCTTCATCAAAAGCGATGGCGTTACAGGTGAAATCGCGCCGTTCTAAATCTTGAAGCAAGGTGATGTCAGGGGTAAAGACAAATTCAAAATCGGTGTGCTTTTTGCCCGTTTTTTTCTCGGTTCGCGCCAAAGCATATTCTTCCTTTGTTTTCGGGTGCAAAAAAACGGGAAAGCTCTTTCCGACAGCCTTAAAGCCGAGCGCTTCCATTTCTTGAATATTTGAGCCGACAACAACATAATCGTTGTCTTGAGGGAAAAGGCCTAAAAGTTGATCTCGAACAGCACCGCCGACTTTGTAAATCTTCATCTTCTTTACCTAAAAAAAGATAATCGGCAGGGCAAATAAAATGGCCAAAATGCCGAAAACAAGCTGGTTTGTAACCGTTTTTTCTTTATATTTCACTGCAGAATAAACCATGACAATGGGTGCGGCTAAGCGCCTGAACAGAGCTGAAATTGACACCGGTAAAACAGAAACCGAACTTCCGATCACAATAAACTCAAGGGCTGTGTTCAAAAAACCGGCAAAAGAAACTTCTTTGGAATGAAAAAGCAAATAAACGTCTTTTTTCGTGATACCTCCGAAAAGCGATAAACAAAACGAGGCAACACTTGAAATAAGCAAATACATATACCATCCGATTTTTGAAATGCCGATGTGGTCAAGCGTGGGGCAGGCCGTAAAAAGCAAAATGGTCCAAAGCATATATATTTTCCACTTGAAAGGCAGTCTGCCGCCATCTCCGATTGTGCAAAAGAAAACGCCCAAAATGCCAAGCGCCATAATGGCTAAGAAGCAAATAGGCGGCAAGTTTTCGCCGAAAAACAAGTTGACCAACAAAGCCGTTAAAGCAAGTGAAACATACGGAAGGAACATGATAGATGAAGTGCTTTTTTTGTTGATAACCTGACGAAATTTAATGGTATACCAGGCGACAACGCCCTTTAAAATCGCTACGAAAAAGATGTGAGGATAGGCCTTGAGCAAAGGCAGTGACGCCTTAAAATCCGACCACATCAAAGGAAAAGTAAGAACAAGAGCCGCCATAATCCACGAATAAATAATAAAACACGAAAAGTCCGCATTATATTTTTGTGCAATCGGCTTATAGACAATCGGGTGTAAAACCGAAATGCCAAGCATGAGAAAACCAACAAATAAAGCAAATAAAGTCATTTTAAACTCCCTTAATTTTTCTAACATGTTTCTTTTTTTTTTGCCACATTTTTGAATATGTTATGCCCGTTAAAAAAACTTGACAAAAGATGTTTTTCTGTTATTTTAAAAGCCATTTTCGATTATTGTTAAACTAAATAATAAAAACTATGTCAACTATTCGGATTTTGTTTTGGGGTTTCATCCTCATCCAAGCTCTTTTGCTTGTGTTCAGCGAAAAAATAAAGGGGCCGTTTAATGCAAAACATCTCGATTGGTCGTTTTGGATTAAGGTTGCAATCGTTGCGGCTTATTTTATTTGGACAATGCCAAAAATAAGCCTTTTTACCGATTGGTTCCTGCATCTGTTCGGCGGCTTTTGCGTTGTTGGGCTTTTGCTCCTTGTTTGGAGGGCCTATCTGCCGAAATCTTTATCGAAAGATAAGGTCTACGTTTTAAAAGAACTGGAGCCTGAACGAAAATATAATCAGGGAGAATCTTGTTGCGTTTTCGGAATTATTGATGAAAACAAACATTCTTTCACGGCAGCTCTTCTTCTTCGCAAAGACGATTTCTGTGAACTGCGTGCAAAAGGGTTTTATGATGAAAAAGAAGGCAAAACCTTAAACGTGAAAATTTCAGAAGACAAGACAAGATCTGTCGAAAACGTTGATCTTGTTGTGGAACTCGCTTAAAAGAGAGGCTTAAAAAAAGCCTCTCTTTTTGCGTTTTTAGAAAATTGGGAGACGCTCTTAGATTTGGCTGGCGCCAAACCCAAGGATGAGAGAGGAGATGCCTGATCCTCACTTCGTTCGGAGGCATGAGGGGAAAAGAGAGGAGGGGGATCCTCGGGATTTGCTGTGACAAGAAATGGAAATCTTAAAGCCCGAAGAAAGATAATGTGATGTTGTTTGTTAAACAAAAAGCAACCACAGACGTGACAAGGGCGTAAAGTTTAAGCATATTAACAAGTATTTGATTTGTAAAAAGCGGTAAAAACTTTTGAGCCTTATCCAAAGCAATAAAGGTGGCTTTTAAAACAAGCGTGATGACCAAAAGTTGTAAGAAGTATCCGCCGGATGTTAGGATATGTTTGAACCGATAAAGCCAAACAGGCAAGGCGCTCCAAATTAAAAAATGCGTCAAAACAAGAACAATCGCCAGCTTGTTTAAGCGTATAAACTCACGCCTCTTTGCTTTTTTAAGTGCCTGCGTTTTTTCAGTTGTTAAAGACGAAACTTCAAACCCCCTGATTTTTTGCGGGGCGCTTTTTTCTTCTTTGATTTCGTTGAGCTTTCGTTTGACCTTTTCTTCAACGGCACACAGCCCGCAACCTTTGTTGGTCCAATAACCGTGATCCGGATTTTTTTTGCATTGTTTTAAGGTGTCACTCAAATACGACAGGTGTTCATACCACTCTTTTGCACTCGGACGTTTTTGTTTTCTTGCAAATGCTCTTTCAAACAAATCAAGTGTTTTCTTATCAAAATATTCATGGATGCTGTATGGATGTGGCTTTTGGTATGTGTCAGGCCAAAGCCCGTAAGCGTAGTGGTATTGCTCAATGCGGGTTTGAATATCAAGCATCGGCTCGTCTTTTTTTAAGGGCGTACCGGCAAAGGGGTGGATGCCGTTGTTGAGCAACCTGAAAATAATGACGGCAAGGGCAAATTTGTCTTGCTCTTCGCCCATGTCTTCGGGGTTTTCATTCATTCCCTCGGGGTAGATGTATTCTTCACTGACGTATTCTGCCGGATAACGTGTGTTTTCGCCTTTAATCGAAAAGCCGTCGCAGTCAAACATGGCAACAGGCATGGTTGGGGCTTTATAAACGGAAACGTTGGCCGGCTTTAAATCAACAATATAGTGACCGCATTTATGAAGCGCCGCAACCATTGCCGCAACGTTAAAGGCCGCATCTAATCTGTCTTTGTAGCTTTCGGTTAAATGTTCTTTTTGACGGACTGCCTTTTGCATTAAATGGTCTAAAGAAACGGCTTCGGCCGTGTTAATCAAAGGCATTAAATAACCAATGCAAAAGCCTTCATCATCTTCCAAAACAGCTTCAGGCCACGCAATTTGAACAAACTTTTTGCCGTTCTTTTCAATGGTTGGGATGTTTGGTTTGTTATCAAGCATCGCCTCTAATTTTTGCCTGTTCGTTTGGCTTTTGCTTTTATCGTGAAAAATTTTTGCAACCAATTCGGGATGAGTCGGTACGGCAAAAATCTTTCCGGCCGCGCCGCCCTTATTGATCATTTCACCTAAGGCAACACGCTCAAAATGGTGATCGTTAAAAATGGCGTTGCAAACTATTCTTTCGGTCATTTCAAGTTAATCCACATCAAAGTTTTATCATCAGCACTTAATGACCTTGCTTTAGGTGTTTCAAGGGTGTTTTTAAGCGCCCTTGACGCCTTTTTGGTGTTCGTTTCGCTTTTCAAAAAAGCGTTAATCGGCGGTAAAAAACCTTTTTCAGGTAGATGATTGTTCTTGTTTAGGGCAAACCCCGTGACGCCGTCAGTCATCAAAAACAGGCTGTCCGCATTTTCAAAACGTGTGAAGCGCAGGCTGTCTTTCCAATCTTCCATTGTGTAGAAGAAAGTTTCACTCGAGAAAATGCCGTTTTCAGGCTCTGAGACAATAATGTTGTTCTTTTCTTTTTTCAGTATTGCAACACCGGCGCCGTCACCGATATGGAAAAATATGCCTTTTCGCCCTTGGCAAACCACGCCGACGACCGTTGCCGCAAAATCAATTAAGCCGTTTTCATCTTTGGATTTGTTTAGTCGGTGCGATATTAATAAATCACGCGCGCACTCCAAAGCGGATATCACGGCTTGTTTTATTTCTTTAAAATCTGATTTGAGTAAAATTTCAGAAACTTTTTCACAAACACATTTCGCACCGATTTTGCCGTATTTGGCCGAGCCGGCACCATCAGAGACGAGCGCAACGATTTTGGTTTTGTTTTGTTTGGAAGCAAAAAAATCTTGCCCCTTTAAACCTCGTGTTTTGTGGTAAGGGCCCGTTGTTGTGGCAACCACAACTCGATAATGTTTTTTACTCTTCGTTCCAGGCATCAATATCCTTCAACAAATCATCAGCATGCGGCGCTGCTTTTGAAACACATGAAACACTTCGGCTGAGCCATAAGAAAAATTCCGTAAACTTTAAGCCGACAAGGCGTTTGGGAGGAAGCAAGGAAAATTTTCCGAGCTTTTCCAAATTTGCACCCTCGGTTCCGATGGCATGAACAATCACTTTTTTGGCTTTTTGTGCCTCTATGCAATCTTTGGCAGCTTGTTCCCAGCCGTAATCGGTGGGCTCACCGTCACTTAACAAAAAAATCCACGGTCTTTTGGAACTGATGGCACAGGAATCATACAAATCTTTTTGGTCTTCAATTTTTTTCAAAGCGAGCTCAACAGCCTTTCCGAGAGGCGTTAAACCGCCGGCTTCAACAACGGGTGCCGTAAAATTCATGGCATCAACCCAATCGGAAGCAACAACGGCTTCATCTTCTTTTCCGCAAGCTTTAATAATTAAAATCTGTACACGAGAAGATGCGTCAATATCATCCTTGAGCTCTTGTTCTAAGGCTTTTAGGCCTGCGTTTAACTGCTTTATCGGTTCGCCACGCATGGAACCGGAACAGTCTAAAACGAGCACACAAGGCGTTCTCTCGTTGGCGTTGTCGGCAAATTCCACATAAGGAATCATATCATCTGTTAAATTATCTTTATTTTCCATTTTAATTAATCTTTCGGGTAAATGTGCGGATATCCGCTGTTTTCAATGGGTTTCGGGTCAGACATTCTGCCGCAGGCACTAAGCATAACTAAAAAGCTTACGGCCAGTAACAAATATATGAGAATATGTTTCATAAATTTTAACCTTTTTGTTGTAACTCTGATTAGAACAATTATATTCAAAACAGGCTTAAAATGTATAGCATAATTTGAAGGATTTTCACAGATAATGAGAAGCTTTTTAAAAATCGTTCTTTTGTGTATGGCGCTTTTTTTCAGCTTTAATGTTGAGGCTAAAAAAGAGGCTGTTAATATTTTTGCGGAAGCTCGTGATGTTCCTAAAAGACAAATTGTGCACGAAAGCGGAAAATCTTATAGTTTGGAAGATTTTAAGGGCGAATTTGTTGTGGCGGTTTTTTGGTCGAAAACATGCGGGCCGTGCTTAAAAGAAATGAAAGATTTAAACACTTTTTACAAAAATGCATTGTCTGAAAATATTCGCCTTATTTTGATTTCTCCGACATCTGAATGGAAGTCTTCTTTAGATCAACGTTTGTTTCTAAAAAAAATCGGTGCGCCGGATATTGAGTTTTATACGGATAAAAAAGGAAAATTGGCTTCCGATTTCGGAATTTTCAGTACGCCGCATACGGTTTTAATTGATGAATACGCGCAGGAAATAGGGCGTATTCGCGGAACAGCCAAATGGGCAGACAAACGCGTGTTGGATTATATTAAAGACCTAAAAAAGAAATAATCATCATTTTTGTGCTTTCGAAAAGAAAAAAGTAGCTGGCAATATGATCAAATTTCTTCTTGCTTTTGAAGAAGAACGGCTCTAATAATAAGAAAAAAATAAATTATATTGAGGAAAAAATGAACGAATATCGCACACATACCTGCGGCGAGCTCCGCAGTTCTGATGTCGGCAAAACGGTTTTGCTTGCCGGCTGGATACACCGTAAACGTAATTTGGGAAACCTTTGCTTTGTTGATCTTCGAGACCATTATGGGATTACGCAATGTGTGTTCGATTCGGCTTCCGATTTGTTTGAGAAAGTTCAAAATTTAAGGCTTGAAAGCGTGATCGGCGTTGAAGGCGAAGTGATTGCACGTGAGAGTGTAAATAAAAATATTCCAACCGGTGACGTGGAAATTAAAGTTAAAAAGCTTGTTGTTCATAGCGAGGCGGACACTCTGCCGCTTCAGGTTTCATTTGAGGATGATACGCCGGAAGATATTCGCCTGAAATATCGTTTTCTTGATTTAAGAAGAGAACATCTTCATCGCAATATGATTTTGCGTTCAAAGGTAATCAGGAAAATTCGTGAGTTGATGGTAGAGCAAGGATTTACGGAATATCAAACGCCGATTTTGACGGCATCTTCTCCTGAGGGGGCACGCGACTTTTTGGTGCCGTCAAGAGTGAATCCGGGTAAGTTTTATGCTCTTCCTCAGGCACCGCAGCAGTTTAAACAGCTTTTGATGGTTTCCGGTTTTGATAAGTATTTCCAAATTGCGCCTTGCTTCAGAGATGAAGATCCGCGTGCGGACAGATCGCCAGGCGAATTTTATCAGCTTGATATGGAAATGAGTTTTGCAACGCAGGAAGATGTTTTTGCCGTTTTGGAAAAAACTTTAAGCGGTGTATTTACGGGATTCGCGAACGGCAAAAAAGTTGATCAGCCGCCATACAGAAGAATTCCTTATCGTGAATCTATGATTAAATACGGTTCGGATAAGCCGGATTTGCGTAACCCTCTTGAAATTGTTGATGCAACGGAATTTTTCCGCAATTCGGGATTTGGTGTTTATGACACGAAAGTAGAAAACGGCGAAAAAGTTCGCGGTATTGTTGTTAAGGCAATTGCAGATAAACCGCGTTCATTTTTTGATAAGCTCGATTCGTATGCCAAAGAAAATGATATGGGCGGAATGGCTTATATTGCACTTTCTTCTTCTGGTGCTAAAGGTATTACAAGATTTTTCAGCGATGAGAAATTAAATGAGGCTAAGAAATTTTTTAATTTAGGCGAAGGTGATGCCGTATTACTGATGGTTGGCAGAGAAGATAAGTTAAATAAATTTGCGGGACAAACACGAACAAAACTCGGACAAGAACTCGATTTGATTGAACAAAACGCTTTCAGATTTTGTTGGATTGTCGATTTCCCGATGTTTGAAAGAAATGAAGAAACGGGCGCGATTGAGTTTTCACACAATCCGTTTTCAATGCCGCAAGGTGAAATGGATGCGCTTTTAAACAAGGATCCGTTGGATATTTTAGCCTATCAATATGATATCGTTTGCAACGGAATTGAGCTTTCTTCCGGTGCGGTCAGAAACCATAGACCTGAAATTATGTATAAGGCATTTGAAATTGCCGGTTATGATAGAAGCGTTGTGGATAGTAAATTCGGCGGTATGATCAGCGCTTTTCACTATGGTGCCCCACCGCACGCAGGGTGCGCTCCGGGGGTTGACCGTATGGTGATGCTGCTTGCGGATGAGGCAAGCATCAGAGACGTGATTCTCTTCCCCTTAAACGGAAAAGCACAAGACTTGTTGATGCAGGCGCCGAACACGGTGACTGAGGAACAACTGAGAGAACTTCATATTAAGCTTGATGTGAAAAAATAAGTATTTGACGTTTTTTAAGCGAGATCAGACAGGTCCGGTTTTTGATAATTCGGACCTTTTAAGACTTTACCGTCTTCACGTTTTAAGGGCTTGCCGTTGACAAGCTTTGACATATTGCTTTGATGAACACGCGAAAAAACTTCTTCCATTGGAATGCCGAGCGCAACAACCATGCCGCTTAAAACATATTGAAGGTCGGCAAGTTCTTTAAACATTTTAAGCTTTGTTTGTTTTGTGACGATGCCTGTTGAGGAAAGCTCGTTAAGAAGAGCGTTAATTTCAATATTAAGTTCTGCCGTTTCCTCGTTAATCAGTTTTTGGCGCAATTCTAAAAGTGATTTTGTATACGGCTCATTGATGGCCATTTCCATAGCCTGATGAAATTCTTTGACCTGATTTTCATACGGATTCATTTTGTATCCTCTCTCATCTGTTTTTTTAAATGATAAGCCATTAAAAAAAGATGAGCAAGGGTAAGTTAAGAGTTTTGCTCTTTTTGAAGATTTAGAATTTGGCGCTCAACTTCAAAAAGCTCGCGTTGGTGTTCTTTGCAAAGCGAAGAAAGATAATAACTGTCATCAGCAATTTCCGCAAATTTAATACGCTCTTTTAAGGCGTTTTTTCTTTTTTCTAAAATTTGAAGTTCTTGATTCATTTTTCCTCCTTTTGAAGGAATATAGTTATAAAAATATTACAAATCAAGGGAAAAACATTATATTTTTCTCATTATTTTAAAAAAGGAAGCTTTAAAGAGGTGTGGATAAATAAAAAAAGCACCTTTAAAAAGGTGCTCAAAAATTGACGACTAAGCGATTTTTTCTGATTTTAAAGCAAAGATAACTTTGCCCACAATAGAAAGCTTTTTAGAAGACACCGTCACGCTTTTGTAATTTGAATTATCGGAAATGAGAAGAAATTCCGAACTCGAAATTTGCTGAATACGGCGTATTAAAAGATTGCCCGCGAGTGAGACGACATAAAGACCATCCATTAAAAAAGACTGTGTTGAAAAGTCCGCTAAAATATAATCGCCGTCTTTTAGGGTTGGAGACAAGCAATCGCCATTGATACGAAGCATTTTAACCATATCTGAGGAGGTACGCGTGATGGCAGAGTAATCTGAATCCGGAAGAGATAAAAAGCCGACAGATTTTTGCTCTGAATCAGGAGAAATCATTTCAATAAGATTTGATTTTAAGCATCCTGCTTGAACAGAAATGATTTTAGGGAGTTTAATATCGGTCAATTCTTGTTCGTCAACATCTAAAAGAGAGGCGAGCTTGCGGCGCTGCTCTTCGGGCAAACGGATGGGGGAACCTTTATTGATGTATTGATGAAGATAAGCCTCGTTTTTGCCGATGGCAAGTGAAAGAGAGCGATAGTTTTTGCCTTTTTCTTGAATAAGCTTATCAATATGTGAGCGAATTTGATCAATATTCATGGTTTTCTCCTTTGTAAAATATATAGGAAATGTATCAGGCTTTTTTTTCTTGTGCAAATAATATTTTTCTTATTGATGATATGATAAAAATATTATATCAAAATAAAGGGAGAGGAAAATATGAAAAAGACGGTATTGAGAAAATATTATGAAAAAGGCTGGCTGAAATACGGGTTAAAAAACTTTAGCGCACATGATCGGTTGTTGGTCGGCACATTGTTTTACGAAGATTACATGAAAAGCCATGTTTTATCTGCAGGTGTTTTAGATGTTTCTAAACCGCTTGTTGATGGCGGATTAAAAATAGGTAGCGTGGAAACAAATTTAGTAGCCAAAGATAAATTTATGAAAGCCTATCAAAGCATTCCAAAAGAAAAACGGTGGGTTATAGAAATTGTGATATTCAAAGATTGTGAATTAAAAGAAAATTTGATTGCACCAAAGGTGTTGAAGAAATTTCTTTGCGAGGCGTTAGATGCTCTAATCTTTTATTATTTGGGGAAGAGAAATGGCGTATGAAAGTAAAAGAGAAATCCTTTGTATTCAAAATTTATTTCGAGCCGTTTTAGAGCTTGCCGCGAGAGATGCTTACGGTTTGAAAGCACAATCAAAGAAAAAAGAAAAAATAAGAAAAGATGCGTTG
>Ga0265301_10004569_pt1 | contig 13926 bp, 7 predicted proteins | sample AusTroGonzalo_MG_2_FD_193488 | JGI IMG/M metagenome (GOLD analysis project Ga0265301, IMG submission 193488) | Bovine rumen microbial communities from tropical cattle in Woodstock, Queensland, Australia - Gonzalo_04 | ecosystem: Host-associated > Mammals > Digestive system > Stomach > Rumen ...
GCTTGACCAGCGTTTCCGGGCTCGCCCCGGCCACCTCCACGTCCGTTCCGGAGAAATAAAACATATAGGGGGACGGGTTGACCGTGCGCAGCATCCGGTACATGTTCAGCAGGCTGCCCTCATATGGTGCGCTCAGCCGGTTGGACAGGACAATCTGGAAGATATCGCCCTCCTTGATATAATGCCGGGCCTTCTCCACCATAGCGCAGTATGCTTCCCGGTCAAACAGGGGAGTTACTTCCCCGGTCAGATGTCCAGGCTCATCCCTGGCCTCCGCACCTTCCGTCATGAGCCTGCGCAGTTCCGCCAGTTCCAGTTCCGCCCGGTGGTATCCCGCTTCACCCTCATCCAGCTTCACATTGACGATCAGAATAATCTTCTGCCGCAGGTTGTCAAAGGCGATTACCTTGTCAAAAAGCATCAGGTCCACGTCCTGGAAATGCTCCGTATCCTCTGTCTCCCGGCATACAGACGGCTCGGAATAGTTCAGGTAATCATAGGAAAAATAGCCGGTCAGGCCGCCCGTAAAAGGCGGCAGCCCGGGAATCCGGGGGCTTCTGTACTCCGCCAGGATCTGGCGCAGCACGGCGGACGGATTGTCCGTCTTCAGTTTCAGTTCATTGACCCGCATTTCCCCGTCAATACACGATATGCTCATCTTCGGGTCATATCCCAGGAATGTATAGCGTCCCCAGGTTTCCTGGGGTTCCGCCGATTCCAGCAGGAAACAGTGAGATGAAACATTTTTCAGTTTCCGCACTGCCTGGATCGGCGTGCAGATATCCGCCAGCAGTTCGCAGCTGACGGGTACAACCTTGTACAGGCCCGATTCCCTGTATCGGGCCAGTTCCTCGGGACCAGGGGTAATCTTCATACGCTGCCTCCATAAAAAACTCTGACACATGATTTCTATCAGTACTGTCCGCGGGTGTCAAGCCGGTCCGGGCGTTGGGAACAGGAGAAAAACAATTCTGTATGGAATCTGGCCCGGATCATGACAAAATATGCATAGCACCGCCTTCGAAAAATGAAAAGCAGCTCTGCGCCACGCATGATATACTATCCTTAGATAAAATAAGGCTTTTGTTGATGACTTGCCGTAACAAGGAGGAGTACATGCGGTATTTCAATGTCGGTATTCTCGGCTGCGGAATGATCAGCCGGACCTATGCAGCGGATATTCAGCATTTCTACCCGCAGCTTCATCTGGTTTCCTGCGCGGATATTGAGCTTTCCCTTGCGGAAAAACTGGCGGGTGAGTTTGGGATTCCGAAGTCCTGCCTGGCGGATGACCTGCTGCGGGATCCGGAAGTTGAGATCATAATCAACCTGACCCCGCCCCAGTTCCATGTGGATCTGAACCGGAAAATCCTGAATGCCGGAAAGCACCTGTTCAGCGAAAAACCCTTCGCCCAGACCGTGGAGGATGCCCGCGCCCTGATGGATCTCGCGGAGGAAAAGGGCCTCAAGGTCGGCTGTGCGCCGGATACATTCCTGTCCTCCGGGCTGCAGAGCGTCCGGTATTATCTGGATGCCGCAATGATCGGAAAGCCGTTTTACGTAACGGCCAATATGACCACCTTCGGCGTGGAAACCTGGCATGCCAATCCGGTCCCTTTCTATTCGAAGGGCAGCGGGCCCCTGTTTGATATGGCACCGTATTATCTGGCCGCGCTGGTCTCTCTGCTGGGGCCCATTGAGTGTATGGCTGCTTTCAGCGCCAGTCCTGCTCCTGTGCGGCATATTTATGTCGGTCCGAAGGCAGGCACGGATATCGTCAGCGAGGTTCCGACCACATACGCGTCCCTGATGCGGATGCGGAGCGGCGTCCTGGTCAGCCTGAACGTCACTTATGATATCTACCGTTCCGGTCTCCCCATGTTCGAGATTTACGGAGACAGCGGCACCCTGACCTATCCGGATCCCAATTTCGGCGGCGGCGCGCCGAAGGTTTACCGGAAGGAGCAGTACACTGATCCGGTATACCGGAACACGGAGGAAGCGGAAGCCCGGAAAGGAATTTTCTATGAGCTGCCGGAACTGTTCCCGCGTCCCAAAGACTACTCCCGGGGTATCGGGGTTGCGGATCTGGCCAAAGCCATTGAGACAAACGGCAGGCCGCGGCCGGGCGGAGATTTCATCCTGCATATCACAGAGGCAATCACCGGCCTCCTTCGGGCTGCTGAAACCGGAGAGTTCTACCGCATGAAGACATCCTGCGAGCGGCCGGTGCCCCTTGATCCGGGCAGGCTGCCCCACGAAGTGTAATCTCTTTCCGGTCTGGCGGGCTTCCTTCCCGGGATGAAGCCGGGCCGCCGTGGAAAGAAGGAAATCCCTGAATAATTAAAAAAAGGAGCGATCAGTCTATGCTGCTTGGAGGAACTGTTTCCGGGAACTTTTCGTGTCCGGAGGAATGGGAAAAGCTGCTCATCCGTTCCCGTTTCAAGGCCGTTACCGCACCGTTTACCTTCCGGACTCCCCGGAAGGAAATCGACGCTTACCGGGCGGTCTGTGACCGCCATCATGTGGTGATCGCCGAAATCGGCGTTTGGAAAAACCTTTTCGATCCGGATCCGAAGGCAGCACAGGAAGCCCTGGATTTCGCGGAAGGGCAGCTCGCCCTGGCGGATGAAACAGGGATTCCCTGCTGCGTCAATATCGCCGGAACAGACAGCATCGCCGGGTGGGACGCCGCGGATCCCAAAAATTTCACGGAAGAAACCTATGAGCGTATCATCGGAAGCGTCCGTGGAATTCTGGATCGGGTCAGCCCGAAAAAAGCCAGCTATCCCCGGGAGCCCATGCCCTGGATGATCCCGGACAGTCCTGAAGTTTATCTGCAGCTGATCCGGGATGTGGACCGGCCGCAGTTCGGTGCCCATATGGATTTCATCAATATGATCAACTGCCCCCGCCGTTATCTGGCTCCTGAAGCGTTTATCGAATCATGCTTCAGCCGGGAACTGGCGCCCCTGATCAAAAGTACGCATCTCAAGGACACCAGGATGCATCCGACCCGGTTGACCGCCCTGCTGGAGGAATGCTCTCCGGGCGAAGGAACGCTGGATTTCGCCGCTGTCCTCCGGATCATCGACCGGAATATGCCCGCTGACGCCCCGGTGCTCCTTGAGCATATGACCACCTTCGAGGAATATGAAAGGGCTTACGACTATGTGTCGGCCATCGCGGCCGGATCAGGAATCGCAGTATAATATCATTATGAATTCGATTTTGTAAGAAAGGATCTGTCATATGTCAGACATAGGAAATTCGAACCGTATCTCCAGGGAATACCTGGATTCCCTGCTGATCGAAACCAGGTATATGGATTCGGCGTCCCCCTGCATCGATTACGAACTGTACGGCAAAAAAGCTGCCTCCCCGATCATGACGGCCGCGCTGTCCCATCTGGACCACTTTATGGCTCCCGGTGCGGCTGACGCCCTGGCCCGGGGTGCCGCGGCCGCCGGCGCAGTCCTCTGGTATGGAATGGCGGAAGAAGCTGAAATCGAAAGGCTGGCGTCTTTCGGCGCTCCGATGATTGAGATTATCAAGCCCTATGCGGACAGGGACCTGATCCGCCGGAAAATCGCCCATGCTGAAAAGCTGGGGCTGCTTGCCGTAGGCATCGATATCGACCATCCCTTTGCGGATGACGGTTCCCCTGATCTCGTCAACGGGCAGGAAATGGCTCCCCTGCGGACCGCGGAACTGGCGGAATTTGTGAACAGCACGCCCCTCCCGGTCATTATCAAGGGCATACTGAGCACCCGGGACGCGGAACGCTGCCTGACTGCCGGAGCAAAAGGCCTCGTTCTGTCCCATCATAACAACCGGATTGAATATGCCGTGCCCCCGCTGGCCGTCCTGCCGGAAATCGCCGCACTGGCCGGCGGACAGGTTCCGCTTTTCGTTGATTGCGAAATCAAAACCGGTATGGATGCCTTCAAGGCGTTGGCCTTGGGCGCCTCCGGCGTCTGCATCGGGCGTCCGCTGATGACCGCCATCAGGCAGGACGAGCAGAACGGTGTCCGGGATTATCTGCTGAAGGCGAATAACGAGCTGAAAAAGGCCATGGCCTTTACCGGCTGCACTTCCCTGAGCCGGATGGATCCTACCGTTATTCACAGGCCGGGCGCTCTGAGCCGGATCATCTGAGCGCGGCGCTGATAAATCCCCTGAACAGTGGATGCGGCCGGTTCGGCCGGCTCTTGAATTCCGGATGGAACTGCACGCCGACGAAGAAATTTTCTCCGGGAATCTCCACAGTCTCCACCAGGCGTCCGTCAGGAGACAGGCCGGACAGGCACAGGCCCGCCTCCTGAAGTACGTCCCGGTATTCGTTGGCGAACTCATACCGATGGCGGTGCCGTTCGCTGATCTGTGTCCCTCCGTAGCAGCGTGAAATCACCGTGTTCTCTTTCAGCACGCAGGGATACCGGCCCAGCCGGAGCGTGCCGCCCTTATCAATCTCCTCGTTCTGGCCGGGCATAAAATGGATCACCTGGTACGGTGACCGTTCGTCAAACTCATGTGAGTTTGCTCCGGCCAGCCCGGCTTTGTTCCTTGCATACTCAATCACGGCAACCTGCATACCGAGGCAGATGCCGAAGTACGGGATATGATTTTCCCGTGCTTTTTTTGCTGCAAGAATCATCCCCTCAATTCCGCGCCCGCCGAATCCGCCGGGCACGATGATTCCCTGCAGGGGCGCCAGGACGGAATCGATGTTCTCTTCCGTCAGCGTTTCGGAATCGATCCAGGTAATCTCCACTTTCGCGTCCAGGGCGTATCCGGCATGGCGCAGCGCCTCCGCCACGGACAGGTAGGCGTCATGCAGCTGAACATATTTGCCCACCAGGCCGATCTTCACCGTATGGTTTTGATGACGGACCCGCTCCACCATTTCCCGCCACTCAGTCAGTTCCGGCGGTGGTGCGTCAATTCCCAGTTCCCTGCAAATGATAGATGAGATATTCGCCTCCTCCAGCATCAGCGGCGCTTCATAGAGCACCGGCAGTGTGATATTTTCGATGACGCAGTCCGGCTTGACGTTGCAGAAATGCGCGATCTTCGAGAAGATGGAGGGATCGGTAATCTTCTCGTCCGTCCGGAGTACAATGATATTCGGAATGATACCCATCCCCTGCAGCTCCTTGACGGAGTGCTGGGTGGGCTTGGATTTATGTTCTCCGCTGGCTTTCAGGTAGGGCACCAGCGTCACATGGACATACAGGGAGTTTCCCCGTCCCGCCTCCAGGCCGACCTGCCGGATCGCTTCGATAAAGGGTTGGCTCTCGATATCGCCGATAGTACCGCCGATCTCGGTGATGACCACATCTGCGTCCGTTTTCTCTCCGACCCGGTATATAAACCGTTTGATTTCATCCGTAATATGCGGTATGGTCTGGACGGTTGATCCCAGGTATCCGCCCTGTCGTTCCTTCTGGATGACGTTGGAATACACCTTGCCCGTTGTCAGGTTGGAGTATTTGTTCAGATCCTCGTCGATGAACCGCTCATAGTGGCCCAGGTCCAGATCCGTTTCCGCCCCGTCTTCCGTCACATAGACTTCCCCGTGCTGGTACGGGCTCATGGTTCCCGGATCCACGTTGATATACGGATCCAGCTTCTGCGCCGCCACCTTCAGCCCCCGGGCTTTCAGCAGGCGTCCGATGGATGCCGCGGTGATTCCCTTCCCCAGTCCGGATACCACGCCGCCGGTAACAAAAATGAATTTCGGCATACCGTTCCTCCCCTTCTTCTGACAACAAATTTCAAAATAAAAAACAAAATACAGGACGGCACAGGGCGCCCTTGTCCTGTATTCTCAAAACTGTATTGGTTTGTCGGTTTACTTACAGATCGATGCTGTCGTTCGTTTTCTTTGCGTCCTTCAGCAGCGGCCGTATCTGAGCCAGGAAGCGTTCCACCTGCTCCGTGCAGCGGCCCGTATACCGTTTCGGATCCAGCAGCGCTTCCATCTCCTGAAGCGTCAGCCCGAAGCGCTGCTCCGCCGCCAGGCGGGCCAGCAGGTCGCAGTCCTCGCCGTTCTTCATGCGGGCGGTCGCCTCCATGGAGCATTTCCGGATAATCTCGTGCAGTTCCTGCCGGTCTCCCCCGCGCTTGACCGCCTCCATCAGCAGATTCTCCGTCGCGCTGAAGGGCAGGTATTCCCGAAGGGTCTTTTCCACGATCTTCTCGTTCACATGCAGCCCGTCTGTCACGTTCTGGACGAGGCGCAGCACCGCGTCCGCGCACAGGAAGCCTTCGGGCATGGAAATCCGGCGGTTCGCGCTGTCGTCCAGCGTACGCTCCATCCACTGGGCTGAGGCCGTCAGCGGCGCGTTCAACGCGTCCGCCATCAGGTACCGGGACAGGGAGCAGATCCGCTCGCAGCGCATCGGATTGCGCTTGTACGCCATCGCGGAAGACCCGATCTGGTTCTTCTCAAAGGGTTCCTCCACCTGGCGGTCATGCTGCATCAGGCGGATATCCGTTGCCATGCGGTATGCGCTCTGCGCGATAGAAGACAGGGCGTTCAGAATCCGGCTGTCCGTCTTCCGGGGATAGGTCTGTCCGCATACGGGGTAGCAGTCTGTAAATCCGAAGTCCGCCGCCAGCGCGCGGTTCATTTCATCCACCTTGTCCCCGTCTCCGTCGAACAGGTCCAGGAAGCTGGCCTCTGTGCCGGTGGTTCCCCGGCAGCCAAGGAAAAGGATATTCCGGATCGCGAAATCCACTTCCTGCAGGTCGCTCAGGAAATCCTGCATCCAGAGGGTCGCCCGCTTCCCGATCGTAACGGGCTGGGCCGGTTGGTAATGCGTGTAGCCCAGCGCCGGCATATCCTTATACCGGTCCGCGAATTCCGCCAGATTGTCGAGTACGCCCAGCAGCTCTCCCCGCAGGTACTTCAGCGCGTCCCGGTACAGGATCAGGTCCGCATTGTCCGTCACGTAGCAGCTGGTGGCGCCCAGATGGATGATACCTGCGGCGGAAGGCGCGGCCTTTCCGTAGGCATGGACGTGGGCCATGACGTCATGGCGGACTTCCTTTTCCCGTTTCCGCACGCATTCATAGTCGATATCGGTAATGTGCGCCTCCAGCTCAGCCACCTGGCTCTCTGTAATCGGCAGGCCCAGTTTCATTTCCTCCCGGGCCAGTGCCGTCCACAGCTTCCGCCAGGTCTGGTATCTGGTGTCCGCAGAAAACAGGTTCAGCATATACTCCGAGGCATACCGTGAAGACAGCGGCGTTTCATAGCGGTCAGTCATGTTTCTCTCCCCGTTCAATCATACTCTCCCGCTCGGGCCCCACCGAAATATACCTGATCGGGCACCCGATGGCTTTCTCTATCCGGTTCACATAGATCCTTGCCGCCTCCGGCAGATCTTCCCACCGCCGTATGCCGGAAATGTCGCAGCACCATCCGTCCATATATTCTGTTACCGGTTCCGCTTTCGCCAGCTCTGTCGGGAACGGGAACTCATCGGTCTCCTGCCCGTCCACCCGGTAGCGTACGCAGAGCGGGATTTTTTTCATATTGCTCAGCACGTCCAGCTTCGTCAGCGCGATGGCGGTCGCGTCCTGCATCTCCACGCCGTAACGGGTCGCCACCAGGTCAATCGGCCCGACCCGGCGGGGGCGTCCCGTTTTCGCGCCGTACTCCTGTCCGGCTTCCCGCAGCCGTTCCGCCTCCTCGCCGAACATTTCGCAGACGAATGGTCCCTCCCCGACGCACGTGGAATAAGCCTTTACCACGCCGATAACCACTTCCGGCTTCAGGGACGGCAGTCCCGCCCCGATCGGCGCGTAGGCCGCCAGTGTGTTGGAGGAGGTGGTATAGGGATAGATCCCGTAATCCAGATCCCGCAGCGCACCGAGCTGGGCCTCGAACATCATGCTCTTCCCCTGCGCTTTCGCTGCCTTCAGGTACCGTCCGGTGTCGCAGATGAAAGGCCGGATCGGCTCGCACCAGTCCCACATCCATGCCTCCAGCATATCCATGGTCCAGGGCCTGCTGCCGTAAACCCTGGTCAGCGTCAGGTTCTTCCACTCCATCAGGTCCTTCAGGTGCTCCCGCAGTTCCTCCGGATGGAACAGTTCCCCGGCCAGCACTGTCTTCTTCTGGTACTTGTCGGAGTAGAACGGCGCGATGCCCTGCTTGGTGGAGCCGTACTGCTTGTCCGCCAGCCGCTGTTCCTCCAGCGCGTCCAGCTCCCGGTGCCAGGGCAGGAGCAGGGAGGCCCGGCTGCTGATCTTCAGGTTTTCCGGCGTAACGGGGACGCCCCGGGAAGCCACTTCCTGAATCTCCTTCCAAAGGTTTTCCGGATCCAGCGCCACGCCGTTCCCCAGGATATTCACGACACCGTCATGAAAGATCCCTGAAGGCAGCAGGTGCAGTGCGAATTTTCCCCTGTCGTTGATCACGGTATGGCCCGCGTTGCCGCCTCCCTGGTAACGGATCACCACGTCATAGTTTTCCGTCAGCAGGTCCACGACCCGGCCTTTGCCCTCGTCGCCCCAGTTAATTCCCACAATCGCACAGGTCTTCATTTATTCTGCTCCTTTTTTATTCAACCGTCACGCTCTTTGCCAGGTTCCGCGGCTTATCCACGTCCAGGCCCCTGTTCACGCTGGTATAGTAAGCCAGCAGCTGCAGCGGTACCACCGCCAGGGAACTAACAAAATGCTCGTCCGTCCGGGGAACATACACCGTGAAGTTCACCGAGTCCTCCACCGCGAAGTTTCCGTTCGTGGTCAGCCCCATCAGGTAGGCGCCCCGGGATTTGCACTCCATCATGTTGGATACCGTTTTTTCGTACAGGCCGCTTTGGGTCAGCAGGCCGATCACCAGCGTGTTGTTCTCGATCAGGCTGATCGTTCCGTGCTTCAGCTCTCCCGCCGCATACGCCTCCGAATGGATATAGCTGATTTCCTTCATCTTCAGGCTGCCTTCCAGGCTGATGGCGTAATCCAGGCCGCGGCCGATGAAGAAAATATCGTGTGTGTTCGAAATCTTGGAGGAGAACCACTGCAGGCGTTCCTTTTCCTCCAGTACGCGGCCGATCTGGTCCGGGATGGCCGCCAGCGCGTCCAGAAAGCCGGTAACCTGTTTCTCATTCACCTGTCCCCGGATAAACGCCAGCTGCACCGCGAGTACGTCCATGGCAATCAGCTGAGCGCTGTATGCCTTGGTGGTGGCCACGGCGATTTCCGGTCCTGCCAGCGTATAGAGCGTATGGTCAGCCTCCCGCGCAATCGTGGATCCGATCACGTTGACAACCGCCAGCGTCGCGGCGCCCCGCTCTTTGGCAATCCGCAGCGCCGCTAGGCTGTCCGCTGTCTCGCCCGACTGGGAAATAATGACCACCAGCGTATCCGATGACACTGGCATGCTCCGGTACCGGTATTCGGAAGCCAGCTCCACCCGTACCGGAACCTTTGCCAGGTCTTCGATCACGTACTGCGCCGCCATCCCCACATGCCACGCGGAGCCGCATGCCACAATGTCGACCCGGGAGACCGCGCGGAGCATCTCTTCCGTCAGCCCCGCCCCTGACAGGTCGATCACGCCGTCACGGACCAGGCTGTTCAGGGTGTCCCGGACCGCCTTCGGCTGTTCGTGGATTTCTTTGAGCATGAAGTGCTCATATCCGTCCCGTTCCGCCGCTGCGGCGTCCCATGTGATTTCGGTCAGCGGCAGCTGAACCTCGTCTCCGTTCAGGTCGAAAAACGTCACCTGTCCGGGAGCGATCCGGCCCACCTGAAGATTATCGATATAATAAACATTCCGGGTATATTTCAGAATCGCCGGTACGTCCGACGCCAGGAAGGAGGCGCCCTCCGCCGTACCGATCACCAGCGGGGAATCCTTCCGCGCCACGAAGATTTCATCCGGATAATCCTTGAACATCAACGCCAGCGCGTAGCTGCCCCGGACCCGGACCATAGTCCTGGTAATGGCGTCCACCGGCCCGATCTTATATTTTTTATAGTAGTAGTCCACCAGCTTGACCGCCACTTCTGTGTCGGTTTCGCTGTAAAAACTGTATCCGTGCCGGAGGAGTTTTTCCTTCAGCTCGGTAAAATTCTCGATAATGCCGTTGTGGACGCCGACCACGTCCGACTCCACGGGGCCGCAGCCGGAACCGGAGCAGTTGCCGCTCACGTGCGGATGCGCGTTCACCATGCTGGGATCCCCGTGAGTCGCCCAGCGGGTATGCCCGATCCCGCAGGTACCGGGCAGCGCTCGGCCCTGATCCGTCTTATCCGCCAAATGGTACAGTTTTCCGGTGGCTTTGACCACCTCTGCCGGTTCTTTGCCGTCCCGAACGGCCAGTCCGGCGGAATCATAGCCCCTGTATTCCAGTCTGGCCAGGCCGTCCAGCAGAACCGGAGCCGCCTGTACATGGCCCGTATATCCGACAATTCCGCACATTGTTCCGGGGCGCTCCTCTCAGCAGAATCAGTTTCGCGCGCGACACAAACAAAAAAAGAGAGCAGGGGCGGGCGTGTCACAATGACACCCTTGCCCTGCTGCCCGTATGCTATCACGGTTGCCGTTTTCTGTCAATGGAACAGGATGGTTTTTTAGTGTATGAAATGAAGTAGCAGAACAATGTCGTCCTCAGGCTCCCCTGATGTAGTTCATGTATTCGTCCGAGATCACTGCCCTGAATTTCGGCAGCCAGTCCGTAAAGCGGGCCAGAATCTCCTTTGCCTTTTCTGAACCGGTCGCTTTTACATGCATCTCCAGCAGCCGGTTCAGTTCATCCGCCTGGTCCCCGGACACCGGATACAGCCGGACGTGCCCGGCATTCAGCCGCTCCGCCAGGATCTCCTCCTCATCCAGCACCCACGCGATCCCGCCGGACATACCTGCGGCAAAGTTGTCCCCCACAGGCCCCAGCACCGCCACCCGGCCGCCGGTCATGTATTCGCATCCGTGGTCGCTCACGCCTTCAACCACAGCCCAGGCCCCGGAATTCCGTACGGCGAAACGTTCCCCCGCCCTGCCGGCGATGAAAGCATATCCGCCGGTGGCGCCGTACAGGGCCACATTGCCGATCAGCGTGTCTTCTTTTTTCCAGATGGAGTCCACCGGCGGGCAGACCGCCAGGCTGCCCCCGGAAAGGCCCTTGCCCAGGTAGTCGTTCGCCACGCCGTAGAGCGTGATAGCCTGCCCCCGGGGAAGGAATGCCCCGAAGGACTGGCCGCCGCAGCCCTGGGCCTGAATCTGCCGCGGACCCTTCAGCATGGTACCGAAGGCCCGGTCCGTGGTCATCAGATGGACATGGTCCTGGTACAGCCGCGCGTCCGCCCGTTCCTCCAGGCGGAAATCATGCTTCGCGTCCGGCCGGAAGCATACGTTTCTGGCAAAACCTGTCAGGTCGGCCAGGTCGATGGCCGGGTTGTCCTTCACCGCCAGCAGGTCGCTGCGCCCCACCAGTTCATTGACGGTGCGGGCGCCGAGTGCTGCCATGGTTTCCCGCATCTGTTCCGCGATAAAGAGCATGAAGCGTTCCACATATTCCGGTTTCCCCTGGAAGCGCCTGCGCAGCTCAGGGTTCTGGGTGGCGATACCGAAGGGACAGGTGCCCAGCTGGCAAACCCGCATCATCCGGCACCCCATGGTCACCAGCGGCGCCGTCGCGAAGCCGAACTGCTCCGCGCCCAGCAGCAGCGCCACCATGACGTCATGGCCGTTCATCAGCTTGCCGTCGGTTTCCAGCGTCACCTTCTGGCGCAGCCGGTTTCGGCACAGCACCTGGTGCGCTTCCGCCAGGCCGATCTCCCAGGGCAGGCCCGCATGGTGCACGCTGCTCATCGGCGCAGCGCCGGTGCCGCCCTCCCCGCCGGAAATCAGGATGCCGCCGGCGCCGGCTTTAGCCACGCCGCTGGCAATCGTTCCGACTCCCGCGGAGGAAACCAGCTTGACGGTGATCTTCGCCTCTTCGTTGGCGCACTGCAGGTCGTAGATCAGCTCCGCCAGGTCCTCAATGGAATAGATATCGTGGTGGGGCGGCGGGGATATCAGGGAAATCCCCGGGGTGGCGCAGCGGGTCTTCGCCACGCTCTCGGTCACCTTCGCGCCGGGCAGGTGTCCGCCCTCTCCGGGTTTCGCACCCTGCGCCATCTTGATCTGGATCTCTTTTGCGGAAAGCAGGTATTCCCGTGTCACGCCGAACCGTCCGGATGCTACCTGTTTGATGGCGGAATTCAGTTCCGTGCCGAAGCGTTCCGGCAGTTCGCCGCCCTCTCCGCTGTTGGACCGTCCGCCGAGACGGTTCATGGCTTTTGCCAGGCACTCGTGGGCTTCCTGGGAGATGGAGCCGTAGCTCATGGCGCCGGTCCGGAAGCGCTTCACGATTTCCGAAGCCGGTTCGACTTCTTCAAGAGGAACCGGCCGGCAGGCGTCCGTACGGAAGGAAAGCATGGAACGGATCGTCCTCGGGCCTTCGTTCTCAACGCGCGCGGCATACCGGTCAAAGGTTTCCCGGCTGTCCGTCTGAACCGCCTGCTGCAGCAGATGGATGGTCTCAGGAGAGTAAAGGTGTTCTTCGGCGCCTTCTCCCCGGCGGTATTTGTGCGCGCCGACGCTGGGCAGCCCGGCGCTGCCGCCGGCGCCGAACGCCGCGTCATGATGGAAGCGGCTGTCCGCCTCGACGCGGTTCAGGTCGGTCCCCCCCAGGGAGCAGGGGGTATTCGTGAACCAGGTTTCCACGAAACGGCTGTCCAGCCCCACGGCCTCGAACAGCTGGGCGCTCTGGTACGCCTGCAGGACGGATACGCCCATCTTGGAGGCGATCTTCAGTACGCCCGCCGTCAGTGCCTGGTTATAATCCCGGACCGCTTCCTCCGGATTCTTTCCGATCCGTCCGCTTTCACACATCGCCCGCACACAGGCATGCGCCAGATACGGGTTCACTGCCCGGGCGCCGAAGCCGATCAGCATCGCCAGCTGATGCACGTCCCGGGGCTCTCCGCTTTCCAGGATCACGGACACCGCCGTACGTTTTTTCATATGGATCAGGTGCTGCTCCAGGGCGGATACCGCCAGCAGGGCCGGAATCGCCATCCGCTCCGGGCCCACGCCCCTGTCCGACAGGATCAGGATATTGATCCGGTCGCGGCAGGCCTGGTCGCAGGCTGCGAAAAACGCCTCCAGCGCCGACCGCAGGCTGTTCTTTTTATCATAGAGCAGGGATACCGTCCGCACGGAAAAACCTTCGTGGCCGATCTGCCGGATCCGTTCCAGCTCCTCCTCCGTCAGCACAGGAGAAGGCAGCTCCAGCACGGCGCTGTTTTCCGCTTCTCTGGACAGCAGGTTTCCGTCATCCCCGATATAAATCGAGCAGTCGGTCTTCATTTCCTCCCGCAGCGCGTCGATCGGCGGGTTGGTCACCTGGGCAAACCGCTGTTTGAAGTAATCGTACAGGGAAGGATGCGTCTTCGACAGTGCCGCCGCGGGCACGTCCGCGCCCATGGAGACAATCGGCTCTGTGCCCTTTTCAGCCATGGGCAGCACGATATCCTGTAGATCCTCCCATGTATAGTGAAATGCCCTGCAGAGGGTTTCGCGCTCCGCATCCGGTATGGTTTCCCCCGCTGCTTCCGTCCGCGGCAGGTCTTCCAGCCGGACCAGTTTCTTCATCCATTCGGAGTAGGGATGCTCCGCCGCGAAACGGGTCTTCAGCGCCTCGCTTTCCGTCAGCCGTCCGGTTGTCAGGTCCGCCTCCAGCACATCGCCGGCCTTCAGTTTCCACCGGCGCAGGATATGGGCGTTCTCCTCAAAGAGCACGCCCGCCTCTGAGGAGAGGATCAGCCGCCGGTCGTCCGTCAGCGCGCAGCGGAGCGGCCGCAGCCCGTTCCGGTCCAGGGAGGCGCATACCCTGTCCCCGTCTGAGTAGAGGATCGCGGCCA
>Ga0265301_10004572_pt1 | contig 13919 bp, 19 predicted proteins | sample AusTroGonzalo_MG_2_FD_193488 | JGI IMG/M metagenome (GOLD analysis project Ga0265301, IMG submission 193488) | Bovine rumen microbial communities from tropical cattle in Woodstock, Queensland, Australia - Gonzalo_04 | ecosystem: Host-associated > Mammals > Digestive system > Stomach > Rumen ...
ATAACGGATAATAGCACAAGAATTGTCATCTGCTATTATCCGTTATGCTGCAGAAGTGGACGAGTCCGAAGGGCGGTTATACCTAAAAGCCGTTACCAAGCTGAGCGAAAGACGGAACCGGGAAAATATGCTTGCAGATGCAAAGCCAGTATTTCCAATTAAGGCGGAAGACTTAGACAAAAACGATTATATCTTGAATACTGGAAACTGTACCCTTGATCTGAGTGGGGCGGTTCCTGTTATCAGACAGCACAGCCCCAGTGACCTACTATCAAAAGTGTGCAATGCAAATTATGATCCTGCTGCAAGGTGTCCTGTTTGGGATAAGTTTTTATTAGAAATAATGCAGGGTGATAGCGAAAAAATAAAGTATTTGCAGAAATTAGCCGGGCTATCACTTACCGGGAACACTGAACAGGAAACTTGTTTTATACTATACGGCTCCACCACTCGGAACGGCAAAAGTACCTTTTGTGAAACCTTGATTTATATGCTCGGTGATTATGCCTTGACCATGCGGCCGGAAACCTTGGCAATAAAAGCCAATAAGGACAGCAGACAGGCAAGCGGAGATATAGCACGATTAGCAGGATGCAGATTTGTAAACGCAAGCGAACCACCGAAACGGATGTTATTTGATACTGCTTTGCTGAAAAGCCTGTTAGGCAGGGATTCCATAACTGCGCGACATTTGCACGAACGAGAATTTGAGTTTGTGCCACGGTTCAAGTTGGTGATGAACACTAATTATTTACCGCAGATATCAGATGATACTGTTTTTAGCAGCGGTCGCATTAATGTTGTATCTTTTGACCGACACTTTACACCAGAAGAACAGGACAGGGGATTGAAAAACCGTTTAAGGGATCCCGTGGAACTGTCTGGAATCCTGAACTGGTGTCTTGAAGGTTGGCGATTGTATCAGGCGGAAGGGTTGACGGCTCCTGATGCAGTACGGCAGGCAACAGAGAATTACCGCAACGACTCCGACAAGATAGGCAATTTTATAAACGAATGTCTGACGGAATCCGGGCATAACTCCAAGGCCGGGGATATCTACAAAGTATATGCTGATTGGTGCAAGGATAGCGGTCACGGTGTGGAGTCAAAAGCAAACTTTTTTGCAGACATGAAATCAAAAGGCCTGTTTGCCAAGACTGGCAGGGTTGACGGTATGCCTGTCAAGAATGTAATCAAAGGTTATACCGTTGAAGAAGGGTTTATGAAGGTAGAATCTGACACGATTTTACCCGGAAATTGGAACTAAAAACGGGGGTGTAGTCACTTGTAGTCATTTTTCATGTAATTTTTTATATATCGCCCTATAGGGGGTTTACATAGAATTTAACTACAAATGACTACGCTTTGAAAAAATGGCTATTTTACAGGTTTTTTTAACCAGAAAGGAATGATTTTATGTTAAGTAGAGCAGAATTTAGTAGATTGTACCGGGAAACCTGTTATATCTGGTGGGAGAACTGGAAACAGGCAGCACAGATAACCGACATTGACGAAAGAAACGCATTTCTTGATAGAAAGTGTGTAGATTTCATGCACAATACAGGTTATATACATGAAGCTATGTTAATGGAGAAGTTAACACAGGTTGCAAAAATGACACTGGAAATGTATCAATATCCGGCAATCGGTCGGGAAGGATACGAAAAATCACCATTCTAAGCCTGATTGATGTTATGGGGTGGCTATCCGTGATTAGGTGGCTGGGTTCGCTTCATGTGCTGCCGGGGCGAAGGATGGCGGAAAAGTAACTTCCCAAGATGCAAGCATTAAATAAAAAAGGAATATTTTAATATTATGGATAATGTAGAAGTTTACGAAGATGATATAGACCTTGCTTTATCCGAGTACCTGGAAATAGCAGGCATAACAGATAAGTCAAAAATAACGAGTTCGTCATGGTGTGCTGCTATGATCTATATAGGAAACAGACTCTTTAAAAATGGGGAAGTGTTACGGCAGTCTGCAACATGGAACAACGAACCATACGACTTAGACAAGGTTTCAGCACTGGCTGACAAATACATTTTTCTTTGTTCCCATTACAATCAACGTGTTTGTGTGGCGCATTTTTGTAGCTTGTCTGGGGTGGACAGTGCGACTATATACCAATGGGGAACAGAAGCCAGAAGGGCAGGAGATAAAAGAGCAAAAGCAATTCTTGAAAAATTAATTGAAGCTGCATTAGTATCTGCTGATGATTTGATGTTGTCTAAGTCTGGGGTTAACTCCATCGCATACCGTAACGCAGTAAACGAACGATACGCAAACAGAGAACAAAAAACAGAGATAAAGCCAGAGTTAAGCAGTTTAGCGTCAAGGCTAGGGATAACAGGTCAACAAAAGGCACTGCCAGAACCAGAGCAGGGACCAGAACAGATAGAAGTAAAAAAGCCCTGGGAAACTGGACAGTTTGACTTTATATGATTAAGTGGGAGCGTGAAACATGATAAATATTAAAGATTATGAAGCATATAAACAGGCACGACAGGCCACAGAGCAGGCACAGCCAGACGATACGGCAATATATGAACAGATTTACCAGTATGAACAAACAAGGGCATATGTGGCGGTTTTGGACGCTAAGAGAAAGAAGGAACAGCGTTACCAAAAATTTGTAAGTCGCTATTCCTATGAAATCAAGTCCGGTAAGATGTCTGTAACGATGGCACAGAAGGGCTTTAAAGGTGAAAACTATGAATTTTACCTTAGATTTTTAAAGGAAGGTGGCAAAAAATGAGTTATGATGATTTTGTAAAGTTGTTTAGTATGATGGATGGTAAAGGCATGATTTCCACCGAAGAAAGTAATGCCATGAAGGAAATAACAGCATTCCGGCAGAAATATCCTTTACAGTATGAAGGATATATAGCAAAGATGAGAAAAGAAAGAAGGGGTTGAAATCATGACATTTGAAAAGTTTGTTAGTTATTTTGATAAACTGGACACAGAAGGCCTGCAGCATGGCAACGAGAAAGGGTCTGCTATGTATGAGTTGGGGAAACTGGAAAAAGAATTTTCATTCGGTTCAAGATGATGCTGATCACAGCGTAACAAAAGCAATCTATAACACGTTTATAGGTCTGGATTGATAATAGTAAGTGCTGCAGTTGGGGGTTTCTGACGGTGGCAATATGTAAATTTACGGTATACTATAACTTTACATCTGTAATGACTGTTAATCTGTAAAACTAAACTTTCTAATTAAATTGTTTTACATTTTGTAAATTAACTCTTGACCCTATTTTTACATTGTGGTACAATATAGTCAAGGAAGAACACACCACAACAGAGATTAAGGGGGATAAGAGATTATGGCAAATATAGCATATGTGAGAGTTAGCACAGTAGAGCAGAACGAAGCAAGACAGATTGAAGGACTTGAAAAACATAATATTGATAAGTGGTTTACTGATAAGGTATCTGGTAAGAATACCAACAGGCCACAGCTTCAAGCCATGCTTGATTATGTTCGTGAAGGTGATACGGTATTTATCCATGATTTCAGCAGACTTGCAAGGTCAACAAAGGATTTACTTGATATCGTTGAACAGTTACAGAATAAAGGGGTTCACTTGGTAAGCAACAAGGAAAACATTGATACTTCCACACCAACAGGGAAGTTAATGTTAACGATGGTTGGTGCTATCTGCGAATTTGAACGTACAAATCTACTTGAAAGGCAGAAAGAAGGGATTGCTATTCAAAAGGAATTAGACAAGGCCAGAAAGCCAGAAGATAAGAAGTATAAAGGCCGTAAGGCTGTTAGTGTTAATACTGCTGATTGGGATAAGTATTACGGTATGTATCTTAACCGGGAACTTACAAAGGTACAGTTAGCCCAGAAGTTAGGAGTCAGCAGGCCAACATTAGACAAGTTAATCAAGGAACACAAAGAACATTAACAGAGTAAAGCGGTTCCTTTCCCTTGGTGATCTGATTGTTATGATTGGATTATCAAGGGTCTTTTTTTAGTTTTTTTCTGTAAATTTCCATATTTTATGTTATAATTTCTGTAAAATTTACCCAGTACACACTGTTTTAGGGGTGACATATTGGGGCGATAGGTTCCCATTCTAACCGCCAAAATTAAAAAGGGGGTTCCGCATGAACTTAGAACAATTCTGGACAGAAAACAGGCCGTTAATATCAAAACTATGTTGGAAGTACACAGGCGAAGCATACCCACCAGAGCGAAACGCAGAAACAGGGGCTATTATTGATTGTAACGGTGATCTACTGCAAGAGTGCTTTCTTGCCTTGGCTGAATGTGCCGGAGACTATGAGCAGGAAAAGGGATCCTTTTTACCCTTCGCACTCCATCGGATGGAATGGCACCTTTTGGAGTATATGCGGTTAGATTCTGCCGTTGTGGTTCCTGTCTGGCTCTGCGACCTTAAAAGGAAGGTTAGAAGGTATGAAGATACCTATTTTCAGAATAACGGCTTTTACCCGGCAGATAATGACATTATAACGGCTCTGGAAATCACGCAGAAACAGCTTGATTATGTTAGGTCCGCGAGTCTGCCCATAACATCCCTAAACGCAGAATGTGGAGAAGATGGGGATTCAGAATTAATTGATACTCTGGTTAGCGGTTCCGCTGCCGTTGATGATACTGTGACGGATGCCATCAGGGAACAGGAATTAAATTCCTGTATCTGGGATATTTGCCGGAAGTCCACCACGAAAAGGGAATTTGAATACTTAGACTTACGGTATAAGCAGGGTGAAAGTTTCGCTGATACTGCTGATAAAATGGGTGTATCTTCACAAAGAATTGATAGTTTAAAGGGTTCTGCTTTTCGGAAGTTGCGACAGAATACCAGATTAAAAGAATTAGCAGGGGTCAACGGTGCTGATCTGCCGGAGAAAATTTATTATTCTGGTGGTTTTCAGCGGTTCAAGAATAGCCGTGATACTTCCCACGTTGAAAAACTGGCTATAAAGAATGTTAGTATTGAACGGAGCAGGAGCAGGCGGAAACAGGAGAATATAGAAGATATCGAAGCGGAATTATTGGAGTTTTGGGGATAAGACAAGGAAAAAGCACCCTTAATGAATAAGGATGCTAAAACCAGAAAGAAAAGTATTAAATGAGTATGATAGATAAAAACAACGGTCTTATGATGGTTGGGGATTAAAGATTAACCGTTTAAGACAAGACAACTAATAATTATCTTTACAGCTAAATTGTAGCATATTCGCCAATATTTATCAAGAAAAAGAAGATTGATTTTCTGGTAAAGTCGTGCTAATATAGTTTTGTCACTCAAAACTTATAGAAAGGGGGTATGATTGATTGAGTGATACAAGGGATATTATCAGTGAGTTTTTTCGTGATTATCCGCAGTATAAAAAAGATGCTGTTTCTATTGACCGTCAAGGCAATATCAGAACAAAGGGCGGTAAGATACTGGCTTCTTTTAACGGTGATACCTGGGTAATTAAAAGTGTGGGTGGCAGACCTACGCAGGACAGGTTAAAGCATGATATCAGAGTCCGGGTCACTGATCACCAGTATAAAAAATTGAACGATTATGCTGATTGTAACGGATTGAACAGGGCGCAGGCCGTCCGAAAACTTATTGATAATTTAGAGTAACAAAGAAAAATACCCGGCTCTAACGTAGGCAGACAGCGAACCGGGCAAGAACAAAGATGTTCTAATGGTTATTATACCAGAAAGGGAAAAAATGAAAAGAAAAACCATGTATATTGATACGGATGCAATTAATAAACTGATTTACGGATCAGCGGAGTTGGTGGAAGGTCTTAACCATGCTGATTATATGGTCCGGTTAAGGGATGCCGTGACAAATGGCGGAGAAGCAAGGCAGAGATTCAGAGAAAGCGACTTAGATATACTTTGTGGCTCCATCCAGACATTAAGCGGAATTACCCAAATCCTAGCGGATGGCCTTGTGAATGGAGATTTAGACCTTGACTATTCAGGAGAGTAAGAGCATGGATTACAAACAGGAAATCATGAAAATGTTGGATGAAATCGAAGATTCAGACCTACTCAGGAAAATATACACCTTTATCGCAACATGGTTAAATACAAAGGGGTGACAGTATGGATTACAAGAAAGAAATCATAGAAATGATAAACGGAACCGATAACCAGAAGATTCTGGAAAGCGTCTATTTCTATTTACGAAGATTACTAAAATAGGGGGTTCGTGAACGATGCCAGAAGAACAAGTCAAGTTTTATCATGATGGTATAAAGCATTTCCTTAGAGATGTAAGCAATGAAGCATTACAGGAGATTTATTACTCGGTCCGGGGAATATGGCTGCACGACAAGGAGAAAAGAACCAAGGAAGGGGAAATGAAAAAATGACAACGGAAGAGACAAAAGCCATTACTATGGAAATGGTAAGAAGATTAGAAGACGATAAGCACATAAAGGAAGTATATGACCTTGTTAAAAAACTGAGTGATGAAGAATACAGAGTATTAGGCATGAAACTTGTAATTGAAAGAGAAAGCTATGAAAACAAGGAGATAATTTAGTGATGGAAGATAAAGAAATAAAGTTTCCTGATAAAATTTACAGAAAAATCCTTATGCTTCAGTTTTTCCATGGAGAGTTAAACAGGCTCTTCTTTAAAGGTAAACTTGAAAGTGCAATTATATGCCCTGCTATATGGCTAGATGAAGATGATTGGCCTGATGGAGAAGTAACAGCTTCAACCTACACAGAAACAGCAGTTTTCTTTATTCAGTTTAATGTTATCGACCTTGAAACAAGTGAAGATTTTGACGATGATATGTTTTTGATAACTGTGTTGCTGCATGAAATGGTACATCAGTATTGCAGGGAAGAAGGGGTTGAAGATATTGACCATGGTTCTAATTTTGTAAGAAGGGCGGTACGGCATGGATTAACGCAAAGCGGTTATAAGCTTACGGAACAGGCAAAAGAAAAAATATCGGAAAGACTTAGGCTTTACAATCTTATAAATCCTATTGCATGGAAAATTGAAGATTTTGAAAAGCATTACAAAGAAATCAAAGAAGATATTCTCTTGTGGTGATATTGGTTTTTAACGGTTAAGAAAATTATTTTTTATCATATTATGGATGAAGGGAACAGGAACACAATCAAAGATTACTTTCTTCACTGAAACATTATTTTCAAAACCATTCCGCTATTAATAACACTGTATACTTGTTCCCGGTTCCTTCTCTTTTAGGGCAGTTTTATAACTGCTCTTTTTTTTGTCTGTAAAATACCGTTACACACTGTTTATAGCGGTGTTCCTGGTTGCGTTAGGTCTGCTCCATATCTCCAAGACCCAAAAAGACACCCTGCCAAAATAACAGGATGCCTTTTCAGAGAGTGTATTACATACGTTAGGGAAATTTATCTTTTGTTATACTACAAGATTTTAAATGATTATATGAGTTTTGTCAACAAAAAATATTAATATTTTTTTGATTTGTTTTAAAGATTAATTAACTATATCCTGATCAGTGGCAAAACCTTTTACGGTGTGAGTTTTGCTTAATCTAATACAATGCAGATTAAGCAAATCAAGGTCAAATCTATATTGGTGTGGATTTGTTCAAGATGTACAAAAGGCAGCGGCTACTTTGGTTTGGATCACGGCAGGCCTTGGGGGTCTGGATGTACATATTACACAAAAATATCAACCTTGATTATGTGGCATAGTTGGTTAGATATTGTATATCTAAACAGCTATGGGGGTTTTTCAGCTTAAAAACGGTTTTTTTTTCGCATAGTAGAAACATAATGAAGGTTAAAGAGAAAAGGATTGTTTAATCAAGAGAAGGAAAAAGAGTCAAGGGCAGACGGTAAAAGCTCGTACTTAGTCTAAACACATCACGAAAATATAAGGGGGTATAATTTGGTGAAAAGGCCTTCACTAACACGACAGGTAGAAACTGCTTTAACCGAAAAATTACAGACAGGGCAATCAAAACACGAAGCAAAGATAGCGGGAACCGCAAAAGATGGAATATTCTCTTTTAAGACCCTAAAAACCTATATGGAACAGGCAAATTACTTTACTAAATACTGCAAGGAAAAGCACGGCTGCAAGTATCTATCAGACTGCCAGAAGTATGTAAATGAATACCTGGAATACCGCATAGAACAGGGGAATAGCCCCTATACATTACACTTGATTAGGTCGGCTATATGCAAGCTATATGGAACCACAAGCAAAGATTACATAGAATTACCGAAGAGAAAACGGCAGGACATAACCAGAAGCAGGGGCGAAGTTATAAGGGATAAGCATTTTTCAGAGCAGAAACACAAGGAAATCATTGATTTTTGTAAAGGTTCTGGGCTTAGACGGCATGAACTGGCACAACTAAAGGGAACAGATATCCTTTACACCAACAAAGGGGCGTTCCTGGTAGTCAGAAGGGGCAAAGGTGGCAGAAGTCGCATAATTCCTATATCTTCGGAAGATGCAGGAAAGATTATACCATTAATGAAGTCTGCCGGGGATGCCCTTGTATTCCCGGATGTTCCGCAGGGTATGGATGTTCATAGTTATAGGGCTATTTTTGCCACTAATTTTTATAACCGATTAGCAAGGCCAACAGACCAGATACCGCAACAAGAAAAATATATTTGTCGTAAGGATCGCAAGGGAATAATCTTAGATAAAAGAGCTATGTTAGAAGTATCTAAAGCACTGGGGCATAACCGAATTTCGGTAATCGCAGAACATTACTTAATTGACCTTTTCTGATGCTCTGAAATAAGGTTATATACAGTGTAATTTGGGCAAATTAGGGCTTTAAGGGGTTCACAGGTATTAGACTATACCTAACAATTAAAAGCCGTTTTTTAGCCGTTTTCATGCGTTAAAAATAAGGCTTGCAAAAATAATGTAGTAATGATAATATGAAATCATGTATTCATGAATTCATGAAATCATGAAATCAAGAAATCAGGCATAACTTTAAGAAAGGAGAAGTCAAGAATGAAGGTGATAACGCTATCAAATCAAAAGGGCGGAGTTGGCAAAACTACCACTTGTACGGCTTTAGCTTCTGGATTATATCAAAGGGGGTATACTGTTTTATGTGTAGACCTTGACCCACAATGTAATCTTTCGCTTGGGTGTGGTGCTGATGTTCTGGATTTAAGTAAAACTATGTATGATGTATTCAAGGGCAAGGCAGAAATAAAAGACATTATACAACATATATCCCTAGGTTTTGACCTGGTAACAGGTGGCCTGATGCTTACCACGGCAGACATGGAGTTTACACAGATCGGAAGGGAATCTATGTTGCGTGAAGTCTTGGAGTCTGTGCAGGAAAACTATGATTACTGTATTATTGACACTCCGCCTAACTTGGGAATATTGGTTGCAAATGCCTTGACTGCTTCTGACATGGTTATTATTCCTGTAACGGCTGACGCTTTCGCAATTCAAGGATTAACGCAGCTTTATAGTTCGATTCAGAGTATAAAGAAATATAGTAATCCTGATTTAAAGATAGGTGGTTTACTCGTTACCCGGCACGATGGAAGGACAAATGTCAGCAAGGTATTGTTAGAGAACATTAACCAACGTGCGGAGAATATGGGAATAAAGGTATTCAGCCGTTATATTCGTAATGGTGTAGTTATAAGGGATGCACAGTTAGTCGGTTCAGATATCTTTACCGAAGCACCGAAAGCAAATGCGACACAGGATTATAAAGCGTTTATTGATGAATTACTGGAAGGGGATATGTAAGACATGGCAAGCAAGGAAAAATTAATGAAGGGTGTAAGTGCTATGGACAGGATTTTAAACGTAGGTGATATAAGTCCACAGGATGCACCAGAACAGCCGGAACCAGTGAAGCAGGGTAAAAGTTCCACTAAAGAAACAAAAGCCGTTAAAAAGCCAGAGAAAGGCAAGAAAAAGGTGTTCAGTTTCCGGGCAGATGAAAGCAAAGTGATTCAATGGAGATTGCAGGCTGTAGCAAGGGGAATTACTGTTGATGATTTGGGTCAAAAGGCTATAGATGAATACATATCAAGGCACAAGTTGACAGATACCCAAAAACAGCTATTTGAATTAAACATGATGCAAAAGAAATCATGAAATCTTGAAATCATGTATACATAAATTCACGAAAACATGAGTACAAGAATACATGAAATCATGAAATCTTGAATACATGAAATCATGCCAAAAATAGGGGTAAAAAAAATCATTGATAATATAACGTGCCCTAGGGCGGGTGATTGGAAGGATTTGCCATGTTACAGGATGTGTTGCTAAAGTGGAATGCGGTAGAAGTTGATGCCATGACCGTCTATTCTGATATGTTTAGCTTGGGTGATGGAGTAATACAAAAAGAAAAACATGAGTCATATAATATGCAGGGTAATCCGTTAGGATACTGGAAGAATAGGGGGCATAAAAAGGGTCATTACAGAATAATGTTTGATGACACTTTTGAGCGGACATTAAAGGAGCTGCAAGAAGCTGATTTTGCAATTATGAACGGTATAGCCTACTTTGGAAGAAGAAATACACAGGCTAATGCTAATAAGATGTTTTCCCTTATTTTTGATCTTGATGGGGTGACAGATGTTACACTAAATAACTTTATGTCTGGCGCACTAGTGGCGGATGCGTACCCAGTTCCGAACTATGTAATATTGTCTGGTCATGGTGTACATTTGTATTATCTGTTTGAAGAACCAGTACCCTTATACCCTAACATTAAGGTGCAGTTAAAAAACTTGAAATATGGTCTTATAGAAAAGATGTGGAATAGTTATACTTCCACAGAAGATAGAATACAGTTTCAAGGTATTAATCAAGGGTTTAGGGTGATCGGTGGAAAGACAAAGATAGAAGGGGTAAAGGTTCGTGCCTTTAGAGTGAATACCCATCCTTTTACATTGGGTCAGCTTGGTGAATATGTTCTAGAAGAATACCGGGTAAATGAAAAAGACTTATATCGTGATAGCAAGATAACATTAGAGCAGGCCAGAAAGAAATATCCTGAATGGTATGAAAGAAGGGTTATTAATGGTGATGAGTCACAGGGTCATTGGATTTGCAAGCCTGATTTATATGAATGGTGGAAACGTCAAATAAAACTAGGTGCGACATATCATCATAGGTATTTTAATGTTATGTGTTTGGCTATATATGCGGTAAAGTCTGGGATAAGCAAGAAACAGTTACGGAAAGATGCAAGAGAATTGATTCCATTTTTGACGGCTATTAATCCTGATTATCCTTTTACCAAAGAAGATATGGAATCAGCTTTAGAATGTTATGATGAAAGATTTATCAGATTTCCGATAGATGATATATCACGACTATCTGCAATCCCAATACAGAAGAACAAAAGGAACGGTAGAAGTAGAGAAGCACACATAAAAGCATTAAACTTTATGCGTGTATTTGCAAGGGATGAGTTAGGGGAAGATTCCTATAAAAACAATGGAAGAAAGTCCAAAAAATCTGTAGTGAAAGAATGGAGAATCTTGAATCCGGAAGGTACGAAGGCAGATTGCATAAAAGAAACAGGGCTATCAAAACCAACAGTCTATAAATGGTGGAATGCAAAAGGATAGAATAAAGATAAAAGGCCGTTATAAGTCCAAATCAGGGCATAGACGGCCTTTTTTATTGTTGTGGGTATTCAAAATAGGGCAGCGGCTGTTACTTGGTTTCTGGGGGTTTTGGTGCGTTCTGGGGGGCTATTATGGCTTGCTCTTATTGTTATAATATGATTCTGCAAGATTCCATGATAGCCGTGATATATCTGCATAAGTGGCTTTTAAAAACTGGTCTGATTTATCAAGGTATTCAAGTTTTTCCTTGCACTCTTTAAGATACCATTCTATCAAGTCTTTTTCTTTGGAATCCTTGCTATAATCTATCTTCCCTATTACATCCTTGACCTGATCCATAGGAATAGCAGAAGTAAGGGAAGTAAGTTCTTTTTGTGCGGTTGCATGGGTGTATAAATCTAACATCTGCAACAGTATCTTATCAAAATCATCCATTACAAGCATATCAGATATAATTTTTAGTGCGGTTTCCTGTCCGTCTTTCTTCATGTCTTGAAGTTTTTGTATTGCTTCATCACTTAGACCGATTTTTTCACCAATATCATGATTTTCTGGGGTCGTGTAGTCGCTTATCCCAAGAATATAGTCAGTTGTTACATTATAGGTGTTTGCTATCTTTATAAGGTTGTCAACAGATGGCCACTTTTCAATCTTGGTATTTATCCAATCTTGATAAGTTCTTTTTCCTACACCTAGTTTTTCGGCAGTCCTATCAAGTGTATTACTTCTAAATTCTTTTAATCGTCTCCTAAATTTGTTAATATCTGGTTTAAAATATGGCATAGTTACACCTACTTTCTATTAAAATACGGTTTTAATGTGGATAAAAGCGCGGTATATTGCATAGTTATTATACATGATTTAAAATAGAGACACAAGAAACAATTTATCTTAAGTCATGCGGTAAAAGGTGGTGAGATAGTGAGTAAAGACAATGACTTAAAAATCAAGATTGCCATGTTAAAGGCAGGGGTAAAAGGTTATGAAGTAGCGCACGAATGGGGCATGAGCGAAAGCAAGTTTTCCCGGATTCTGCGGAATCCATCAGATGAGCAGACGGAGCAGGCCATAAAAGTAATAGAAAGGCTTGAAAAACGTAAGCAGGAAGGAAAAGGCGCATGAAACAAGGGCAAATAATCCCAGATTATTTTTTCCCATAATAATCATAGAACAATGAAAGGGGTTATTTAATGAATGGACATTAAAGAAATCATAGAATTAGCGGATGAATATAATTTTCCCATTCTGCCCTTGAACGGCAAAATACCAATAACAAAGCATGGTAGCAAGGATGCAACCACCGATCTAAACAAGATTAATCAATGGTGGAATAGGTGGCCTAATGCAAATGTAGGAATTGCCACCGGGAAAGATGCCGGGTTAGTTGTTATTGATATAGATGACAACGAAGAAAAAGGGAAGTACGGAAAAGAAACACTTGCAGACCTTGAAAGTAAGTATGGAAAACTGCCGGACACCCTGCAATGCTTAACGGGAAGTGGGGGTGTTCACAACTATTTTAAGTATCCTGCTGGGGTAAAGATAAGTAATAGTCAAGGTGCTATAGGTAATTGGGTCGATGTTCGTGGGGATGGCGGTTATGTTGTGGCTCCGCCAAGTATTCACCCTGAAACAGGCAGGCCGTACGAATGGGAAATATCCTGTGAACTGGACGAAATAGCAGAACTGCCACCTGCATGGATAGAGTTATTAACCAAGGCAGGAAAACCAGAAACAGGGGAATCTTTCGAGTTGCCGGAAGTTGTGGAGTCTGGTAAACGGCATGACATACTCTTCAAATATGCTTGCAGTGAACGAAGCAAAGGAAGGCCTATCATGCAGATAGCAAAGGCATTAAACCAGATTAACATTGAAAGATGTAAACCCGGGCCAGTGCCAGACAAGGAAATAGAAGGTATTTTAAACAATGTTGCGGATTATCCGCCCGGTATGGCATGGGAAAAGATGGTTGAAGATTGGGAAAAGGGTAAGCAAGCAGGGGAAAGTCTTATTGATACCCTTAAACGGCTTGATGCCATCCACCGATACAGAACGCACGATAGGGGCTATGGTGCCTTGTTTGCGGATATCTACCAACAAAAATACAGGTATTGCGGTCAAAAGAAAGATTTTATGGAGTATGACGGTAAACGATGGGTTACGGATGTTGAAAGCCTACGGGCGAAGAAGTCAGCACAAGAATTGTCATCTGCTATTATCCGTTATGCTGCAGAAGTGGACGAGTCCGAAGGGCGGTTATACCTAAAAGCCGTTACCAAGCTGAGCGAAAGACGGAACCGGGAAAATATGCTTGCAGA
>Ga0265301_10004573_pt1 | contig 13916 bp, 5 predicted proteins | sample AusTroGonzalo_MG_2_FD_193488 | JGI IMG/M metagenome (GOLD analysis project Ga0265301, IMG submission 193488) | Bovine rumen microbial communities from tropical cattle in Woodstock, Queensland, Australia - Gonzalo_04 | ecosystem: Host-associated > Mammals > Digestive system > Stomach > Rumen ...
GGCATCCATGAAGAGCTGCTGCGACAGCACGTGGTTCCAGCGCAGCGAGGCCACCTTGTTGCCCCATTTCCAGTTGATGCCCATGCTTTCGGTCGACTGCACTTCACCATAGCTGATGTCCTTGTAGCGCACACCGAAGAAGATGGCGTCGTCGCCCGTATAGAAGCTCAGGTAGAGTCGGTCCTTGTCTGAAATCTTCCAGTTGAGCTTGGCGTTGAAGTCGTAGAAGTTATAGCCCACGTTGAGTTTGTTCATGCTCGGGTCTTGGCGGCGCAGTAACCATAGGGCAGGCTTGATGAGCAAGTCGCCATAGGTGCGGCGGAACGAGAGGTTGAACGACAGCTTGTCCTTCACGATGGGACCCTCAAAGTTGAGCTTCGAGGAGATGAGCCCTATGCTGGCGTTGCCGTGGAATTTCTGCATGTCGCCTTCTTTCATACGGATATCGACCACCGACGAGAGGCGTCCACCAAAGTGAGCCGGGAAGCTGCCTTTGTATAAGGTGACGTTCTTCAGCGCATCGGGGTTGAAGACGGAGAAGAAGCCTAGCATGTGGTTGACGTTGTAGACGGGTACACCGTCCAGCAGCAGCAGGTTCTCGTCAGGACCGCCGCCGCGCACGTACATGCCAGCCGAGCCCTCCGAGCCGTTCTGCACACCAGGCAACAGCTGGATGGCCTTCAGCACATCGGTCTCGCCAAACAGCGTGGGGATGCTCGTGATTTGCTGTACAGGCAGCTCCACCACGCTCATCTGCGGACTGCGGGCACTCACGGTGGCACGTGTGCCTTCCACCACCACTTCTTCCAGCGTGGTGCTCGATTCCATCATAAAGTTCATGCTGAGGTTCTCTTTCAAGGCTATGGTGTGGCTCTGCTGGGCATAGCCCACATACGACACCATCAGGTCAACTTCGCCAGCATCGAGGGTGAGGGTATAGAAGCCGTAGGTGTTGGTGGCGCAGCCCTTGCCTGAGTTGCGGTCGAAGACGGTGGCGCCTATCAGAGTCTCCTTGCTGGCGGCATCCATCACATAGCCGCTCAGCGTACGCTTCTGCGCCATAGCAGGCAGGCAAAGCAACAAAGCGCTGGCGACGATAAGCCATTTTCTGTAATACTGAGGTTTCATATCACAACGATTAATAGTTAACAATCCAGTCGGCAGCGGCCTCAATCACGTTGTCGATGCCTTGTGCCGTTTGTACAGGGTCAAGGATGACGCGCTCTTGTGGAGGCACGCCGTTCTCATAGTTGTGGCCCTCCATGTCGAGGGTGCGGGTGATGCTGAAGCGGTAGGTCCAGCCATTGGGCAGGGCGCCGCCGTTGGGCAGACCCAATCCGCCACCGGTGTAGTCGCCAAACAGGCGTATGTTGTCGTAGGCCATCGTGCAGACGGCGAAGAACGAGGTAGCGCTATACGAGCCTCTGTCAATAAGCACCGCCACGGGCTTGGTGTAGGGCTCGCCGCCCCAAACGGTGTCTTTCTCAGGGGCGCATACGGTGGTTAGCGGCTTGAAGTCATTGTGTCCTGGTCCCGACTTGATTTGCGTCTGGTAGAGCGGCTGTCCGTCGTTGTCGAAGATGCTCAGTATCTGGCGAATGTTGTCGATGCTGCCGCCACCGTTCTGACGCATGTCGAGGATGATGCCCTTGCAGTTCTTATAGTGGGCTACCAGATAGTCCATGTTGCCCTCACTGACGGCATCCATAAACGAGGCGTAGCGCACGTAGGCCACCTCGTCGTTGCGGATGGTGTTGTGGGCAAAGGCGCCTATGCTGTGGTGGTACACGGTGAGGTAGTTCAGCATCACCACCGTCTCGTCGATGTTTTTCTCAGCATACATCTTGTAAAACACCGAGTCGTTGCGCGACACGTCGAAAGCCGAAATCAGGTTGGTGTGTCCGTCACGCAGCGTGTTGAGCATCGCGGCGCAAACGGCGAAGAGGCTGTCGAAATCCATCTCATCGTACACCTTGGGGCGATACACCTCGTATACCGAGTCCCAGTCGATGCCTTTCACGTCGAAGAAGGCATACTGTTGGTCCACTTTGTTCCACAGGTAGTCGAACACGGTGACGGGGTCTTTTGCAGGGGCTTTTTCCATGAAGGCGTTCTCGCACGAGGCCAATCCCAAGGCCAAGAGACCCATGATGAAATATATCTTTTTCATGGCAGGAATCAGTTAAGGTTAAACTTGAAGTTGAGGTTGAACGAATGCAGGGCGTTGTCGAAGCGGTAGGCGCCCTTGTGGCCTGTGCTGAGGTAGTCCCAGCGGTACGAGAGCCCTATGCGGTTGCCGTTCATCAGGTTGAGGTACAGCCCCACGTCGGTGCCCACGCCAGGCAACCACTTGCCGAACAGCACGTAGTCGGACAGCATGGTGTTGTTGACGTTGATGTCGTTGGTGTAGTTGTCCATATAGGCGTATCCGGGGCGCATCACCAGTCCTGCGACGGGCAGCGACAGCTTGCCGTAGAGGGTCAGCAGGTTGTAGGTGCCGCCATGCGGGTAGGCGAAGTCGTAGCTCAGCATCCCCTCAGCGCAGAGGTTCATGAAGCCCGAAAGACCCAACGAGGCGTTCATCATCGCCGAAATCTCCTTGAGGTCCAAGTAGCTCTGCAGGGCGGGACCAGCCCAGAGGTGCAGGCGGTTGCGCTTGCCGTCGTGGAAACGATAGAGAAACTCCGACCTGCCCTCGATGCCATACGACGTGCCGCCATTGCCAAGCATATCGATGGCCACGCGCGACTCTTTCTGGACATGATAGCGTGCCCACTCGATGGTGACGCCTCCTGCGAAGTTAAGTCCCAGACCTCTATAGGGATAAGGGATGGTGCCGTTGTCGAAGCAATGGACGATGTTGCCGCCAGCCGACAGGTCAAGCCATATCGGCACGTTGCTCTTGCGCAGGGGCTTGGGCATCCTGCTGAATTCCTCGTCCACGATGTCTTTCCACAACTGATAGCCGGCGGCGTTGAGATGCAGGCCGTCGTTGCTGTATTCGGGGTTCATTTTGCCCTCCTCGTTAGCAAAGTGTCTGTAGAGGTCGAGGTAGTCCACATCCTCCTCGTCGGCGATGTCCTTCAGCATGGCGTTGACGAGGGCCACGTCCTGATAGCGTTTCGTATGTCCTGTGAAGAGGCCGTAGCAGTCGTTGGTGGGCAATATGCTCTGCACGACGAGGTGTGTGCGGGGCGTCTCAGCCTTGATGCGCTGTATGATTCGGCGCAGGTTCGCTGCGATGCTGTCGTTGCTGCGTCCCCAGTTCAAGTCGTTGGTGCCAATCATGAGGAAGATCATGGCGGGTTGTCCTTTGGTGACGGTCTCCAGGCGGTTCAGCACCCCGTCGGTGACGTCGCCGCTGATGCCACGGTTCTTGCAGTTGGCGTTTTGGAAGAGCTCGGCCCACTCGCCGCCGTCGGTGATGCTGTTGCCGAGGAAGATGATGTCGTTCTGTGAGGTCGGCATCGCTTCAAACAGCAGCTCGCGCTGGTCATAATAGGTGCCGAACTTCCCGATAGTGACCCCCGAGGTCCCTGAGCCCGTCGAAGGGCTCTGCCCAAAGACCTGAGCCGCCGCAAGGAGAAGCCCGAAAAAGAATAGAGGTTTGAATTTCATGATTATAAGAGGTTTAATATTACTTGCCGTCATATATAGTTTGAGGCCGCAAAGATACAAAAAAATCCGTTTTTGGGAGGAGGATTAAGTGCAGGAAAGAATGAGGGATAGAGGCTGCTGAAATTGTTGAAGCACGAATTGATGTAAGAGATTGGCCGAACTTATTCGGTTATTCACTTATAACTTTGGACATCTTGATTCTTGAAAACCTCAAAAAAGAAAACTTATTATTATAATATATATATTATAATAATAAAATTATTAATTATAGAATTTCCGAGGTATAGATTGAAGTTGAAAAACCTAAATGTCCAAAGTGAATAAGTCATAAGTTATAAGTTCGCCTGCACCAAACTCACAGTTTGCTTGTGGCGAACTCCCAGTTTGGCGGTACCAAACTCACGAAGCGCTAAAATGCCAGATTTGAATATTTTCTCGAGGCTGTTTAATGTGAAAACCCTTATCTTTGCCCCGCAGAAAAAAAGCAGATTAATCCATCCCCTATGAAGAACACTACCGTCACCAACCGCGAAATATGGCGCATCGCCTACCCTATCATGCTGGGCAACCTGGCGCAGACCATCATCAACTTTACCGACACAGCTTTCCTGGGCCACCTCGGCACCAACGAGCTGAGCGCCTCGATGATGGCCGGACTCTATTACTTCGTCTTCACCACCCTCGCCATGGGCTTCGCCGTGGGTATACAGATCTTCATCGCACGCCGCTACGGCGAGGGGGAATACCAAAAGATTGGCGTCGTGTTTCAGCACGGTGCCCTCTTCGTCGTGGGCCTCGGCATACTGCTCTTCGGCATCCTCTTCTTCTTTAGCCATAGGCTGCTCGACATCATCATCGAGTCGGACAACATCTTCGCGGCAGCCGACCGCTACCTGAGCTTCAGACAGTTCGGCATCTTCTTCGTGGTGTTCAACTACCTGTTCCGCTCGTTCTATGTGGGCATCAGCAGCACGAGGGTCATCACCTACTCCACCCTCATCATGGCGGTGGTGAACATCTTCTTCGACTGGGGCCTTATCTTCGGCCACGCCGGACTGCCCGCCATGGGCATCGGGGGCGCGGCCCTGGCCTCGCTGCTGGCCGAAATCACGGCGTTCTGCTTCTTCTGGGTGTTCACCTACATCAAGATTCCGCACGACGAATACGGCATGTTCCGCTGGCACCCCTGGCAGCCTGAGCTGATGGGCAACATCCTCAAGGTGGCCTTCCCCAGCATGATCCAGCGCCTCTTCTCGTTTGGCGCCTGGTTTATCTTCTTCGTCATCATCGAGAAGATGGGCGAGGTGGCCATCGGCATCTCGTCGGTGGTGCGCAGCACCTATATGATTATCATCATCCCTGGCATCGCCTTCGCCTCGACAGCCAACACGCTGACGAGCCGCATCATCGGCGAGGGGAAGAGCGACGAGGTGATGGCCTCGGTATGGAAGGTGGTACGCAACAGCTTCTTCTGCGCGCTGGTCCTGGTCGTCATGGTGGGCATCGCCCCCCACTTCGTGCTTCAGATCTATACCGACGACGCGGCCCTGACCCAAGCAGCCATCCCCTCGGTCTACGTCATCTGCGCCGCCACGCTGCTGGGCGCCTTCTCGATGACCTTCTTCGAGGCGGTGTCGGGCACAGGCAACACGGCAGCGGCGATGGCCCTCGAGTTTGGCGTGCTGATCATCTATATCATCTACGTCTTCCTGATGTCGAAGACCTCCACCATCGCCGGCGTCTGGACGGCTGAATGGGTCTACAATATCCTCATTGGACTCATCTCCCTGTTTTATATTTGGAAAGCGGACTGGAAAAAGACGAAGATATGAATTAATTCCTTATCTTTGCCGCCGTTTTTTTATCAAAATGTCATTATGGAAACAAACAAACACTTCAAGCGTTACATGGTAACCACGGCCTTGCCCTATGCCAACGGCCCCGTCCACATCGGTCACTTAGCCGGCGTCTATATCCCCGCCGACACCTACGTCCGCTATCTGCGAATGCGCGGCGAGGAAGTGCTGTTTGTAGGTGGCTCTGACGAGCACGGCGTGCCCATCACCATCAAGGCGGAGAAGGAAGGCTGCACCCCACAGGACATCGTCGACCTCTACCACGGCATCATCAAGAAGTCGTTTGAGGAGCTGGGCATCAGCTACGACATCTACTCGCGCACCTCTTCGAAGATGCATCGCGCCACCGCTCAGGAGTTCTTCAAGAAGCTCTACGACGAAGGGAAGTTCATCGAGAAGGAGACGGAGCAGTACTTCGACCCCGAACGCCAGAAGTTCCTTTCCGACAGATATATCGTGGGCACCTGCCCGAAATGCGGTGCCGACGGCGCCTATGGCGACCAATGCGAGAAATGCGGCAGCTCGCTGAGTCCGGATGAGCTCATCAACCCGCATTCGCAGCTCAGCGGCGCAGCCCTAGTGAAGAAACCCACCAAGCACTGGTACCTGCCCCTCGACCAATACGAGCAATGGCTCCGCGAGTGGATACTGGAAGGCCACAAGGAATGGAAGTCCAACGTCTACGGCCAAGTGAAGAGCTGGCTCGACGGCGGCTTGCAGCCCCGTGCCGTCACCCGCGACCTGGACTGGGGCGTGCCCGTCCCCATCGAGGGTGCCGACGGCAAGGTGCTCTACGTCTGGTTTGACGCACCCATCGGCTATATCAGCAACACCAAGGAGATTTGCGAGCAACGCGGCGAGAACTGGGAGAAGTGGTGGAAAGACCTCGACACCAAGCTGGTACACTTCATCGGCAAGGACAACATCGTGTTCCACTGCATCATCTTCCCCTGCATGATGAAGGCCTACGGCGACTATATCATGCCCGACAACGTGCCTGCCAACGAGTTCCTCAACCTCGAGAACGACAAGATTTCCACCTCGCGCAACTGGGCCGTGTGGCTGCACGAATACCTGCTGGAGTTCCCCGGCAAGCAAGACGTGCTGCGCTACGTGCTGACCGCCAACGCCCCCGAGACGAAAGACAACAACTTCACCTGGAAGGACTATCAGGACCGCAACAACAACGAGCTGCTGGCCATCTTCGGCAACTTCGTCAACCGCACCCTGGTGCTGACGCATAAATACTACGAAGGCGCGGTGCCGGCTCTGAAGAACATGAACGATGCCGACCTGGCCGTCATCGCCGAGATGAACAGCTATCCCGACAAGATTGGCGCCCTCATCCAGAACTACAAGTTCCGCGAGGCACTGGGCGAGCTGATGAACCTGGCCCGCCTGGGCAACAAATACCTCACCGACAACGAGCCTTGGAAGCAATACAAGACCGACCCCGAGCGGGTGAAGACGGTGATGGCCCTGAGCCTGCAGATTGTGGCCCACCTGGCCATACTGAGCGAGCCTTTCCTGCCCTTCAGCGCGAAGAAGCTGCAGCAGATGATTGGCTTGAAGTTCCAGGGCTGGGACGATGCCGAAAACACCGTCCTGCTGCCCGAAGGCCTCGTGATTGGCCAGCCCGAGCTGCTGTTTGAGAAGATTGAAGACAGCGTGGTGGAAGCCCAGCTGAAGAAGCTGGACGAAACCAAGAAGGCCAACCAACTGAAGGCCTGGAAGCCTGCCGAGGTGAAACCCACGGTGAGCTTCGACGACTATATGAAGGTCGACATCCGCGTGGGCACCATCCTCGAGTGCCAGAAGGTGCCGAAGGCCGACAAGCTGCTGCAGTTCCTCATCGACGACGGGATGCAGAAGCGCACCATCGTGAGCGGCATCGCCAAGTACTACACCGAGCCTGAGAAGCTGGTGGGCAAGCAAGTGTGCTTCATCGCCAACTTCGAGCCGCGCAAACTGAAAGGCGTGGTGAGCGAGGGCATGATCCTCTCCGCCGAGGACAAGGACGGACGCCTCGTGCTGCTCACCCCAAGTGATTTGGTTGCACCGGGATGTTCAGTTGGATGACGACGCACAACCCAAATACCCTCATAGCGGGCTTGACCCGCTATCTTTCGTACATCAGGGAGCATACCTTGCGGCACGAGAGATGGCGGATGTTCCTCCGCCATGAGGGTATGTAAGCGCTGTATTAGTCATTATTGGAAAAAAAATTCAAAAAAATATCAAATCAAACTAAGGGTAAAATCAAAGTTATTAGTCATACAGGTGTCTAGACAACAAAAAAACGCGTTTACTATGCATTTGATTGCGCAACTTATGCTTAGCAAATTAGCCGCCACCTTGCCTCTGTGTACAGGTGGATTTCCTGTTTATACTCCAGACAACAATTTTTCAATTCACTTATTTATTAACCTAACTCATTCATTATGAAAAAGAAAGTATTTTCTTTGATGATGACGCTTTTGCTCGCTTTCATTGGCGTGGCAAAGGCGGAAGTTGTGACTATTGGCGAGGGTACGAGTACGTACTACTACTACCCCGTCAATATGTATTTCAACTACTCTCTGACGGAGGAGCTCTACACTCCTGATGAGATTGGAACTGCCGGCACAATCAATGCCATCAGTTTCTACTACGACTACTCATCGTCGTTCAGCATGAGCAACGTGACGTTGTACATGAAGAACGTGACGAGAGAGTCGTTTGCCAGTAGCACTGACATGGAGCCTTTGGCTCTGTCAGACATTGTGTGGACTGGCACATTCTCAGCCTCAGCAGCAGGCTGGGTGACCATCACCCTCGACACCCCGTTTGCTTACGACGGGACGAGCAACCTGTTGGTTGCTGCTTTCGATGGCACTTCTGGCTATGCGGGCAGCTCCTACAAGTTCCGCACCACGCCTTGCACGGGGTACAAGGGCATTAATTGGTACAGCGACACCTACACCCCTGACCCGTACAACACGGCTTCGGGCTTCAGCGGCAGCAAGAACTACACGCAGTACCGTGCCAACATCCAGCTCGACATCACTCCTGGTGGCGGTGGCGGTGGCGTTCCTGCTGGCGACCAGATTTTCGCTGTCCAGGATGGCGATGTGGTCGACACCGTGTTTGTTGGTCCTCGCCCGAACGGCTACTGGATGGAACCTTTCACCTTCCAGATTCGCAACACGGGTGCCACCACCAACATCACGCGCCTCGACTGGACTCCTTCGGAGTACTTCACCCTCGTGGCTCCTGAACTTCCCGTTGCCATTAACAACGGCCAAGACATCGACGTTCAGCTGACCACTGGCACTTCGAGCAACACCGACTGGCAGATGGTGGCCATCTACGGCCAAGGCCGTACCGCCGCTATCTGGAACATCAACGCCGAGCCTTACGATGCTGAGACTCCCGATGTTTGGGAGCTGGCTTGCGAAGAGGCTACCACGTTCCCCTTCGTGGAAGTTCCTGCCACGGCTCATAACGTGACCCTGCACAACGACTACACGCTGCCCTTCCCCGAGATTCCGGAAGGCTTCGATGCCGTTTACAAAATCGTGTTTGACGGTGACATGATTCTCGATGCCGAAGTGACTGCCGGCGCTGACGGTAAGGTAGCTCTCTATGCTGAAGGCTTCAACGGCGAAGGCGGCCCCATGGCTACCAACAACTACACCGGCTTGTCCTCTGTTGCTGGCGGCGGTGCCGCTGGTGGCCCGTTTGAGGCTCAGATCGGTGAAGGCACCAGCACCACTGGTTACTTCCCCTTCTACACCTTATATAACTACAGCATCTCCGAGAACCTCTACCTCGCCTCTGAGCTGACCGAAGCCGGTGTGACCACCGCTCCGTTCACCAGCCTCAGCTGGTATGCCACCAATGCTCCTGGCTATGCCCAGCAAGGCATCAGCATCTGGATGGCCAACGTCGACGACGCAGCTCTCACCACCACCTCGCACCCCGTCACGGGCATGACCCTCGTCTACACTGGCGCCATGACTCCCGAAATCGGTTGGAACGAGTTCGTGTGCAACGAAGGCAGCTTCAGCTGGGATGGCTCGAGCAACGTGCTGATCTACTGCCAGCGCAACAACGGCGCTTGGAACAGCACAGTGAACTGGCAGGCTACTGGCAGCATGCCTTTCACCTGCATGGCTTACCGCTATCAAGACAGCGGCGCTTACGACGCTACGATTGCCAACACGATGTACACCAGCACCACCCGTCCCAACATCATCATGAAGGGCGGCAACCGCGGTGACCGCAACGTGCAGACACTGACCGTAAATGATGGTACTAGCACTAATTCATACATTCCTGCCTATGGTTTATATGCTGACACTCAAGGAACGACTTCTGAGGTCATCATCCCGGCTGCTGATCTGGCCGAAATGGAAGGTGCTGAGATCTCTGAAATGACGTTCTATTTAAGTCAATCTGCGTCTGCTGCTTGGACGGCTACATGGAATGTTTATCTGGCTGAGGTCGATGAAACAACTCTGAGTGGAGTGCATGGTCCTTCTGCAGGTACCGTGGTCTATACTGGTACATTGGACGCCACAGGCACCGAGATGACTGTGACCTTCGACGACAGCTACACCTACAATGGTGGCAACCTGTTGGTGGGTACCTATGTTGCTAATGCGGGCAACTATAAGAGTGCATACTTCTATGGTGTCAGCTCTGGCAGCAATACGGGTTACTATTACTATGGTAGCTCCTCTTATCAACAAGGTGCGCAGCAATTCCTGCCCAAGACTACCTTCGCATATACTCCTGGCCAAGGTGGCGGCAGCACTGCCATGAACGTCAGCGCTGGTCCTGTCATCACCGACCTGGGCGTCCGTCCTGGCACCTACTACCTGGTGGCCTCTTCGAGCGATCCTGACTTCGAAGTCACCATCAATGCCGATCCTATGCCTTGCCCGGCTATCGATGCCGAAGGCTTTGCTTTCAACCCGACTCCTGCTGACAATGCCGACGAAATCGAACCTGCCAGCGTCAATCTGATGTGGAATATTCCCGAGTACGCCACTGGATGGCGCCTCATCTTCGGTAGCACCTACTACCCGGATCCTAACCACGACCAGACTGTTATCTATCCTGAGGATGGTAGCTTCTCGACCAACATGGTCAATCACTACACCGTGCGCAACCTCTGGAACAACACCAACTACTTCTGGCGTGTTGAATTCAACAACGGCGCTTGCCCGGATGGCGTGAGCAGCCCGGTTTGGGGCTTCACCACCCACCTCAATATCCCTCAGAACCTCCGTGCTGACGATGAGACCATCTTCGACGACGAAACCGTCACTTTGACTTGGAACCCTGTTGTGGACCGCACCTATCGTAACTACTTCATCTATCAGGATGGTGTGAAGATTGCTGAAACCACCACCAACCAGATTGGTGCCACCACTTACACCGTCAGTGGTTTGACCTACAACATGGGTGGCTATGAGTTCTATGTCACCGCCGTGTACGATGAGGGTGAATCCGCTCCTTCGAACACCGTGAACGTGAAGGTCTCCGGCTACGGCGACGTCAACGGCCACGTGTACGAGCAAGACGGCACCACCGGCATCGCTGGCGCCACCGTCACCATGGTGGGTCAGGATGAGTTCGGTGTGGGTCACACCTACAACTTCACCACCGATGCTAACGGCTACTACACTGGTCACATCTATGCCGGTAGCTACAACGGCTCGGCTTCTGGCAACGGCTATCAGGGCATTGACCACCCGATCCAGGGCAACCCGATCGCCATCAACTACAACAACGTTACCAGCCCGATTGACTACATGATGGACGAAAACTTCGATCCCGTCTGCCAAGTCATTGCTGAGTACTATCCCGACAGCCTGGATCCCAGCAGCCCGTATGTGAAAGTGTACTGGGGCTGCGGTCTGCCTGGCAGCGACATCATTGAAGACTTCGAGACCGGCGACTTCAGCATGTTTGACTGGGAGGTCGATCCTACCTATCCTTGGACCATCACCACCAACAATCCTTACGAAGGCACCTACTGCATGAAGAGCGGCGGCGCCGGCGTGGCCAACGTGATCAGCAACATGACGGTCACCGTTGAGATCCCGAACGACGGTCTGATGAGCTTCTTCGGCAAGATCAGCTGCGAGAACAACTGGGACTACGGTTACTTCTACATCGACGGTGTCCAGAGAGGTCAATACACCGGTGCAGGCAGCTGGGCTGAGCGTACCTTCGACATCACCGCTGGTACCCACACCTTCAAGTGGAGCTACACCAAGGACAGCAGCGTGAACAGCAACGACGACTGCTTCTATGTCGACTACATTTGCTTCTACAAGCAACCCGAACCCGCTCTGCCGGGCATGACCTACGACTTCGACAATGGTACCATGCAGGGCTGGACTTCTGTTGACGCCGACGGCGACGGCAACGGTTGGATGGTTGCCTCTGAACTGATGAGCGGTGCCGCTGGACACAACGGTTCAGCCGACTTCGTCTTCTCACAGAGCTACGACAACACCTATGGTGTCCTCTATCCTGACAACTACCTCGTGTCGCCTATGGTGCAACTCGGTGGTGTCATCAGATTCTATGCCTGCGCCCAGGATGCCAGCTACGCTGCTGAGCACTTCGGCGTGGCCGTCTCGACGACCAACACCAACCCGAGCTCCTTCACCACCATCCAAGAGTGGACGATGAGCGCCAAGAGCGTCAACGACGGCGGCAAGGCTGTCCTCAACAGCCGCAGCGGTCGTGCACAAGGTGAATGGTATGAGTACACTGTTGACCTGAGCGCCTACAGCGGCAACGGTTATGTGGCCATCCGTCACTTCAACTGCAGCGACATGTTCTATCTGGATGTCGACGACATCACCATCAGCGATCCCGGCAAGGGCGTTGTTGAAAACCGCAGCCTCGATCACTACAGAGTGTATCGCACCAACTGCTACAACAATGGTCCTTACGAAGAACCCACCACTGTTCTGTTGGCTTCCGTCTGGGTGCCCGACACCGTCTACATCGACGTTGAATGGGCTGACCTCGAACCCGGTGTCTACAAGTGGGGCGTCGGTTCCGTCTATAGCGGCAACCGCGGTGAAGAAACCGAAGGCGAAATCGTGTGGAGCGAGCCTGTCAACGTTGAGCCCGCTATGGCTCCTCGCCAGACCGTGACCATCGGTGACGGCACTTCCACCAATTACTATGGTCCTTTCAACAGCCTGTGGGGCTACTCCTTCGTTGAGCAAGTCTACACCGCTGCTGAAATCGGTACTCCTGGTGTCATCAACAGCATCAGCTTCAACCTGCGTGCAAGCGACGCTGCAACAACCAACCAGATTGATGTCTACATGAAGAACGTCACGAGAACCAACTTCTCAGACAACAACGACTGGGAGCCTGTCACCGCCTCCGACAAGGTGTTCAGCGGCACGGTTACCTTCAATCCTGGCTGGACCACCATCACGCTTGATACCCCGTTCCAATACGATGGTAACAGCAACCTGATGATTGGTATGCACGAGTACACCTCGGGCTACAGCTCACGTTACTTCTATCACAGCAGCGTTACGGGTGGTTTGATCTCGGGCCACAGCGATTCTTACAATCCTGATCCGACCAACATGGCTGCCTACTCTGGCACCAAGTATGTCCAGAACTACCGTACCGACATCCAAATCGACATCACTCCTGGTGGTGGTAGTGGCGGCGGCAGCGGCATTGGCGCCGGTGGCGAACCCATCCAGCTCGAGCGCGAAAGCGTCATCGTCTGGTCGAACTGCCTCGACAAGGATATGTACATCAACAATGTCGACGTCACTGTCCTGCTGAACAGCGCCGACAGCCCGGAGGGCACCACTGTGACCCTGACCAACCTCAATGAGGCCGAGCAAGAAATGTATCCCGTGGCTCCTGTCACCCTCGACGGCACTGGCTACTATGCTTGGGAGAGCTTCCGCAGAGGCAACTACTCTGTGAAGGTTGAGAAGGAAGGTTACGAGACCATCGTTGAAGATAGCGTGAGCATCTGGGACGAGACGCACCTCCGTTATGTGATGATTGAAATCCTCTATGGTGTAGAGAACATCTACGTCAGCCGTACTGGCTGGGCCATGTGGGATGACAGCCACAATGGTGGTAGTATTCCTGGTGGCGGTGGCGGCCAAGGCGGCGGCACTGGCAGCACCTTCAGCGTGAACTTCGACGACAGCCAGATGCCTGCTGGTTGGACGACTATCGATGCCAACAACGACGGCTACAACTGGGTGCTTGGCTCACAGATTGGTGGTGTCTACCTCGTTTCTGGTGCCAGCCTCGCTGGTTCGGGCCACAACAGCTCGAACGACTTGATCTGCTCTGGTTCGTACAGTAACTACACGAGCAGCGCTATCACTCCTGACAACTATCTGGTTTCGCCTCAGGTGACCCTCGTCAACGGTAGCACGTTCAGCT
>Ga0265301_10004581_pt1 | contig 13910 bp, 10 predicted proteins | sample AusTroGonzalo_MG_2_FD_193488 | JGI IMG/M metagenome (GOLD analysis project Ga0265301, IMG submission 193488) | Bovine rumen microbial communities from tropical cattle in Woodstock, Queensland, Australia - Gonzalo_04 | ecosystem: Host-associated > Mammals > Digestive system > Stomach > Rumen ...
TGGCTGATCAGGATCGTCCTGTCCGGTTCATGGCAAAGACCTCTCAGATAATATTGACCGTCTCCCGATGCTGTCACCGTTACCGTATGTTGATCTGTTGATGCTTTGACAAATGGTGATTCTATGCCGGCGGAATTTGTTATTTCCCAGTAAACCTGATAATTTTCAGCTTCAGCTGGCAGAATCCGGTAGCTGAAACAGCAGGAAGGACGATCCGGTGTCAGATGATTGCCGTCCAGCGGACAAATTTCGAGTTTTCTGACTGAAATCTCAGGGTTCATAGCGTGTTCACTGATCATCTGGCAGCAGGAAGAGCCCTCCGGCGGATCTGCCTTCAGGGTTGGAACCGAAATCCCGGCGCCTCTGCACTGATTTCCCGTCACTGAAATAACAACTGGTTGGTTGATTCCGTTTGAAGCAATAATCAGAAGCAGTTTTCCGTTGAACAATCTTCTGCAGTCGGATTTGTACCCGTCGGGATCGGTGGAATCCCCGTTATCTGTTCCGACGAGTCTTCCGCCGCCGGAAACATGCACTTTTATCCTTTCCCTTGCGTTTTCGACCGGCACATTATCAGTGTCAACAGCAGTAACATTGACAAAAATCAGATCTTTCCCATCACTCAGCATAAATTCATTTTCACACGAAAGTTTCAGCTGCACGGGTTCTCCGGGAGTAATACGCGTATCCTCACACAGAATCGTGTTGTCTTCATCCAGTCCGCAGACGGTCAGTGTTCCGGATGCGAAGGGTATTTTCCATACAGGGACAGCATACTGCGGATCATTCCTGTCCGGTTTGATAACGCCCTGTGAAACACCGTTCAGGAACAGTTCTGCTTTACAGCAGTTGGTATAAACAGGAATATCAATCATTTGTCCCTGATTCCAGTCCCATGTTACACCGATATGGATCATCTTCTGCTCTGTCCAGAAACTCTGGAACAGATAAAACGAATCCTTCGGATAACAGGCAGTATCAGCCTGCCCGAAATAACAGGACCGCGTATGATACGGGGTCGGTTCACCGATATAGTCAATACCGCTCCAGATAAACTGCCCCAGGCTGTAAGGATTCCTGATATCATCTATGATGATTTTCTGTAAACTCTCCGCTCCCCAGCTCGTATTACTGTTGCCAAGTGCAGAGCATTGTTGATCCGCTTCAGCCATAATGCTTTGTCCGATCGGGAAATGATATACACCCCTGCTGGAAAGGATACTGGCTGTTTCACTGCCGTATATAACCCATTCAGGATGATCCCGATGATGTTGTTCATAGTATTTTTCCCCGTAATTGTATCCGACCGCGTCCACATATCCGGCGCATCTCTGTCCCCCTTCCCAGGGCATATAATTACAGCCGAATGTTGTGTATGCATGAATAAATGGATCATGTTTCCTGACTTCATGCGCCAGCATCCTTGTTACTTCTGTGCCGCGCTGATCCGCGTGCATATCATAAATTTCATTTCCGATTGACCACATTATGACAGATGGATGGCACCGGTCTCTCCTGACCCATGAAGCGACATCCTTTTTGGCCCACTCATCGAAAAACCTCGCGTAATCATATTGTGTTTTATTTCTTTCCCACATATCAAACGCTTCATCAACAACCAGCATCCCGATTTCATCACACAGATCGAGAAAGGCTGAGGCAGGAGGATTGTGACTGGTTCTGACCGCATTTGCCCCCATTTTTTTCATCAGCATCAGCTGTCGTTTTGCTGCCTTGATATGAAAGGCGGCCCCGAGCGCGCCCAGATCATGGTGAAGACATACGCCTTTAAGCTTCATATGTTTTCCGTTCAGGATAAATCCGTTATTGGGACTGATTGCAACAGACCTCAGTCCAATTCTATAGACTTCGGTCTGTTTTCCGTATTTCAGCGTTAAAGTATAAAGATAAGGACTTTCCGGAGACCATAACTGTGCATCAGTAACAGTCAGTTCTGCCCTTGCTGTGTTTCCTGAGCAGCAGCCTTCTGTTCCGGCAGTCTGCTTTCCGTCGGCATCTGACAGGGCACAGAAAAAAGGCATGGAATCAGATCCCGCGGTCTCATGGTTTACTGACAGAAGCCATCTGCCGTCACCCTGATCAGTTTCCTGAATGTTCAGGCCGTCGGGGATCAGATAATTCATCGGATAAGACAGCAGATAAACATCCCGGATGATCCCGCTTCCGGAATACCATCTGGAATTGGGACTGATATGCCGGATATGAACCATCAGTTCATTTTCTCCGTTCCTGAGCAGCCCGGTCAGCGATACTGTAAATGCGGTATAGCCGTATGGGTGGGTCAAGAGTATTTTCCCGTTCAGTATAATATCGCAATCCATATAAACCCCGTCAAATCGCAGCAGTGTGACGGGGTTCTCAGGATCCTGTATATAGTCAATACGTCGGCAATACCAGGCATCGGCAGATTCGTACAGATCATTTTCCTGCCAGATCAGCCAGTCATGCGGCAGGTCAACTATGGCAAATGAAGCTTTCTTCGCATCATCCATGCTGCTCCCTGCCGGAAGCTTGGCATATGACCAGCCATCATTCAGTAATCTTTTCATCCATATCTCTCCCGGATGCTTTATTCCATTTTCAGGCTTCTGCCCATCAGCTCCCTGACAACATCAGTCGGCGCCGCCTTGTCATGAATAATGGCATTTACCGAACTGATAATCGGCATATCCATTCCGAACTTTTCACATAATGCAACTGCGGCGGGCAGAGCGTTCATGCCCTCAACAACCATACCGACCATGGCAACTGCCTCTTCAACGGTTTTTCCCTGTCCGATCAGGAACCCGGCCCGATTGTTTCTGGAATGGTTGCTGGTCGCTGTGACAATCAGGTCGCCGATTCCCGCAAGACCGAAAAATGTTTTTTCCCTGCAGTTCATGGCCATGCCAAGCCGGCGGATTTCCTCCATTCCCCTTGTGATCAGCGCCGCGCAGGTATTGTCACCGTATCCGAGTCCTCTGGCTATACCGACCGCCAGCGCCTCAACGTTTTTAAGCGCTCCGCAAATCTGAACTCCTTTTTCATCCGGATTGACGTAGGGTCTGATGCAGGTACCGTCGAATAAAAGCTGTACTTTCCGGGCCGCCTCAAGATCATCGCTGGCGCATACAATCAAGGTTGGCAGATCCCTGGCCACTTCTTCTGCGTGTGTAGGTCCGCTCAGGGCGACAACAGGATTGGATCCCCCTGCCTTTTTGATTTCATCCCGGATTACTTCTGTCAGCGTCATCAGCGTATCTTTTTCGATTCCTTTGGCCGCGCTGATCAGAATCGTCCCGGGCCGGATATATGGCGCGAAATCTCTGCTGGTTTCTCTTGTATATATCGAGGGTACAGCCATGAGGAGGTATTCGGCATGATCCGCGGCAGTCTGAATATCTGAAGTAAAACAGATCGAATCCGGAATAACAGACCCGGGCAGATGCGGATGAATACGGGTCCCGGAAAGTTCTTCAGTTTCTTTCGGGAAACGGCTCCAGATACAAACTTCATGATGATTCATTGATAACGCCCTGCCAAGCGCAGTTCCCCAGGTTCCGGCTCCGAGAACAGTTATCTTCATGTTGCTTGCTCTCCCTTTTTTCTTGTTTTCTGATGCTGATCCGCCCTGTATTCCAGGTGCAGTTCATTGCTTGAAGTATAATTGCCCTGTATGTTCAGCTGATACTTCAGGTGCATGGATCCTTCCGAACTGCCGAAATTGCAGGCGGCTTCTTTGGTAAATACAGCCATATCCATTTCACCGTAAGGCGTATGATATACGCCTTCAAACCGCTGTCCCCTGGAAAAAACCATTGTGTTGGAAAAATCTCCTTTTCTTTCCATTGTTATTTTACCGTTCCGGAAAGAAAGCACAATGTCTGACTGAATCATCTCGCCCGTCTCTTCATCCTGCTGAGATTCAGCATATTGTATCAATGCTTCGTCCTTGCTGGTATAATACAGTTTTCCTGTCGTCATAAACTGTATGGGATAGTCTGGCGTATGATCATATCGGGCTATAGCCAGGAGATTGATAAATACCGGTGTATGATCTTTCACCTTTCAGAACTCCTTTCATTCTTCAGTCAACAGTTTACATCCTAACTTTTTATATTGCAAGCCGATCAGGGGTAGTCCGGACTGCCGTAAACTTGCGTTTTTCACCCGCCGGCTGTATGATTCTGTTTAAGTAGTTCACCGGAGGAAGATATGATACTGGAAGCATTTGCGAAAATCAACTGGTCGCTGGATATTTGCGGCGTACGCGATGATGGTTATCATATAATGGATATGCTCATGCAGCCTGTTTCCGTTTCAGACGAGATTACCCTGATCCCTTCACAAACGCTTTCAATTACAACGGACGGCTGGCCGCCGGTCAGAGCGGATGATAAAAACCTTGCCTATCGCGCTGCCGAAGCGCTGCGGGATGTGACGGGTTATTCTGCCGGTGTATCAGTCCATGTCCACAAACGTATTCCTGTCGGTGCCGGAATGGGCGGCGGCAGCGCTGACGCCGCGGCTGTGCTCATTGGCCTGAATCATCTGTGGAAAACAGGACTGCAAAACGAAGACCTTGAAAAGCTCGGGCTTTCACTGGGTGCTGACGTACCTTTTTTTATTCGCGGCGGACTGACCAGAACACGCGGCATCGGCGAAAAGCTGGAAGATCTTGATTGTCTTTATGATTACCGTCTGATTGTTGTTCAGCCATGTTCGGGGCTGAGCACCGCACAGGTTTTTCGTTTGTGGCACAATACAGAAAGCATCTGCCGTCCCGACACGGATAAAGCGCTTCATGCGCTGAAAAACGGCCAGCTTGTTTCTTTATGTGAAAGTATAGGTAACGTCCTTCAGCCTGTGGCCGAAAGTCTCAGGCCTGAGATTCACCAGGCCTGTCAGTTTATGAAAGAACTGGGAGCCTTAAATGCTATCATGACCGGCAGCGGAAGTGCTGTTTTCGGTGTGTTTTCATCTGAAACCGCCTCAAAAAAAGCTTTCCAGGCTTTGAAAAAGCGTTATAAAACCATTTTCCTCTGTCATACCCAGCACGACAGCATCCGATTCATTCAGGAGTGATGAACGACATGAAAAAAACACTGGGTTGTCTTCGGAAAGCAGATACTGATTTCAACATGATCGAAGACGGTGACCGAATTGCCGTCGGCGTTTCAGGCGGTAAAGATTCCCTGCTGCTGCTTCATGCCTTATGGCTGTACCGTCGTTTCTCACATAAAAATTTTTCATTGTTTGCAATTACGGTTTCCATGGGCCTTGAACCTTTTGATCTTACCGGTATAAGAACGCTGTGTAACAGCCTGGATATCCCTTATATTGTACGGGAAACGGATATCGGACGTATTATTTTTGAATTCAGGAAAGAGAAAAATCCGTGCTCTCTCTGTTCCAAAATGCGTCGTGCCGTCCTTGCCAACACCTGCACAGCGGAAGGATATAATAAACTGGCCCTCGGGCATCATCGGGAAGACGCCATTGAAACGCTGCTGATGTCATTAATATACGAAGGCCGCTTCCATACATTTCATCCGAAAACAACCATGAGCCGTACAGGCATTACCGTAATCCGCCCGCTTATCTACCTTCCCGAAAGTCATGTAAAACATATGCTACATGCGCTTAATCTGCCGGTTGTTTCTTCACCCTGCCCTGCAAACGGTGAAACACGGCGTGAAGAAATGAAGGATCTGCTCCGCAGCATACGGCAGTTGTATCCGGACATCAATGAACGGTTTTTGCACGCGCTCAGGCAGGATCATTATGATCTGTGGCAGAAAGAGCCTGTCAGCAGCAAAGATGATTGATAATCGTTTTCTCAGAATTTTTTAATCCGTTTTTTCTTTCTTTTCAATACCTGTTGTGATATACTTTTTAAGATCATTATTAAGGAGTTTGTATTGACTGTGTCCAGCAAGAATCCTAACAGCAACAAAAAATCCGGCGGTCTCGGTTTTATTATCACGCTGCTGATCTGTTCATCCGTTTTCAACTTCCATATCGGCGGTATTATTGCCGGCGTTCTTCTTGGCCTGGGTATCGGTAAGCTTGCAAGCATCATGGGCAGTGGGCTGGATACTACCACCCATAACCGGCGTGACCGGGAAAGAGAAGCTCGTGAACAGGCCGAGAAGCAGCGGCTTGAACAGGCCCAGCGTGAACAGGCCGAAAAGGAAGCCCGTATAAAGCAGCAGGAAAACGCAAGGCGTATTCCCCTTACAGGCGACAAGATTGCTGATCAGGTGATTACAACCGGGCAGGATATGCTTGAAACGATCCGTAAGGAAAATGCCGCGATCCCTGATCAGGAGCTTTCCAGGCAGATGGATGATCTGAGCATCAAATGCGAGCAGATTTTCCGCACGGTTTCAGAATCACCTTCCAAAGCGCCTCAGGTCAGGAAATTTATGAATTATTATCTTCCGACGACGCTGAAAATGCTTGCGAATTATCGGACCATGGAACAGCGCGGTGTTTCTTACGGGGAAATGCGGCAGGCCAGAGACACTGCCGTTCACGGTATGGATTTGATTCTGACAGCCTGTCAGAAACAGATTGATAACCTGCATCGTGAAAACATGCTTGATATCTCTACAGATATTGATGTCCTTGAACAGATGCTGAAACGTGACGGATTCACAGAAAACGAAATTGTCGGTTCCGCCAGAACAGCCGCTGAAGCTCAGATGCGTTATTCCTCTGCTCCCGTAATGAATTTCCCTGATGAATCATCACAGACTGAGCCTGAAAACAAAGCTGAATCACAACACATTCAGCAGGAATAATCCATTTTACAGAATACAGACAGGAGGAAAAAACAATGTCCGAATCCAATCCTATGCCTCAGCTTTCTCTCGCGCCTACCGCTCCGGTTCCTGAAGTTGCACCGGCATCCGCTGAAAGTATTCAACAGGCGGCCCCTGTCGAAGAGAAGGCTCCGGGTCTGGATGAAAGCCAGCTCACAGAAGCTGAAAAGAAAGCAATTGACGATTTTATTCAAAAGGTCGATATTACCAATCCGGATCACGTGCTTCTCTTTGGTGCAGACGCCCAGAAAAGAATCGCTGATTTCTCACAGACAGCCCTGGACGCTGTTAAAACACAGGAAACCGGAGAAGTCGGCAATATGCTTGTTAACCTGGTAGCTGAACTGAAGGGCTTCCAGAAGGATACGGAAGAGCCCAAAGGACTGTCCAAACTTTTCAGCAAAGCACAGGACCGGGTAGTCCGGATGCAGGCAAGATACAACAAAGTCTCCGTCAATGTGGAAAACATTGCTTCTTCCCTTGAGGGGTATCAGGCACAGCTGCTGAAGGATGTCGCGATGTTTGATCGCCTTTATGATCAGAATAATGATTATTTCCATCAGCTGACGCTCTATATCATTGCAGGTGACAAGAAGCTCAAGGAAATCCGGGAAACCGAACTGAAAGAGCTGATGGAAAAGGCTGCCGCAAGCGGAGACGCAATGGATGCGCAGAAAGCCAATGATCTTGCAGCCCAGTGCGATCGTTTTGAGAAGAAACTGTATGATCTCAAACTGACCCGTCAGGTTGCCATCCAGATGGCGCCTCAGATCAGGCTGCTGCAGAATAATGACAGCCTGTTGGTTGAACGTATTCAGTCTACCCTTTCCAACACGCTCCCTCTCTGGAAAAGCCAGATGGTACTTGCTCTGGGAATGCATCATTCCCAGGAAGCCCTTAAAGCCCAGACTGCTGTAACAGATATGACCAACGAACTCCTCAAGCAGAATGCGCAGGCCCTCAAGATCGGCACCATCCAGACCGCCAAGGAAGCTGAACGCGGTATCATTGATATCGAAACACTGATCCAGACAAATCAGGACCTGATTGATACAATCAATGAGGTCATGGATATCCAGTCCCAGGGACACGCCAAACGACTTGAAGCTGAAAAGACGCTCTACACCATGGAAGCTGAGCTGAAGAAAAAACTGCTTTCAACAAGGCTGTAATCACACTTCTGACCGGCTCGGCATGTTATTTCAGATGCCGTGCCGGTTTTCATTATGAAAGGACCGGAACTACATGCGGATTATCGGAATCACCGGCAGTATTGCCTGCGGAAAATCCACAGTCAGCAGGCATTTGATCCGTAAAGGATTCCCGGTTATCGATGGTGATCTGTTAGCCAGGCAGTTGACTGTTTCCGGCGGAGAAGCCATGGGGGATATTCGCTCTGCCTTCGGTAATGATTATATTCTCCCGGACGGATCCATGAATCGTCAGGCTATGGGGCAGCTCGTTTTTTCTGATCCCCGTGCCCGGGAAAAACTCGATCGGGTCCTTGCACCGTATTTACGCGCTGCTGTTACTGAAAGCATTGAACAGCTCCGGATGCAGGGAGTCAGGCTCTGCTTTCTGGATATGCCGCTTCTTTTTGAAAAAGGATATGATCGATACTGTGATACAGTATGGTGTGTATGGTTGCCCGAAAACATCCAGATGCAAAGGCTGATGTCCCGGGATGGTTTTACTGGGGAAGAAGCCCTCAGCCGGATGCGTGCTGTCATGTCCTCTGATGAAAAAGCGGACCTGTCTTCTGTGATTATCGACAATTCCGGCAGTGAAGAAGAAACGCTCCGATATGTGGATGATCTGCTTCTTCGTGAAATGAACCGTATGGACAGCATTCCGCGCAGGAGAAGAATATCAGATAACGTTCCTGTTTCTCTGCCTCAGTCGTCTGTTCCGGCCGTTCAGCAGGAAAACATGTCTGTGGAAAGGCCTGATTCTTTCAGGAAAAAAGCAACTTCCCGAAAAGCCGCATGGACGTTGCCCGCTCCTGTTAAAGCAGCACTGATCGGACTGAGCATTTTTCTCGCTTTGGCTTTCACTGTCCAGATCTGGATGAACGCATATCTGGTACGTTCCCGGCAAAAACATGAAGCTGAACAGAAAGCTATTGATGAACAGTATCCGCTTCAGTACAGGGATTTGATCGTCAGTATTTCAGGAGAGTACAACCTGTCACCGTCTCTTGTTGCGGCAGTCATCCGCAATGAGAGCTCATTCCGCCCTTCTGTTGACTCTTCCGTCGGCGCACGGGGGCTTATGCAGCTGATGCCGGATACCGCCGATTGGGTCGCAAAGAAGATCAGGCTGGAGAATTATCAGCCGGAAATGCTGTACGATCCGGAGACCAATATTCGTCTGGGCTGCTGGTACCTCAGTTACCTCAGTTCACAGTTTAATGGAAATCCCTATTGTGTTGTCTGTGCATATCATGCCGGGCAGGGAGAAATCAAAACCTGGCTGGCCAATCCGATATACAGTACTGACGGGCTGACCCTCAATCCGGAAAACCTTCCGGATGAATGGGCCACAAAACAATATGCGGGGAGAGTGACAAGGGATTATGGAATCTATCAGGCGAAATATTTTCAGCAGAATCTGCTGTCTGATCCTTCTGATCCTGCTGCTGTTTCGGATTGATTCAGCACTTGGAGAAAACGTCGGCAGCAGTCTGACAGTCGGGATCCAGAGCACGAAAACCCTGACAATTCGTCCTCTTGAGCCGCTGGAAAGAGATATGCTGTCGGTTTACAATGTTATCTATGAAAGCCTGATTACTATTGATGACAATTATCTTCCTCAGGGTTGTCTTGCGGAAAGCTGGGAAGAAAGTTCCGGAGGAAAGGTCTGGACTTTTCATTTGCGCAGCGATATTCGGTTTTCAGACGGTACACCGGTTACAGCTCATGATGTTGTGGCTTCCGCCAATTTCATTCTTGAAAAAGCCAGAGATGAAAACATTACAGATCATGGGTTCTACAGCAATCTGAATTATTTTGTCGACAGAATATCAGCGAAAGATGACAGGACGGTTGTCGTTACGGCAAAGTCACAGAAAAACAGGGTTCGTACAAATTTCGGCATCCTGTATGAAATGACTTTTCCTGTCGTTCCCGCTGCTCAGGTCAGCATGGATAATCCTGTTGGCAGCGGCCCTTATACCGTCACCCAGTTTGTAGCCGGTGATTATATGACACTGGAAGCAAATGCGAACTGGTGGAAAGCACAGCCATCCGTACGGCAGATCATGCTTACTTTTCATGAAACACCTTCATCTGTTATCGAAAGCTATGAATATAACCGGGTTGATACGATTTTTACGCGTTCCCTTGCCAGTTCGCAGTATAAAACAGGAACCCTCTCGGTTACGATGAGTTACCGCACTTCCCAGCTTGAATGCCTGTTGATGAACAATTCCAATTCGCTGATGACTCCGGAAGTCCGGAAAGCTATACGTTATGTAATTGATAAAAAGAAGATTATCAATAATATATATTCCGGCCTGGCCGTTGAAACAAATTTCCCCTTTTTCCCGGGAACATGGATGTATAATGACAGTCTGGATTCCCAGTTTACACAGAATACAGAAGAAGCAAAAAAACTTCTTGAAAGCGCGGGCTGGGAAGATCTGGATGATAACGGCATTCTGGATCGTGTTACCGCGGACGGCACAACGAAAAAACTTAAAATCAAGTTGTTTGTTTATGAAGAGCCGGATAACGATGTCCGTCTTGAAACCGCGAATATGATTGCCGAATGGCTTGCTGAAATCGGCATAGAGTGCACGGTGGAACCTATGACAATGGCCAATGTAACAGAAAAACTGTCTGCCGGCTCATTTGACCTGGCTCTTGTTGCTTATTCCATGGATGTATGTCCGGATCCGGGATTTATGATGATGAGCGGAAACACGGGTAATTACTGCCGTTATCGCAGTGAAAAGATGACTGAACTGTGCAATCAGCTCAGAACCAAAACCACGCAGGAAGAATACAGGCAAAAGCTGATGGAAATCCAGGCGCGTTTTGCTGAGGACTGTCCTTTCGTTTGCTTATATTTCAGAACAGGAAATGTCCTTTCGCGTTATATGTATACCACTTGCCGGGATGTGCGTGAATATGAGCTTCTGCGCGGAATAGAAAGCTTTACGCGCTGAGATATTTCAGGAAAAAGGAGATCATCGAATGGAATGGATTGAATGGATAGTCCATACGAATACCGAAGGGGCTGATCACGTTTCTGACCTTTTAATGGAATATGGAGCATCGGGAACAATGATTGAAGACCGCAATGATATTCCTGATCCATCCAGGCCCAATGGAATATGGGAAATCATCGATCCCCTGCTTCTGGAAAATATGCCCGATGATGTTCTTGTCCATGCGTGGTTTGAATCTGAAAAAACACCCCCTTCTCTCAGTGAGACAATCCGGAACCGTCTTGCGGAACTTTCTTCCGGTACAGATGCATACGGTTCATTGCGTCTCGAATTACGTTCTGTCAATGACAGCGAATGGTCAGATGTATGGAAACAATACTTCAAACCTTTTCACGCTTCTGATCATCTGGTTATTAAACCGACATGGGAGTCTTTTGATCCCGGCCCGGAGGATATAATCATCGAAATAGATCCAGGTATGGCCTTCGGCAGCGGCACCCATGAAACCACATCCATGTGTCTGTCATTGCTTGAGCAGTCAATATCCGGCGGTGAGGAAATCATAGATGTCGGTACCGGCAGTGGTATTCTCGCTATCGGAGCCGCTCTCCTGGGCGCCGGACATGTCCTTGCGATCGATATTGATCCTGACGCAGTTAAAGTTGCCGCTGAAAACATTATCCACAATCACGTCTCGGACCGGATTGATGTTCAGCAGGGCAATTTGCTGGATCATGTTTCTGCTGTTTGTGACATCTGCGTGGCAAATATTATATCCGACGTAATCATCGCTTTTGCTGCACCGCTGAAAGCTCATATCAGGCCAGGCGGCCTCTTCATTTGCAGCGGGATTGTATCCTCCCGTGCGGATGAAGTACAGCTGGCACTGGAAAATGCTGAATATGAGATCATCAGGAAAGCTGTCAAAGGCGAATGGGTGGCTTTCCTTTGCAGGAGGAATCCTTAATGCATCGTTTTTATGCCGATCCTTCCCTTTCAGATCCGGAACATATATGCCTGTCTGCCGAAGACGCAAAACACGCGCATACGGTACTTCGTCTGAAACCGGGACAATTGATTGAACTTATTTATCAGTCTTCTTTGTGGGAAGCAAAAATCATCAGTTCTGACAGTCACGAAGTCCGTGTCAGTATTCTTCGTTCCCTTCCCTCCGCTGAGCCATCCCTCTCCATCACGCTGTTCCAGGGGCTTCCGAAATCTGATAAAATGGACTGGATAGTTCAAAAAGCCACTGAAATCGGTGTGACCCGGATTGTTCCGGTAATCATGGAGCGATGTGTGGCAAAAACAGATCCGAAAAAAGAATCCCGAAAATCAGACCGCTGGCGTAAGATCATAAGGGAATCCTGTAAACAATGCGGAAGATGTGTGGTTCCCGAACTTCTTGAGCCTTGCACTCTGCCCCAGCTGAAAAACGTGGTTCCCATGCCTGAAATAAACATTGTATCATGGGAAGAAACTGTCGGCTACGGGCCTTGTTCTTTCTGTCAGGATCACATTAATCTTTCATCTCTTGGTATTCTGATTGGGCCGGAAGGCGGTATTGATCGGAAAGAGATTGAATACTTACGGTCTTTGGGTTTTATTCCGATTACGCTTGGAAAACGTATTCTGAGAACCGAGACCGCCGGACTTGCCGCTGTAACAGCGATTCTAAGCCTTTACGGAGAAATGGATTCATGAAATCAATTGCCGCACACACTCTGGGATGCAAAGTAAATCAGTATGATACGCAGGCCATGCTGGAATTATTTATCAGCCGGGGGTATCAGGTGGTTTCGTTTGATGATCCTGCGGATATATACCTTTTGAATACCTGTACCGTTACGGGAATCGGTGATAAAAAATCTTTCCAGTTGATTCGCAGAATCAAACGTGATCATCCCGATTCTTTTCTGATTGTCTGCGGATGTATGGCTCAGCAGCGCGGTGAAGAGCTTCTTTCATGTGGCGCTGATCTTGTGCTGGGAACACAGCGCAGAAGTGAGATCGTTGATTTGGTTGACCGGGCCCGGAGCCTCGGAAAACCGCTGTGTGCCGTTACGCCGCTGACCTCCTGCATCCCTTTTGAACGTTTGTCCATTTCATCCCAGAATGAACATACGCGTGCAAGCCTGAAAATACAGGAGGGTTGCAATAACAAATGTACTTACTGCATTATTCCTGCAGTCAGGGGGCCGATACGTTCAAGGCCATTGGAGGATATCCGCAGCGAAGTCCTGCGTCTTCGTGATGCCGGCTATCGTGAACTGGTCCTGACCGGCATACATCTTTCTTCTTACGGACTGGATCTGAATAAGTCTGTTTCCTTACTGGATGTCATTCAGGCTATTCAGGATATTGATGGAATATTACGTATCAGGCTGGGCTCTCTGGAACCTACAGTCGCAACGCCGGCCTTTGCTGCCGCCCTCAAAGACGCAGGCAAGATTTGTCCGCAGTTTCACCTGGCCCTGCAATCCGGCAGTGACTCTGTCCTCAGGCGTATGAAACGCCGGTATAATACTTTACAATACATTAACGGCATTGAAAATCTACGTTTGGTATTTCCTCATGCCGCTTTCACTACAGATATCCTCACCGGTTTTCCCGGTGAAACCGAAAGTGAACTGAACGAAACCAAATCCATGATCACACGTATCGGTTTTGCGCGAATTCATGTATTTCCTTATTCTCCGCGTCCGGGTACGGAAGCCGCCCTTATGCCAGGCCAATTATCTTCTGCCGAAAAGGAAAAACGCGTACGTGAACTGATTTCTTTGGGAGACCGGGTTTCCGGTCGTTATCTGGACTCCTGGATCGGACAGGAAGCAGTGATTCTTCCTGAAGAAAAAACAGAAGGCTGCTGGGAAGGCTATACGCCGGAGTATATACGGGTTCGTCTCAATGCT
>Ga0265301_10004582_pt1 | contig 13909 bp, 25 predicted proteins | sample AusTroGonzalo_MG_2_FD_193488 | JGI IMG/M metagenome (GOLD analysis project Ga0265301, IMG submission 193488) | Bovine rumen microbial communities from tropical cattle in Woodstock, Queensland, Australia - Gonzalo_04 | ecosystem: Host-associated > Mammals > Digestive system > Stomach > Rumen ...
AGGTTTTAAGGACAGAAACGAACAGTACGAAAAAGAACTGATAATAAGGAACAATAAATATAAAATATTTGACAACTTATCATTTTAATTTCTATAATTTAATGTGATAAGGAAACGAAAATGGCAAGTATTTTAGATGATTACCAATTAACTGTGGAAAAATTCGAAGGCGCAATAGCGGTAGGTAGAACCAAATACCAAATTTTAACTATGTTTCAAAAAACTTCTAAAGAAATGGATGATTGGTGCAAAGAAAACTATCATGGCGCAAATTTCGAATATGTTTATGAAGTGGTTAAACAACTAACATTGAATGAATATTTTGAAATGATGAAAGAACTTGGTTATCGTGGAAATCCGAGTGCTATGGCAATTATTAATACAGCTATTCAAAATCTCGATGCTAACAACACGTTGAGAATTGTATTCGAAAACGGTGGGGTTAGAGAAGAAACGGAAGAAGATAAATTAAACGATTAGGAACGAAAATTATGGGGGATAGTACGGTTAAAAAAATAATAGGAACGGCATTGAACGAAAAGAATGCAGAAAGACAAAACAAACATTTAAGTAACGGGGAGTTCGAGAAAAGCATAACGCAAAAACAGTTCGCATACGAACCAACATACTATTACATCGTGTCTATCGAAGATAAACCCGTTTCCAGAGACCGTTTATTAAGGTTCGATTCGGACATAAAATTCACGAAAGGACAGTACACAATTCAGTATGTTCCGTTAGCAGATTCTAGGCGCAATCCGAAGTTCCCGTATCTTATCGGACAAGACCTCGTTCGCATTCGCGTGACGGTGTCCGGTCCCCGCCACTGGGGTTGCCTGTGTGACAGGATACCAGAGTTGGGGTGGATAGACCGAAACAGTACATTACGAGACGAAATGTTCGCAATTGCAAAGAAACATCCCGGACTGGTATTAAGGTTCGGAATTGATTATTGTAAGTATTGTACAAAAATAGAAGAACGTGCGGAACGAGAAGGAATTGATATCGATCATAAACCACTGGTGACATATCTGTGGAATAAAGATATGCAGAACAAAATGAAAAATTTAAACACAGATGGTTGGCAAAAAACCAAAGCTGATTATATCAAGGAACTACAGGAAGCAGAAAAAACCTCTACCGTGCTAAAGGAAATTAAAGGAAGGTAATGATTATGAATATTACAGTTAAGGAATATATAAGACGCAAAGCCCTAGGATTACTAGGGTTAATTGACTCTAGTATCGATCCTCGTATTCGTGCTGACAGACTTACCTTCGTTAATGATATCAATGAAATCAATAAAGATAAGTTAAAGGAATATAATGTGTGGTATGCGGGCGATGCAGACGAACTTCTTAACTTCTATACCCGTGCTTACACGATTGATTATAATTATGATCCGTTATACAACCGGAACAAGAAGTCTTATTTCTGGGCAGTGTCGAGTACCGAGAACGATATTAAAAGATCACACTCTGGTCAACCACGAAATATCGTGGATACCTTAGTGGATATTATCGGTTTGCCTAATATCTTCATCGGTGATAAAAAACTCGAAACGATTAATGCACGATTGAAAGACATTTTGGATGAGAACAATTTTGATAAGCTCGTTTTGCAAAAGGCCAGACCGTTAACTCTTGTCGAGGGCTGGGGCGGTTGGAAGATAAACTGGGATACCGGATTCTCCGATAACCCTATTTTGCTTTATTACCGTGCCGATGCCGTCGACTTTATTTTTAGGAATGACCGATTAGTAGCGATTATATACAAAGACTACTATCAAGATGAGAAAGGGAAAGATTATATCTTGTTCGAAACTCGTAGAATCGAGAAGAGAGAGATTAAAGATGATGCAACCGGACTAAAAAGTACAGTACCGTGCTTAATTATAGAGAAGGAATTATTTAAAATTTCTGGACAGTCTGAAGTGCTTCAAAAAATGAAGTTGAGTGATTTGCCACAGTTGAAGGATACGAAGGATAGTATTATTGTCACAAACTTCAACTCATTCCTTGGTTGGCCAAGTATTATTTATGAAGATAATCACGAAGATGTGTATGGTCGTTCGATTTTTACAGGAAAGATTGATTTGTTTGATGATTTGGATCAATGTTACTCACAAGCGGCCAATACCGTGCGTAGAAGTACAACGATTGAATACTTCAACACGTTATATTTAGAAAAAGATGAGAAAACTGGCATTCCAAAGATGCCACATGCATTTGATAGAAAATACATTGGATATAAAGGTGCCAAGACAGGTGATGGGAATTTGGATAATGCCGGACCCGTGCAAGCGGTTCAACCACGTCTGGATTTTACCAGCTATAGTATCGAAGAACAGAATATTCTCGTAAATATTTTGTCTGGTATTATGTCACCAGCGACATTAGGCATTGATGTAGCGAAAAAAGACAATGCTGCTGCACAAAGGGAAAAGGAAAAGGTGACAATCTTTACTAGAAATACTGTGATTTATGAAGAAACCAAAATTTTCAAGAAATTAGCCAACGATTTGTTAGTTGCTTGGGAATTGATGCACACTGGAAAGATTACTTGTAAGAAGTATGATGTGTCTGTCCAATATGAAGAATTTGCAGATGCTTCCTTCGAGAATAAGTTAGAAACCGTGCTAACCGGCTGGCAATCTGGCATTATGAGTGATGAGACTGCACTTCGCTACCTTCATGGCGACAAATTAGGTAAAGAAATGTTCGACAAGGAACTCGCTTGGGTTAAAGAACAAAGAGAAAAGTCGGAACAACCAATGGGTGGCGATTCACTCTTCGGTTCAAATCCTGCCGATCAGGGCGCATACGGTATATTAGGCGCAGATAATTCCTATAATGAACAGATGGAAAAACCAGAAATCGGTAATGATTTGGGTGTTCCTGATCTCACCAGAGGAATTTAAAAGAGGTTCTGACCGTGCTAGGTAAATCCAGATTGAAGTCTGTGCTGTTCGGATATGAAGTTCGCAGTACAGCGATCATTAGTAACGGCATAGTTCATTCCGTTCCAAGGCAAAAAACACTCGGTTTGTTAAAGAAAGAGCTAGAAAAGCTAACGAAGTATGCTAATCTCTCTCCTTCTGAAACGAACCGTTTGTGGCAACAAAACTACAGTCGGTGTATAAGGGTGGCGAAGAGTACCTATTCATTGCTTAGAAGGGCGAAAAACAATGCTGTAATACGCGCTGGGGCTGATTTGGAGTACGATGAAGAACTAAAATTAAGAAAAAATGTCGTATATGGTGTGGTTCGTAAAGAGTTTCCTTTGCTAGAGAAGGAGAAGAACGAAGCAGCTGATGAGTACGAATACCGTGCTAAGAGAGAAAATTTACAGTCGTTGTTCGGATCAGGAGTGTTCTATTTATGTTCTTCTCACCAAAAACCAGCAAAAGATCATGCTGAATGGGAAGGGAAAATATACGTTCATGAAGATTGGATGATGAGAATTGATGGGGAAATGCACGGTAAAGTAGAGGCATACATCAGGAATCATCATATAAGAACAGTTCAGTGGGTGACTGGCAGTCCAGTGTGGTTGGTTTATAGACCGAATTGTAAGCATTATTTTATTGAAGTTTCTGTAGAAGAGGTGTTGGGAAGCAGTGTTAGAAAACTTCTTAAAGCACACGATATGTATATGGAAGATGAAAAAGAAGAAACTTACGAATATGGACAGTATAAGCACTATTATGAACGATTAAAGGTATATAGTTATTTGCATTCAATGTTTGATGCAGAAGATTTAGATAAAGATATAACAGAAACAAGGAAATTAGTACGGAAATGGAAACTGTTGAGTGAGGGTTCCGGATATCGATCAGGATTGGTTAACCGTGCTATAACAAGTAGGGAAGCTGCATAACGTAGCAAAAGAAAACGGATCGAATTGAATCGGTCCGTTTTTACTTGGCGTTCGGAGGTAAAGTATTTGAGTGAGGTAAGTAAAGATAAATGTTCGTTTCGTGGATTTTACGCCAAGTAGGGATATAACGATACTGACTAATGTCAGCGCAAGTACTCTTTTTTATTCTTCTTCTACTATTCTTTCTGCCACATAAATTTCATCAAGGTTATCAGGAAGTAACGAATTGAGATAATCTGCTATTTCTTGAGCATGTGTTCTTGAACGAAAGTGTAGTCCGGTTTGTGGTAATCTTTCTCCGTTTCGAATTAATATGATTCGGAACTTGTCTTTCGAATATTTCAGTTTTTCATCCATTGTTTCGCACTCCTTTCGCACTACTATAATAGCACATTTGGTGTATTATGTCAAGTTTTTTATTTGACAGAAGTGCATTGGAAGGAAAATGATGTGAACCGTGCTAAGCAAATCCGAATAAAAAAAGAACCAGATTTCTCTGGTTCCGTTTTGATTTGATTACCAACTTGCTTGATAAATTACTTCATATTCACTGCCATCTACGAATGTGATAACTTTGTCGAGTAATCGGACTGTGTATTCCAAGTCTCTAAAATACCATTCATCATAATCAGTGGTTCCGAAGAAAAAACCTTCTTCAGTTTGTAGTAATTCATTTGCTTTGTCTTTGTTTTGCAATACACGACTGCATAAGTTTCGAAGTTCCTTTAATTTGGCGACTGGAACATAAACTGGTGCGCAATTATCTTCACCATCGGCACAATTATCGACAAACCACTTATGAATAGCATTTGCCTTTCTCCAATAACCAACTTGGTAATCAGTTTTGATGCTTCTACTGGCGAAATTGCGATTAAGGATATCTTCTTCAAATCCTTTTAGTTCGCTTGGATATAAGTTCTTCACATCCTTGTTTCGAAACTCACTTTTACTGGTGTACTCTTCTTTCCTCAAGTACAAATACATATCTAATCCCATAATTTAACCTCTCTTTCTGGACTTTGATATCTTTCCTACTATTATATTATCATAATACGAGAAAAAAGTAAAGTGTTTTATTTAAGTTTTTGGAAAAATTTTGGAAGTTAGTTCGCATACGAACCGTGCTAGGAATATCCAGAAAAGAAAACCCCGGGATCACCGGGGCATTCAGTTCAGATTTGGTTTAGATTTCCCAACGATAAATGTCGTTTGGTGCTTCTCTATGTGGATTAAATGTGATTATTTCGCCATCATAGGTATCCCAATTAATCTTTTTTGTTGGTTTGCCAGTTTTGGTATAACCACCCTGTTGTATTCGGCAACAATCATCGAGAATCATTACTCCGTTTTCAAAAATGTAGTGTTCTGAAAACTCCATACCTTCTTCTTCGGAAAAAACTTCAATAATACAATCTTTGCTTAATTCTTGAAGAGTTGTTCCCATAAAAATGTCGGGGTAATTTTCCTTTACTGAATTGTAGTAGGTGTGTTCTCCACTACACATACAAGAATAGACACTCCAAGCACAATCTCCATAAACGAAGATTGAGAAAATTCCGTTTCCTTCTTCAATCATTTCCTCATCGAACACATCAAATACTCTAAATAAGTGTTTGTGTTCTGGTTTTCCAATTCCATAATTGTAATCTGCTTTTAGAGTATCAATTACCTCTTGGATTTTTTCTTTACTACCTTTGATTTTCATTTCGTAGTTACAATAGTTAGGCATATACTTTTTCCTCCTTTCCTAACCATAATTATAATACCATATTATTATATTAAAATCAAGTGTTTTATTTAAGATTTGTTTAATATTTTTTGAACCAGCTGAGATCGTATATACCCGTGCTATTCAAGGACGACAAAAAAAGAAGCGGAATTAATTTTCCGCTTTTTTCAATGTTTCGAAGACATCAATTTTTGGATAAATATATATGCTACCCCAAGTGCCACCTATTCGTATGTCACCCCAAGGGCCAGTTTCAATTTTTGTAATCACACCAATCTTGCCTTCGTAATTTGAATTATATGGTTCATCAGTTAAATGAACGATTTTGATTGTGTCACCTATTTTAAACATTTTAAGCAACCTCTTTCACAAAATAATATAATGTGCCTTGTTTTAAGCAAGCATTTGGTAGCAAATCGTTTAACTCACTAACAATTAATTTAGATTTCTCTAAGGGTGTTAAATTAGTTCTTTCTTTACTTTTTATGGTTTTCCATAACTCACCATAACTAATTTCTTCACCATTTCTTTTTAAGCAAACTACTAACATTTTTATTTCCTCCTTTGCTTACAATAATAATATATCATACCTATATACATATTTCAAGCATTTCTTTAAACTTTTTTAAATTTTTTTTGATGCGGAATTTTCCGATCAGGATTGATGCGGATTTGCACGGATGACTACCAGAAAAAATATCCGGATCAGTTCGACCCGGACTTTTTGAATTATTCCATTTCTTTATATTGTGGCAATTTCATATAACCAGTGAATTGATAAACCTTTAATTCATTTGGTTCACACCCAATATGTTTGAGTAATTCTTCTTTGCTATTATAACTATTCACATAATAACTAGTGGTAGGACATTCATTTTCGTAGTCTTCTTCACTTTCATAGAATTGATATTCGCTACCAGTGTTAAAATAACACATTTCGATATATTCAATATCTTCTTTAGTGATTTCTTCACTAGCATAACCATATTGCCATTCTCTTTGCATTACACCACACATTTTGAAACTTCTCCATTTCTTACCAGTCATTAATTGTAGTGCTTCTTCGACAATATCTTCTTCTTTCCAACGAATTGAAAACTTTTCCAATAACTCTTTCCATTTGTGGATTTCTTTGGTGGAATATTTCTTACCATTACTTTTTGGCAAGTAGTAATTAATATACTCACTCACATTATTCCAATAGCAATGGTTAGATTTTGGTTCAATGGATAATTCATATTCATAATAAGATTCACTAATTTTAAGGATTTGTTCGAATTCCTTTGTCAATGAATAGTGATACTCATCATTACCATAAATAATCACATTTTCTTCGTAAATATCATCATTCCAACCAAGGTGGTATTTACCATTTTTGTCTTTGTAAGTATAGAATAGATTGTCTTCTTGCCATTCTGGACTTACTTGTTTGCAGATATACATACTTTCTACCTCTTTTCCTACCTTAATTATATCATACCTATATATATTGTCAAGGTTTTTATTTAATAAATTATTGAAGGATTTGCCCGGGGATCAGGTCGATTGAGGCGCACGGTTGGATATGATCATGCTGTAATGCAGCTGAATTTTGTGCGGAAGGAATTTATCCGCTCATACCCGTGCTAGAGAGGTTCGAAAAATTTCGGAAAAAATTGCACAAAAAAAGCAACCTTTCGGTTGCCCTTTCGTGTCGATTTTTAGAGCGTTTCGATTTGGAGTTTCGCAACGAGTTTATCGTAAGTTGCTTTAGTTAAGAAGATTTCTCTACCATTCTTGAAATGCACATTGTAAATGCTTTCGTGTGTTTCAGTTTTAACGAGATTTCCATTCTCATCGAATAATTGAGTGTCTTCGACTTGCTTTTCGGTTAAACCATCGATATCTTCGACAACGATAATGCATTCAACCTCGTTTCCTTTACGATTTAAACGATTTAATTTCAACATAATTTTTGTTCCTCCTTTAACTTTTGAACATTATGTTTTTGTAAGTACTTTCCTTTTCCTTACACTCTTATTATACCATATCTATATATTGTGTCAAGTGTTTTTTTAAACTTTTTTTAGATTTTTATATCTCATTCTTTTCCAACCTTTTTGCACACAATTGCCATATTTGAAGAGTGGACTATTTGGTGCTCTTCTAGTTATGATATGTCCAATCGTATCGTGTCCGTTAAGCACCATTTCGATTTGTCTATTGCTTAATTTGATTTCATTAGCATTATATATGTTTTTGAATAAGTTTGTGTTTGTATCAGTCTTTTTTTGATACTGCCACCTACCTTCAAGAATTATGCCATTATACTTTGCTTTTGCCATACCTTGAACTCCTTTACTGTAATCATTATATCATATTATTATAAATTGTCAAGAAGGATTTAGAGGTGTGGATTAACAGCATGATCAGAGCCGGGATAGCACGGGATGATGCGGATAAAAAAAGAAGGTGGATTTTCGTTCCACCTTTTAATAATCATAATTTTCTATGTCTTGTGGTATGTGGAAACTAATTCCTTTTTGTTCCAACATATCATAGTAATCAGTCCATTCTAAGTCTTCTTCAAATCTTCTTTTTTCGAATTCTTCTAATGTTTCTCTACAACCAACTGCATTATCAGTAATAATATACTCGAATGGTTGTTTTGTGTCGTAATCGTTAATAATAAATAGTTCATTCATTTTCATAATTTTTCTCCTTATCTAGCATACCATACCACAAACAAATGTTCTTTACCATCACTACTATTCCAAGGTGTATAAGAAGGTTTGTGGTGTGCCTTTCTGTAAGAGTTTTGATTTTTTTGAATTGTTTTACACAACTCCTTTGCTTCACTTTCAGTTTCAACAAATTCGAATGTTCTTGTTAACATTACCATATCTCCTTTCTTCCTAATTAAATTATATCATAAAACGATATTAAGTCAAGTTTTTTGTTTAATTCAATAGATATCCAGAAGCTGTCTGGTTCTACCCGTGCTAAACGATCAGGATAAAAAAATCAGGAACTGTTCGTTCCCAATCTTTTACTGTATTTCTTTTTCGTGAATTGTAATATCACAATGAAAATTTACCCATTCACCTTTTTCCCAAATCGACCAACTCATATCGCCATCGACATAATTGTCTTCTTCGGCATCGCATCGTTTAAAGTCATCTCGCACTTCAACCATTATTTTTTTCATTTCTTTTTGTGCATCTTCAAACTTTTCGTAAACACCAACCACATCATTTGTGAAATCGCCACTGTCTACACTATGGTAATTACACACCAATACATAAACTCTCATAATTATTCCACCCTTTCTATCACCATATCACTTAAATCCATAAAAATATGTTTCCACATTTTTACATTACGAATAAACCATTCAGTCATAGCGATTTTAACCAAGATATTCTTTTGTGCCAATAACTTTGCTTGTCTTTCATTATCTGCTTCAACGGTTGTCCAATAATCGTTGTTAATCATACAAACTTCATCTTGGTAAACCACATCACTAAATCTTTTTATGCCAACTTTGTATTTCATAATTATTTACTCCCTTTTCCTATCTTAATTATACCATATTATTATATTAAGTCAATAGATTTGTTTAAGTTTTTTGGATTTATTTTTTCCAGACGATCATGCTCCCCGGAACAAGTTAGCACGGGTAGATGATGTAAAAAAGAAGGAAGCGATTCGCTCGCTTCCCAATTTTTTATGATTTTAATTGCAATTCGCCAAAGTTCATTACTGCTATTTCTTGTGGTGCTAATGTAATTTGCTTGCCATTGTAATCAGTTAATGTAACCAATTCATTACGAAGGTTTTTGATATACACATAATCACTAAACCATTTTTCATAGTATGTTTTTTCTCTCATATCCAACATATCATCACCATTATATTTGTAAACCAACTTCTCGTCTTCGTAATGATGATTTTCCTTGTTGAATTTTGCGACTTCATAATGATAGGTAGCAATGTCATAAACTCTTTTTAATGAATTGATAACCTTTCTACCATGTCCTGCCCATTTTTTGGTTGGCATATACATATCTCCGTTAAATTCGGTAGATGTCATAACACCACCATTAATAATTATTGCGATTTGTCCTCTTGTCATTTTCTAATACCTCCTTGGACATTATTATATTATCATATTATTATAAAAATATCAAGGAAAACATTTAACTTTTCTGCAGAAATATCCAACAGAATTCCGGGAACATCAGGATACCTCTATCGCACGGACATCAATCCTCAGCTTCCACGTCCGGACAAAACTTGACAAATTTGAAGTTATATAGTATTATGATATTGCGAAAGGAAGAAGGAAAATATGTCAGAAGAATACAATAAAAAGAAAAGAGCATATTCATTAAAATACCAAAAGGATAATTATGCGACAGTTGTTCTCCATTTCAACCGTAAATACGAAAACGATTTCATTGTGGCATTAGATAAATTACCCAATAAGACTGAATATGTTAAAAAATTAATTAAAAAGGATTTAGGTTTATAAAAAAAGAAGCGGATCATGACGATCCGTTTTTTTCTGGATACCTCTAAAGCACGGGGGATAAGAGCAGAAGAAAACCGCAGCGATTTGCTACGGTTCTTTTTTATTCTTTCCAAGCAAACTTGTCGTAAGTTATTTCGACTAATTCACCAATGCCACTTAACGATTTGAGTTCTTTTTTACTCATTCCACCCAAGACATCTTCTAAACTATCCATATACCAATAAGGCGACATACCATCTGGTGCATCATCGTAGTGTGCATACAACATATGAGCCATATCAGCAGGATTATAACCTTTAACTTTTGCCATATTCCTTAGATTGTCGTAATAACCGTTTTCTTCGTAAATAGCCAAGAATAAATAAATAAATGCTTGATTTTGTTTTTCGCAACCCATACACCATTATCTCCCTTCCAATAAATCTTTAAGTTGTCTATACATTTCACCTTTGTCTAGGCAATCTTGCCATAATTCGCTTGGACTTGATGGTTCGCCATTCTTAGCACCATACCAACAGTCAAATTCTTCTTCTGCATCATAGTTTTCGCAATAAGCGATGATATCTTCTTTGGTTTTTTCTTCGATTACCATATCGCCACCACAAGGACTATAATTTTCCAAGCAATAACCATCATCAGTTTTTTCCACTGACCAACCTAAGTCTTCTATTGCCTTAATGTCTTTTTTAGTAAGTTTCATACCATTTTCTCCTTTTCTTACCTTACCTTTATTATATCATAATATAATAAAAAGTCAAGAGTATTATTTAAGTTCGCCACAACTTCTGATGCGGAATTTTCAGCTGCGATCAGGAGGAGTGAAGCACGGATAAATCCAGACAGCATGATGTCGAAACGGTATAAAAAAAGTAGCGACTTCTCGCTACTTGTTTCTAACCATTTCTTTATAGTTCGTGTTCGTAGTAGTGTCCATAGGTTTCTCTACACCTATCACACAACTCATCTCTTGTTCCTTTTGCCAAGTTTCCACACCCACAAATGTGATAACCTTTAGGCACTTCACACTTGAAACGGACTGATTTTACTTTCTCATAACCTTTCCAAGTCTTGACACCTTCAAGGACTTGTTGTTCAGTAAATTTGTAATCTTGTGTTGTGAATACTATGGCACCATTCGGAAACACCAATTCATAAGCATATTTACTCATAACCAAGTTCAATATCCCTTCCTACTTTTAACATTTGGCAACCCTTTCTTGCCTTTACATTCGCCATTGCGACTTCTTTTGAGAATAATAATGGTAAATCTCTACCATCTCTAATTAATTGTCCATAAATGGTTAAACACCATTCTTTTTTCGGATACTTTCTTTTCATAAACCTTTCTCCTACCTTTCACACCTATATTATAATATGATATATAACTAATGTCAAGCATTTCCTTAAATTTCTTGACCAAGAAGTTTTCTGGAATTCCACTCCTCGTCTCGCACGGTAATGATCGGTCAGGATAAAATAAAAGTGATGTTTCGAACCATCACTTCTTTTCTTAAACGGTTGCAAATGAACAGTAGTAGGAGGGACAACCGTTAGTTATCGGTAACCAACCATTCGACTTTTCGTAGCGAATTAACGAACAATAAGGTTTTGTAGGTAGACCTTGTTAGTTTGCACCCATTAGAATTTAGGTACCCTATGTTTCTAATAATTTATAATATTATGATGCCAAATTTTTTCAGAGATGTCAATCCGGAATTGACAAATTTTGCACGGATAGAGCGTCCCGATCATGCTCACACTTCTCCAACAACGACACAAAAAAAGAAGGCATTTGCAACTACCTTCTTCCAAAAATTTATTTTGTTCCACATTCTCTTTATCGTTGTGATGTGGCAAACACCATACGGATTTTCAGTAAATCGACTGGGTATTACGTTCACCTTACGCCAATTATGACACTTGGTAGCCTTTGGTTATTCACCGGCAAATTTTTACTATAGTTCTTGCCTTTAACTATGTAAGTTGTTTTCTTTCTTACACTATTATAATACCATACCTACCATTTATTGTCAATACTTTTATTAAACTTTTTTAAAATATTTTTGATAGAAGTGGAGCGGTCTGATCATGCTCAGGAACGCAGCTTCAAGCACGGATACGCAATCCCCGGGTCGAAATTTTCTGGACATAAAAAAACAGTGGCGATTCACATCACCACCATTCCTTTTTAATATTCTTCTGGAAATAGAATTGTCGTATAACTTCTATCCCATTCAGTAATAATATAAATACTCACATCACCATTGTAATTATATTTACTAAACAGTCTATCACCATTTTTTAATGCATCTTCATTAGCACTCTTATCTTCTTCATCCAAATCGCCCCAGTCACCATTGATGTGCCTTTCAAAACTCTTTGTAACGAAATTCCGAAATTGATAATCAGTGTGCATTAACATATTTACACCATTAGTAACAACAGTTTGTCCGATATTAAATTTCATTTTGCTATCTCCTTTTCACATTATTATTATAACATATTATGGTATTATGTCAAGTATTTCGCTAAACAAAATTCCACAACGACTGCCACACCAATCCGAACCTCTACTGCACGGTTATGATCGCTCCAGCTACTTCAACTTCGGTAGGCACAAAAAAAGAAGGCATTTCGCCTTCTCGTTTTTTCCTAACCATTAACCAAGTGAGATTAGGTTTTCTAGTTTAACCCTAAATATTGGACTATCATTATTGTTAGGTTTAACCATTGTTTCATATGTGGTTTTGTCAACCATTGCACCATTGATTAAGTAAGTGCTTTTTGCTTTGATTTTTGTTTTACCAAATTGAACTAGATAATTACCATTGCTTGCTTTATAGAGAATATCTTTAATAACAACATTATCACCATTGCCAACATTTTTAACCACAACACCTTTGATATTTCCGTATTTAACGAAACGGACAACACCATTGCTAATCTTTTCGCATTTCACACCATTGACAACTTTTTCACTTTTCCAACTTGCCTTAATGAACTTGCCTTTTCTAATACCATTGAGTTTTGTTTGTAAGTCTTGTAATAACATAATCTTTTCTCCTTCACCTTACACTTTAATTTTATACCATATTATTACCATTGTCAATACTTTTGCTTAACTTTTTCAAAAATATTTTCAACGACTGTTCTGGAAGCAGGAGGTGAAAAATCGCACGGGGAGAGAGGATTGCAATTGGTTCAAATTTATCCACAAAAAATCCACACATTCATACACATATGAGTATGCATTATAAAAATGAGAACTAGACAATATATACAAAACAGTCTATAACATTTGAAAACCTTGTTTTTGAACAGTTTGAGACATTTTTGTTAGGAAGAGAACTAAACACCCACCCCCTACCCTAATAGGCAGTAGTAGTGTCAGTTTTGAAACAGCCCCCCACCACAAAAATAGTCCCTCTCCTAACCACTCCACCCCTTACCATATTATGATAAATCCAGTATGTTTATTTCACAACCCTGTTTAATCAAAATCGCTAAGGTATAGTTATTTTTAATATAGTTCTGCGCTTTTTGTTTCGTACGGAACTCGATTGCTAAACCGATATCATCGGTGAGCATATCGCATTCTGCGACATATTTGTAAGTATAGTCTGGATATTTAATGAAAATGAGACAAGGTGATTTTGTTTTATTTAAAAATTTTTCCACTGGTAAATATTTTGGTGGAATTTGGTAAACTGTTAAAAGTCTTTTTTGCACAGTATCATAAACAAATATATGATTTTCAAAGACACGAATATCGTAAAAACCACCGTCTA
>Ga0265301_10004584_pt1 | contig 13907 bp, 20 predicted proteins | sample AusTroGonzalo_MG_2_FD_193488 | JGI IMG/M metagenome (GOLD analysis project Ga0265301, IMG submission 193488) | Bovine rumen microbial communities from tropical cattle in Woodstock, Queensland, Australia - Gonzalo_04 | ecosystem: Host-associated > Mammals > Digestive system > Stomach > Rumen ...
ATTGAACTTGTTGTATCTTATCGAAAGTGCGATGATAAAACGAAGCAATTAGTAGACTTTGCACTCGGTTTAAACAATGAACAGAAAGGGGAATAACTTATGGCAAAATTCTTAAAAGTATTATCATTTATCACATTAGTATTAGGTAGTATCGGTTCAATCATTATGGCAATAGCCTTTAGCAAAACCGAAAAGATTGTTTCAACTATCTATGATACAAGTTCAAAAACACAAATAAACGGCGGGTTGCTGTTCGGTATTCTTGTAGGGGGTATTCTTGTAACCCTGATCTCGTTTGCAGTTCTTAATGGTTTAGGAAGCATTTTAGAGAAAATGGAATACCACGATAAGAAACTTGTAGAAATCAATAGCTTGCTTGAAAAAAGAAAAGGGCAACCCTAAAAGGGCTGTCCTTTTTTATTTACTGTATCTTTTTAATACATTCCTCGATAGCCATACGCTCGCTTTCGCTCATGGTATCATCCATAAGGGTTTCAAGCTTCTGTACCATCTTCTTACGGGATGCGTCACGGCTATATCCGTTCTCACGGCTTGTATATCTACCCATAGAATCCCTCATACGTCTTGCGCCTGAATTTCCATAATAGTTTCCGCTTGTCATGTAGGGTCTATTGTAGTTCCATCCGCCTTCACGGGAATACTCGCCTGAATACTCACCCGAATACTCGCCAGAATATCCATCAGGGTACTCTTCCATAGCGATAACTGTCTTGATTGACTTAACCATATGTGCAAGATGATCAAGATACTTCGCATCATCAGCGGTTAAGCGTTCACTGTCTTTTGACAGTTTCTTATTGCTTTCAGCTATTGATTCCATAGCCTTTTCACACAATTTATGTAGTTCTTCTATATTCTTCATGGTATGTCCTCCTCTCTACGCTACTCTTTCAACTGTGATTGAAGCGTTACGTCTTACAAGAATTGAAGGTGCGGGCGTTGCAGCCGCATCATCTTCTGTTCCGTCAACATAACGTGCCGATACTGTTACGCAACATCCACAAGGTACGGTTATAATCGCTGTAGTGTTAATATGCCCGTACTCTTCTAATGCCTGTGGTGTAAATATAGCCACGCTTTCAGGAACTACTGCACCATCTATGGCTATTCCCAAAGCGATTGCGGTTAATTCACCATCTGCGGGAACTGTAATGTTAGCCTGAACTGTTACTCTGTATCTGGCAAAGCTGTTAGGAGTGCTGCCCTTTAGATTAAGAATCCCCGGTGCAATCGGGATCACAAGACCCTTATTGCAAGGAATAGAAACAGTGTTAAAAGGAATGGTATTATTAAGTGCTACCAAACTATCACTTGCTGTTAAATATTCTGCCATAGCAAATACCCCCTATTAGTTATAGAAAGTATTGCCGGAGCAACCACAACTACCTGCTACGTTCTGTGAACAAGTAAAAATAGGTGTACGTCCATAAACGGGTGTTGAAGGAACGGGACAACTTGAAAGCCTGTTGTAAAGCTGATCTACTTCGTTAGCAAAGCCCTGTGCGATAAAAGCGTTCTGTGCTGTCTGTGAAGCTGCAAGGTCTTTCATGGCAAGTGATTGACGAAGGTTAGCAATTTCATCGTTTTTAGCGTCAATCTTGTCCTGACATAACTGATCCTTAATACTCTGGATGCCACCATTAATAGCATTAAGAACAGCCTGTGTATTCTGTGTGTCATTAGTTCTTGTAGCGCACTCTTCTGTTGCTACAGTGTACTTTAAGTCAGCGGTAGCTGCTCTGTTGTCACAACAACACTGTGCAAGCTGCGCCTGTAAAGATGTTATTCCCTGTGTGTTTGCTGTCTGTGCCGCAAAGCTTCTTTCAAGATCGGCAATCTGATTAGCATATAACTGTGTAGCTATAGCGTTCTGTGCGCCGTTAATGCTTGCGTTTACACCTGCGAAGCCGCCACAAAGTGCGGTCTGAACATCGCCAAAACCACTTGTAATGCTGTTCTGAATACCCTGAATGTTTGTATTGAACATCTGATCACGGAATCCATCGTTAATATTCTGGCTGTTGTTAAGCCACGGGTAAAGACCAAAACCGCCATCAGCCAAAGCCATACCTGCTGCACCGCCGCCGAAGCCACCAAAGCCCCAACCGCCACCTGCAAACAGAAGCAGTAAAAGAATCCACCAACCGTCCTGACCGAAACCGCCAAAACCGCCGTTGCCACCACCATACATAGGTGAAACAGGCATTACCATTGAACTACCATTTTCTTCGAGTGCCATAATAAAATCCTCCTTTAGATTTTGTAAGGTCAGCGAGTATCACTTTTGATACCCGGTTTATATAAAAAGCCTTGCGCACCGACTTTTTACATCATGTTATTATTTTTCTTCATTTGTGCAAGCTGCTGATTAGCCCTGTTATACATATCCTGTGAAACCTGTCCGCTATTCATAAGATATTCTATTACCGCATTAGGGTCTTGCATATTTACATTTTGGGGTATTTTAAACCTACGGGAAAGCAACGCCATAGGGTTTTGTTTTAACTGACTTAACATCTGAATAGGATTCATGTCTTATCTCCTTCCCCAAGTGCTTGTTTAAGTGTGTCTAATTCCTTCTGTAATGCCCCAAATTCGTCTTTTGTGACATAGGCTGACAAATCCATAGGCTTATCATTTTGAGGGGCATTTACGGGCGTTTCCTGTTTACGTTCTACCATATCAAAGATTTTGAATATCGGGGCTTCAAACTGTGAGTTAACAGTTTTGGTGTAAAGTACCATAGGTTTGTTTTCATCTTTGAAAATCACGGTATGACCGATAGCCACAATATAGTTCCTTGCGTCCTGTTCGCTTGAAACAGAAACGATCATGTTATCCTGTATAGGGTTATTCTGCAAATTCAGATTAGCTACATAAGGATTCTGATACTGATAAGGGTTTCGATAACTTTCGTACATGATTAATCCTCCAGACTAAAATAATATAACGGGGTAATTTCAGCACTGTTCCATGTATCAAACCAATCACCATGAATTACACAAACAGCGTGTGTACCGCTTCCAACTATGAATGTGCCTTCGGGATGATCTATACAGAATTGTCTTAACGTATAGCACATAGGACAAGAATCAGGTAATATATGCCGTTTGTAGCCCTTGTCAACAAGATACTGCCCCCATACCCCATTAGCATTAGGCATTTCCTTTTCGATATATCCTTCAACCAAAAGATCGATATATACATCTTCCCAAGACCTGCTGTCAGCTAATGAAATAGCCCGTATCACGCAATCATCTGTTATTAACTTGTGTGGATTAGGGTTCGCAAATACATACATTCTTTTACCTCCGTTTTCTAAATCATAGCAAAAAAAATAAAGCCCACCCTATGAAAAATCGGTGAGCTTTATAGGAGAAAATGCTATAAAATTGTCAAACTGTGGAAAATCATTGTTTTTTCTGGCATATTTGCATTTGCAAGTCCCACAAACGTACATCGTTGTCCGTGATAGCTGCTGTTACAAAGGGGAGTTTTGAAATCAGGGTAACGCCATCACCAAACTTAAAGCGTGGAACGCTAACATCATTGTCAGTACGATAATCGGTCACAACATACCATTTATCCTTAACGGAAATCCTATCAGGCAATTCAGCCCATTCTTTCGTTGTATGGCTTTCTGGGAAGAACGGACTATTCTCTAAAACCATTTTGAGAACACTCAACAGATAATTAAGTGTCGGATGTAAAGCGTCATAAGTAGCATTAGAAGGCTTAAAGGCTTTAGTATTTTCAGAAGCCTTTTCTTCCAGAACAGCCGTAACCTTTGCCCTAACACTTTTCATTGTAGTAGATACCGTGCTATCACAAATGTTTAGTTTCATGCTCAATTCTACGTTGGTCTTACCTTTGGATTTCAGTAAAAAGCACTCTTTTTCACACTCGGTAAAGTTTGCACGTTCTAATATATATTCGATTTCCTTCTTTGTAAACGAAGAAATTTTCACTCTAACAGCCCCTTCCATGCGATTTTCAAATCGCTATTGCTTGTACTACAACCGCTTGCTTTCGGAATACGGTAAAGTATCTTATCAAGATCGATATTTGTCATGTCAAGCGGTAATCTGTAGCCCCTTGTTTCATCGATACAATCAAATACGGGTATATCGGACACCAATACAGGCGTACCAACAGATAAAGCTTCATGCACTGAATAGCAGAAACCTTCATGGTCTGAAAGCTGTACTACATAATCCGCATCGGACATATAGTCAAGAACTACTTCGTTAGGTTGCACACCCATATTTAAGAAGCCTGTATAGGGTGTTACGGGGCATCTGCCATCTGTGAATAGTAGCCACTGAAACCTTATCCCACGTTCCGTGAGAAGTTTGCATAATTGCATCATCCTGTCCCAACCTTTAGTACGATGGATTCTGGTAGCTGATACAAACTTATAAACCCGTTTAGGGCTGTAGGTGTTCAGGAATGGTTCAATAGCCACACAATCGATACCAAATTTCTCACGCATACCCTTTGCTGACGTTTCAGAAACCGCTATGTATTTGTAATCGGTCTGTAGCGTCTTTAAATGCCCTATTTCGGCATAATCGCAATGCAGTAACATAAATCTATCCCTTGCATGGATATTGCCCTTAAAATCGTTATCCTGATAGTTGTGGAGATATATGTCGCAATCGTACTGTCTGTCCTTATCGTAAATATCGCACTTTGCAAATTGCATCAAATCTTCCAAAATGCCATTGTCAAAGGTCTGGCATAGTATGGTTATGTTATAATCCATACGCATATTAGCTACAAAGTTTCTAACCCATGTGTATATGCCTGTCTTACCTAATAACCCTGCTGTAAAAATTATGATCGTTTTCAATTTTAACCTTCCCACTCGAAACCTAACGCAATCGCTGTTTTCTTACCTACGTCACCTGTTTCGTGTTTTAAACCTGCGTCCTGTTTGAAGTTCCTTGAAGCTATGTCAGTTTTCCGTCCGAAAACGCCGTCAACAGTTCCGCAATTATAATTCAGTTCATTAAGCCTTGCTTGAACGTGTGCTACATCATCGCCACGCATTAACGGGTCTGTGTATCGTAAAACTCTTGTTAATACATACTTTTCGGATTCATACCAATTAGGGCGGGTAACAAACTTCCATTTCCTATCCTTGATAACAGTTTTGACAACGCCTAAATCATGGTTCTGGCACTCAATAGCGTACTTGTTATCTATTGCATAGCCAATATGCCATTTGTTAGTATCGTTGCCTTCAAACAGAAAATCCCCTGCCTGAATATCATCAAATTTAACAGGCTGACCTTTGGTAAGGCTGTAAAGCCCGTTACAATTTGTATCACTTTTGATTATGCCGTTATCTAACAGGAATTTGACACCCAGACCGCTACAATCTTCACCACGGATAGTATAAATATCTATCTGTTGGAAAAGCCGTTTTTGAAGCAAAGTATTAAGTCGGTCAAGGTTATTGAAAGCTTCTTTATCGGTATGGTCTGACTTTTCCATTTCTACAAGCTTTGGAAGTAGATTAACTATCAATTCACCATTCCCGCCCCAAACATAAACATCTATGCCTACACGGGATTCGAGATAGTCAAGCCAATCCTGCAATTTGACTTTAATCTGTGCCATTCTTTAATCCTCTCTTTTGTGCGTTGTAAACCTTTAGTGCTTCACTGATTTTCTTCCGTACTTCTGGTGGTATAATTCTGCCTTTCCACATTTCACTTGCCTTTTTTCGGCGTTCTTCCGTCCACGGCTTATTCCAATCAGGATGCCCCATTTTGGCTTTTGAAACGTGTTCTCTTGTGAGTGGATTCATGCAATTTTCTTGATGTGTAACCCATCTCAAATTGTCTGCCCTGTCATTAAAAGGGTTTGTGTCAATATGATCTACTTCGGGTTTGTTTTCTGGATTAGGGATAAACGCTTCGGCTACAAGCCTTGACACAAGTTTAGGATAAGGAACATTGTCTTTATATAAACAAACACCATGTCTTTTTATTTTACCTCGTATCATGTACCTTAAAATTCGTCCTCGGTAAACCCTTTTTAATGCACTATCTTTTTTGGCTTTTTGGATTACAATTCTATCTACAGAACGTACTCTACCCATATTGCTTACTTCATAGTGACCCTCAAAGCCCACAACAGGTTTCCAGACTTCTTCATTCGCCATCCTGTTCTCCCTTCTGCTTGTTATAAGCACTTGTAGAAACGCCTATCAGCGTACCGATTAAAGTGCCTAAAGCTGACATAATGGTAGTTATTACGTTTACTGTTCTGGGATCAACGTTTAATACACCTAATACCACCGACAGAAACGTAACAAGTGCCGGAATACATATCAAAGCTATCCATTTGAGTACATCGTAAATCTCATTTTTTAGTTTAATCATAAAATCACTCCTTCCTAATCCCCGTGTTTAGTCCCCATGAAGAATAACACCCCCAAGAGGACTAACAGGAGATAAATTGCAATAATCATGAATATCAGCATAAGTTATGTTACCATCTTCCTAATAAAATAGTTATTTTATGGGGTTACCCGTTCTGTGCCATTTGGATAGATGATTCATCAAATCCACATCCATATGCCCTTGTTGGTTGTTCTAATTCCTTAAAGATTTCAGTCTGTAAGTCAACAACGCCTTGCACATATCCTGCCTTATAATCGGCTGAATGATTTTCAAGGGCATCCCTCAAACATCTGCGTATTACATCATACGCAATCTTCTCATATGCGTTCTTCATCTTTCCTCCTAAAATGGTTATTTTATGGGGTTATACATAATACATGAGTGTTACATCAGCAAATATATTTTCACTTGTACTTCCCATAAATGCCGCCTGTATTTCTCCCGTATTTGTGACTTCAACACGCATAAACCCTTTTTGAATAAGACCTGTACCCGAATCAGTCGCAATTATATTTGCAGTTTTTCTATGTGCAGGAATAAACCCTGTCGGCAAATTAGCAATTCGTGTTAATGTAGTATATCTTACATTATATAACTCCAAATATAACTCTACTAAACGCCCACTCTTTTTAAGTTCATAATAAAAGATGCCGTAATTGCCTTGTTTGACTAAATCGGTAAGTTCTCCATTTGTTACGTTATCATTTAAATTATTAACTGTTTCGCCCAACTGACTAACATCCGCCAAACTTGCCATCTCGCCGTTGTGGTAATCAAGGGCAATTAATGTTCCGTTGGTAGAAATATAAGCGTAGTCCTGTGAAAGTGCGATTTCATGGGGTGTGAGTTGAATGGTGAATGGTGTGGCTAATTCATAGACAAGCATAATACCCGACATAGCTGTTTTGAAATCAGCCGCACTTGTATTGTTATATCGTGAATCATAAATCCAAATTCTGCGGTTATTATCAGCCCCGCCCATAATAGCATCCATGACTTCATTACCGCCACCATAATCGACCTTATTAACCGTTGACGGTGAATAAATTGAGCAATACATATTCGCAATAGCACTACTTGCAATTACCTTACAATCTGTAAATGACGCAAAATGTGCATGAATCGTAGAACCATCCGCAGGTCTTGTCGTTGTATCGTTCTGCCATGTTAATGTTCCTAAATCAACCGAACCACCTAATACCTCAAACTCACCCGTTCTCGGCAACAATCTGCCCCAATACACCGTCTGCCCCAAGCTCTCCGATAAATCTGTGGTTTTATGGTAGGGTTCGTAGGTGGTGGCGGATGTGCCGATTTCGATTTGGAAATTTTCTATTGTTACATAAGCATTTGAATCTGAACCCCAATATGCTTGAATATAATCAATAGTTTTATTTTCTGCACTTGTTTTACTAAAAGCCGTTCTTGTGGTATTTGTGATTAAGAATATGTTTTCAACTGTGCCATCTGTATAAACAATACGAGGTCGCACATTCTTATTATCACCACTCTGTGTTTCATAACCGCTAAATGTATATTGAGTATTTTCTTTAAATTTAAGGTCAAATAATTTTGATGTACTACCACCCCATGACCACTTACCATCAAAATATGTACCAACAAGAATATCATCTAAATTAAACAGATTCTTCCCACACGATGAAACCTCAATTTTATCGTAGCCAGATATAGCACGGATATTGCTCGGTGACGGTGTTCCACTTCCTGCCTGTATAGGCTCAAAAGTGATAACGGGATTTAACGCTATCTGCGCTGATTTGAGGTCTGCGATTGAGATGGGATTGCCACTTGCACTTTGCGTGGTCATGTCACCCGATATGCCACTATCCGTGGGATTGCCACTACCGTTCAACCCTGCAAGGTTGCCGTTGACCGCACTTGTTACTTTGTCGGCTTTACCCGAACCGTCATAAACCTGTGTTTCAGTGCCATCTATCTTGATATTGCCGTTAGTGGTTGAAGCTTCGGTCTTTGTGGCATTAGCATCTTTGAGATTTACTATATCCCCACTCGGTAAAGCAATCTTTGTAATATCATAGGTTGCCATAAGCACACCCCCTTATTAAGATACTGTAATAGTAGCTTCCGAACCGCTAAAACTTGCCGAAAGGCTTGTGCTTGAACCTGTGAATGTAGGTTGCTGTGATACTGTACCTGTAGCAACTGTTACGGAAGAACTTGTAGGGATAGCACCCGCACTGATCGTAAGAGTTTCATTTGCAACAGTGTATGTAGGCATAGAACCTGCATCTGTCATGCTGTTAACCGATGTAGTAGCAAGCTGCACGTCAGCATTAGAACCCTGTGGCGTACAAGTGCCAGAAACAGAACCCGTAGGCGTATATGTTCCACTTGCACTATTCTTATAAGCCAAAGTGCCAAGTCCAGAAAGAGTACCAAAACTCTGCCACTTTCCGAGTGAATTAAAGATAAACTCTGTGCTGTCAGAACTTAAAGTAACTACATCACCTGCTTCGGCTGTAACAGATTCACCGCCGATCACGATAGGATTTGTAGTATCACCATCTGTAAGTGATGTAGTAGTAACGCCAAGATAACGGTCAAAGTTCATTAACTGTGCGATTAAATCTCTTGCGTACTTGTCTTTCAATTCATAAGTGTTTCCACTCGGTAAGGTAACTTTCCATAATTCAGCCATTTTAGTAATCCTCCTTAATTAGTAAATACAAGTGTTTCGGTCAATTCGTCAGCTTCTACCTGTAAAGTTGACTTTGCATCCCATCGGTCTATATCATCTTGTGTTATGCTCATGGTAGAAAACGGCAAATCCACAATAAATGTTGTCCCATCACCAACTTTCATTCTCGGTATCAAGGTAACATCACCCGTTTCAGGATCGGTAACAGAACGGGCATCACTGTAAACATAGATCGTATCAATAATTGATTTTCTTTGTGGTGTAGCGTTCCACTCTGCGGTGGTTTTGGTAATCACATAAACACGTCCACCACCACTCTGCTGAACCTCACCCAAGAGCGATTGCATATCGTTTACAGAACCCTCAATCGGTTCAACCGCCGATACTACACCGCTTACTTCTCCTGTATTATTCATGCGTTTCGATTTCCTCTCCGATTGTGAATTTCTGGTTAGCTATGAAAGTAAAATGCTCACCGAGATTTGTTATCAGTTCCACTTCGTAATTGTACTGCTGTACTTTCCATGCCAAAGTATCTTCCGGCACAAGCGTAAGAATGGCTGTGTTCTCTTCCAGATCAATAGAGCAAGCCTTCTCAAAGTTAGGGGATTTCTGAACACGAAATACTACATCGTCACCATCCTGTAACTCATAGTCTGTCAACGTTCCGTCAGTACCCCTTACTTTTGGGATGAACTTTAAGTACGCTGTATCACCCCTTGTTAATGTGATGTTTTGTCGCTCGATTTTAAGCATTTTTACTCTCCTTTCGGGTTTATTATTCACGCACTCTTGCGTCAGCTAATGCTTTAACTTTTATAGCATCTGGCAAGGCTATAAAATCACTTGCCACTAAATCTGATACAGGTTCGCCGTCATTAATAGATTCGCTATCAACCTGTGCTAATGTGTGCGTTTCACTATTACCGCTAATCGTTGGAACACTTGTCCAAACATATTGAACAACAGGGGCATTATTAATATATAAAGTCCCATAACTTGTAAATACACCGATTTGCGGATGGTCTGTGTTTGATACAGGATAATATATATAGCTTTTGCCACTATAACTTTTTGCTGAAAAATTTAATGCACTGCCATATACTATTACAAAAGTTCCACTATTTTGGTCATATCCATATTTGTAACTTTCTTTTTGCCCTGTGCCATTAATAAAAATCCTATCATCATCATCTGACAGCCCAACGTGTAATGTATCGCACAAATACACATCATTTTCCGTATTGTTTAATCTCGCAACATAATAAGCATTACTCGACCAATATAAAATAAAATTTCCTGTTCCAATTTTGGCTTTAATTTCCGCAACAGTTAATGTCACGTTTGCACTTGTATTAGTATGTATTAAATAAGTATTACTATCAGATGGATTGATTGTTATGCCCATACTTATTCAGTTCCTCCCTGCAACCATGTATAAATATCAGCCATTTGTTCATCAGTAGGCGTTTCCTGATTTATGCTGTAATTAGTTCCGTCAAAGTAAACCAAAGAAGGCTTTGCGATTTCGTTGGTATCATCTTTAAGGAATTGAACATAAATCTTATTAGCGTCTGATACTGTCGAACCTGCATAAGCGTTAAAGCTGTAAATAACTGTTTCTCCAGAATAAAGCTTAAACAGGATATGTCCGTCACTGATTTGTGCGGTCATTGTGTTACTATTACCGCTATACAACAATATGACTTCTTCGCCCAACCAACTTGTACGCACTGTATCAAAACTAACGGGATCACTTTCGCTTATGTCGGTAAATATCGTAAACCAATATGTGCTACCGTCAGCTATTCCGCTAATAACCTGACTTGTGCTTGATTGTGCAATAGTTATAGCCGTACCATCCGAAGGGCTTGTAGGCATCCTGTCTTTCTTATAAACCAACTTAATGTAGCTATAGGTTTCATCTGGGATAGAGTAAGATACTGTTACATTTGAATCTTCCTGTACTACAGCATCTATCAAAGCATCCAAAGCCGAACTTGCTGAAAGGCTTATATTTCCACTTAAAGCCACATCATCAACAGCTTCGCCATCATTTATATTAAGAATTTCTGTAAGTGATAAAGTCCCCATTTTACCACTAATAGTGGGAACACTTGACCATTGATAAGTTATTGCGGGGTTCATTGTATACGCAACAAATTCATCAATATCTGTAAATATCGGTATATCATGAGATAATACCGTATATGTAACGCCTTGATCACCAATACCCATATTAAAATTAGAGTAAAAAACTTTATTATTAACGGTATACTTTGTTACTCTGTCAGATGAAAAATAATCTCCATGCTGTACATTATGATCAGAAGTACCGTAAGTAGTATAATTTACACCGTCATTTGCAGCTTGATTTTGTACCGTGTAAGCACTATCACTATAAGCAAACAAATAAAATCCCGGCGAATATCCACTTTCGTTTAAAAATAATCCCGCTGAATTATAAAAAGTTAAAGTAGGTTGTGCGCCCGTTCCCGCTTGCATTATCTGTATAGTTTTTTCAGATTGTTCGGTTATTAGCGTTCCCGTACAATATGCGCGCTGATAATTTCGCGATATTGACCTATGCCAACTTGCTAAAACACTTGACATTTAATACACTTCCTTTCCACGGATAAAACCGTTATTTTATCACGAACTCGGCAATCCTGCGGAAAGCCATGTGTATATTAGACCCATTTCAGCATCAGTAGGACTTTCCTGATTGTAGCTGTATACATCTGTACCTGTGTAATAAACAAACGAAGGTTTAGCAACCTCGTTAGTATCATCTTTAAGGAAGGCAACGTGGATTTTATCAACGTCAGCTACGCTACTGCCAACAGGACTTGTAAAGCTGTAAATCTCTGTATCACCTGTATAAAGCTTAAACACGATACTGCTATTGCTAATCTGAACTGTAAGGCTATTGCTATTACCACTCCAAAGGATTGCTATTTCGCTGCCATCCCACTGTCCTGCACCGCCCATGTGTACGTCTGTGATAAGTGGTGCTATGACGATCTTTTCAGTGTTAACAGATACAACCTTTGTAAAACGCACATTTCCGCTACTGTCATAAGGGAAAATGCCGTAATAGTAACGCTTGTTTTCGTCAATAGTGCTATCCACAAAAGCTGTAGTCTTATAAGCATCCCTTGTAGTGCTATCAACCAAAACAGTGCCATCATAGATGTTAAGCGGGGCTGAATTTTCTTTCCTGATCACAATAGTTCCCGTCCATGTAGCACTTATAGGCTGTGTTGTGGAAATATCGGAAGGATCAGTCCATTTAATGCTGACTTCGGAATCGCCTGTATTGTACTCAACCGAAACGTCTGTAGGTTCATCAAGCAATCTTAAACCGATGTTTCTGATAATCTCACAAAAACGCTTGTCATGTTCGTCATTAAGTTCGCTAACACCGCCAGAACCTTCACCGCTTGTACTAACGTTTTCGCTGTCCCCAACGTGCCAATTATCATTACTAACTTTGTATTTAGGCTGTTTCCTATCCCCTTTGGCTGTATATACATCTCTAAAGCTTTGTATGCCCTTAAAATGACGTTCTAAAATGTAAGTGTAGAATGTTTGGGGGGCAGAATCAGAATTGCCATATTGCACGTCTATTTGATCTCCAACCTCTAAACAAAGATTGCCTTCACATTGCACTTCGCAAGCCTTATAACGCCTGTGAGTAATAGCGTTACGCATAATCTCTACAGCTTCTTCCGTATCGGGTTTCCAATTAGGTCTATTGACTTCTTCAAACACGAAACTGTCAACTACCGAATAGGTACTCGGATGCTTGTATGATGAACTACCTTTGCGGAAACGCCTAATATTGTTTCTGTCATATACAGCAACATAACCAATGCCCCAAACGGTATCATCCTCATATTCCGTAGGCAAAATCCTTATATCGTCACTGATAACCTTAACAGCAGGTTCATCGTAAGGAACTAACCATTTCTGCTCAAACTCACCAACCCGGTTTATATGTCCGAAACATCCACGAAGTTCTAACAGCTTTGACATGAAAAATCCGAATGTAATGACGTCACTTTCAATCGTTTTGCCGATTAAGTAATCATCATTAAGACTTCCATCATTATCCAGAAGCTTTAAGGTTATCGGATAATCACCACCATCGGGATCATTAAGCCATGCAAACAGGCTTTCCCTTAATGTCTGTACCGAATAAAAGCCGTTATCGACAAACGTATCGTTATACCATGCTGTAATATCATAATCCCAAAGGAAATAGTTATCGTCAGCACCTTGTACTTCACGCATACGCCTGTCAGCCGTGTATTTATCGGAAGTACAGGTATAAATACCAATAGGGAAAAGAGTAGCAGAATCGCCGTTGAAATACATATAGATAGCGATTTTAGTATTCCGAAGATTAGGAAACTCACTTTTATTCTTGATAACAAATGAAACCTGTGCCGATTCCATCAAGCCAAAAGTCAGATTATCTTCCGAACATAAGGATTCATCAAGCGTAAATGATTCAGTTTCCAAATCTTCCGTCCTGATCACAAAATCCGCATCCGTGATAGTAGGTTCATTGTTAGAAACAGGAGTAACCGTTGCATCGGCATTTACAATTATGAAATCCTTTTCTAAATGGGATTTTCTAAATAAGCTTTCATAAGCATAATTAACCATTTCAAGCCCCCTTTAGTCCGCTGCTGTAGTTACTCCACCAATAAATGCCAAACGGCAAGAATCGTATCTTATTTCACTTGCAGAAGCAAGGTACATCTGCGGTTTAAAGTCCGCCATGT
>Ga0265301_10004592_pt1 | contig 13888 bp, 15 predicted proteins | sample AusTroGonzalo_MG_2_FD_193488 | JGI IMG/M metagenome (GOLD analysis project Ga0265301, IMG submission 193488) | Bovine rumen microbial communities from tropical cattle in Woodstock, Queensland, Australia - Gonzalo_04 | ecosystem: Host-associated > Mammals > Digestive system > Stomach > Rumen ...
TCACCAAATGCCGGAGAAATTCATTCAATCAGCAACGGACATTAAAGCAAAACGGATTATTCCAGTGCACAATTCCAAGTTTTCAATCTGTAATCATCCGTGGTATGACCCGCTTGATAAAATCAGCGAACTTGCCGCAAATACGGATTTGAATATCATTACTCCGAAGATAGGTGAAATTGTGGAACTGAAGAACAATTCTCAACAATTTAGCCCTTGGTGGAAAGAAGTTAAATAGATTAAACATAAAAGTACTGTAAGCCGAGTTTAATCGCTCGGCTTTGATTTTTTCTTCAAAACGTTATTGCCTTCACATTCTTTTTGAATAAATGTATTATTTTTCTCTATTCTTTTTTCAATAATCTCCCCACTTTCTACCATTTCTAGATAATTTAATAAATCCGGTAGAATAATTTTAACAAGTTTTTCTGATTTCTCCGTCATAAGCATCTCCATTTTTTGCGATACATGTATCTATAACGCTCAAAAAAACATAAAAATCAACCCCAAAAGCAGCTACAAGTATCTTTTTATTAAAAATCAATATGTTATGATTGAAGTTCGCAACTCAATGTCAACCCCACCAATGCGGATTAGAACTATTGCCCTCTGCGTTTTGAAAATGTGCCAAGAAGCCTTATAAAATAAGGAAAAGGCGACATGAGTATGCCGGTCGCGTGAGCGATTGCCGCAGTGAACGTGCAAACATTTCAAAAAATGTTTGCTAAGTACTCCAGTCAAAAGAGCCCTAAAACCATAATATCAGATTGATTGTTAGCATAAGATAATCCTGCTCTTGTATTTAATTTTTTTCTGAAATAATATAACCCAGTATATCATAAAGCAGGAAAAAATATGTCATCTCTTATACAATTCATCAAACTTTTTATATCCGGCCACACACCTCAAGGGATTAAGTTTAGAACTCTTTTATCCATCATCTTAACCTTTTCTGTTCTGATCATAGAAATTGCAATGTATACCAAACATTGGGATTCTATTGCCGATATGATTCAATATGATTACGATTTTTCAGGTCAGCCCAACAATATTTGCGAGAAGAAATGGATATGGTACAATCTTCTTTTTCAGATATTTATTTGCGCCTTTGTTTTTATATTAAAATACCTCTCATACAAAACAAAACGAATACATCATATTGTTTATGACGAAAACAGCAACCTAATTAAGATTATCAATAAACGATTTTCGATGTTTGCATGGGAAACGGCGATGCTTTTTGTAACAACGGAGCAAGGTTATATTTTTGCTCTGACTGATATTATCAGCAACCCTATGTGTGATGATATTGTAACACTGATATTTCTGTTTTGGCAGATTATACTCATCTTTGAATTTCGCTCTGATATAAAAGTATTAAAAGCCGGTGGCAAAAATTTGAAAAAGGCCTAAAAAAGATCACAACAACACATATTGTTATGATCTTGAATAAAGATGAAACAGTTAATTACAATAAATTGAATAACTTTCCGGTGCATAAACGCCCATGGTCAAACCGCCCATTAGGGAATCATACAATGTCCAATTGGCTTCTATGGCGTTAATGCCATTTGTCGGGCATACATTGGCCAGATTATAATTCTTCGTTTGAAACATTCCCCACAAGAAAAAGTGGCTTCTACCTTTATAAGAGGGCTCGTTTTTTACATTTTGTTGCGGATTAAAATTAAAACGCATAATATGGTCACTGCCGCAAGCAGACAAAGTTAAAGCAAGACCGATACAAAATAAAAGTTTTTTCATATATTGTCCACGCACAAAAAGATCTGTTATTCTAATTGTTTAATTTAAAAGTTTTATATATCCGATTATAAACTTTTTTCGTTTTATCGTAAATATTGGCAAATGTCAACTGCTGTTAAAAAGTTTCCCTTTTACCCTAGATTGTTAATGAAATAATTTCTTTACCTGGTAACAACAAAATGACACTGTTTACGATTTCTCTTGACAAAAAGCACAAAAAATGTTATACAGAACTTAGGTTTTATCATAAATAGGACAATTTAAAATGGAGAGATTATGGAACTGGCATCAGGACGGTAAAGAACTTAATAATATTGATGAATTTATCAAAGAATTAAAAAAAGCCAACGCCCAAAAAGATATGCTGCTGCAAAACCAAATGTTAAAAGATGGCGATGTGTTAAAATCTGCCAATATGTTGCTTGCTTTTGCTATAACTAATCCGCAGTCAACTGACAAAGTTGTGAACGCTGCTGTTGAAATGAACAGATATCTCAATTTTTACTACAAAAATGCTTTAAATAGTGAAAAATTAGCCATACCGGCTATGCTTGAAGCTTTAGAGCCAAACATACAAAAAAATTCCTCCGAACACTCCAAAGCAACCACAAAACGTCTCGTTGATAAAGCCAAAGAAGCGATTCATCAAGATCAGGATAAAGACAGACGCGATATTTATGACGGCTATCTTTCGGGATACAAAAATGTCATGAATGGATATCATAAAGAGATACATAAACCACTTAGTAATCAAAAAGTCATATCCATTTAAGAACGAAAACTAAACTTTTATTGACAATTAAAATAAGTGTTGTTAGCATATGAAGCATTGTTGAAAAATGCTTACTTAAAAGAAAAATATGCTAAACAGTATTAAATCAAAAATCATTGTTCTGACTTTTTCGTTGCTCATTATATTAGGCATCGTTGTCACGGCTGCGGCCGTTGTTGCTTTTTATAACGATAAAGAACTGATTATTGAAGGCAACAAGGCCTCCATTACCGCTTTTGAAAAACAGCTGAACACAGAAATCATCAAACTTGAACAAAATGCCCAAGATTTGGCTTTGATGGGAGAAATTTACTATCAAAAAGGTAAACAACAAAGTGTTGGGGAATTTTTTGCAAAAGAACTGTTAAAAAACTACCCAAATTCTATGGGAAACGGTATTTATTTTAAACCCTATAAAATACGTCAAAACCAAGAAATTTATTGCATTCATGCTCTTTGGAACGAAAACGAGCAAATAAGTCTGTTGCCCTCTTGTGTCGATTCGACTTTTGACTATTTTAAACAAAATTGGTACACCGAAATCATAAAAGATTTAAAAGACGGAAATCGAATCTCTTGGACAAAGCCCTACAAAAGCACTCAACTTGGCAACTTAATGACAACTGTCGGTGCCGGAATTTACAATAAAGACGAATTGGTCGGAATGGCAACGGTGGATTGGGAAATCGATACAATCTTAAAGTCTATTTTAACCATTAAGCCGACACCGAAAAGTTTTGTTTTGTTTGCAGATGAAGACAGCGACTATATTATTGCAACAACAGAACCGAATGTTGACAACAATGCCATTATGGGAAAGCCTTTGTCTGCCATCAGTTGGTATTCAAAAAATTTAACCGAAGGCGTTCCGTTTGATTACAAAGGTGTTAAATATATTCCTCATATCAAACAATTAAACAACGGATTGTTTTTGATTGTAAACGTGCCGTTATTTGAACTGTTCGGTGCCGCCATTCATCACTTAAGCATTTTGTTAGGCGTTCTGTTAATCTGCACAATCTTTATTGTCAGTATTTTGTATTTGGTTTTAAAACGAAACATCAATGAACCGATTTCAAAACTAACCGAAACGGCGCGCAAAATCAGCCGAGGCAACCTTGAAGAAACAATTAAGCTGGATAAACCTTCCGAGTTGGCACAATTGGCAACAGCTTTCAACAAAATGAAAACGGACATAAAAAAGCATTTGTTGGAATTAGCTAAAATATCAAACGAAAAAGAAAAAATAGAATCTGAGCTCAATATCGCAAAAGCCATTCAAGCCTCTGCCCTGCCGACTGATTTTCCGCAAAATGAACATTTTGAACTTATGGCATCAATGACACCGGCTCGTGAAGTCGGCGGTGATTTTTATGATTTCTTCCCGATTGATGAAAACCATTATGCGTTTGTGATGGCTGATGTTTCCGGTAAAGGTATTACCGCAGCTTTATTTATGATGTCTGCCAAAACAGCCATTAAAAATATGTTGCAAGCAGGATATAATCTGCAAGATGCAATCAACAAAGCCAACAAAAGCCTTTATGAAAACCACGCTGACGGAATGTTTGTAACCGCTTTTATCGGAATTCTTGATATCAACACCGGTAAGGTTGAATATGTGAATGCCGGCCATTGTCCTCCGCTTGTTAAAACAGAAAACGGTTATGAATATATTGACATTGTTCGCAACCTGGTTTTGGGCGCAAATCCCGAATATCAATATAAAAGCGGAAGTTTCTCATTAAAACACGGAAATCGTTTGTTTTTATACACAGACGGTGTCACAGAAGCGCAAACAAAAGAGATGAAAATGTTTGGCCAGGAACGTCTAGAAACAATTTTAAATCAAAAAGAAATACCTCTGAGCAAAACATTGAGTTATGTCCATGAAGAAATTAGGCATTTTGTAAAAAAAGCACCGCAATCGGACGATATCACCATGATGATCTTGGAACTAAAATAAAAAAATATCTGTAAGCTGATAAACAAAAAGCGTGATGTTTCAAACACCACGCTTTTCGTTAACCTCTGTTAATCCACCAGCCTGCTATCACTACATAGAGGACCAACAAAACAAGGGGCACGCACAACAGCGCAAACACCCAAAGTAAAACTTCCAAAACAGGAAGCCATGCTGCCATGCAATTCACAAAGGAAGCGACAGCGTAAACCACTGCTGTGACAATGGCGGCCGGAAATCCGAAGATGAAAGTGCTTAACACGATTCCGGTTAGTTTTCCAATAATGTGAGGTTCCATATATTTGGGATTAATAATTTTTTCATAAGTAAATTTGACCTAAAGATATGACAAAAAAACAAAAAAGCAAGAGTTTTTGTAAAAAAAATACAAAAAAGATATTTTTTCTGAGCTTTACATCCTAAAAAAAATGTAATAAACTCCTCTTTTGCAAAAAGAAAGGAAAAAACATGGCAAACACTTTAAAAATGGCTCGTCCATACACATTAGTTGAAGAAATATGTAACTGTTCCATACATGGCCTAGGCATTATCTTAAGCATTGCGGGGCTCGTGATTTTGGCGGCTTTTTCTTCCGTTTACGGCAATGCCTGGACAATTGTTTCAACCGTTATTTTTGGTGTTTCCATGATTTTGCTTTATACGGCTTCTACCATTTATCACGCCATACCAAGCGAGCGCGCTAAGAAAATTTTGAAAAAATTTGATCATATTTCAATTTACTATTTGATTGCAGGCTCTTACACACCGTTTTTACTTGTTAATTTGCGCGGAACAATCGGTTGGACAATTTTTGGAATTATATGGTTTCTAGCCATTTTAGGCACTGTTTTGAAGCTCATCTTACCGGCAAACGGCACAAAAATTTGGTCTGTCAGCCTTTACCTATTGATGGGTTGGCTTATTGTTTTTGCAACAAAACCATTGATTGCCAACATCAGCCATCTCGGCTTAATCTTTTTAATCTTGGGCGGACTTTTTTACACCGGTGGGGTTTGTTTTTATGTTTGGAAAAGCAAAAAATACACACACGCCATTTGGCACTTTTTTGTATTAGCCGGCACGATTATGCACTTTTTTGCCGTTTTATACGGGTGTGTGTTGATATAAAAAAAGAACCTCAGATGAGGTTCTTTTTTTAGTCTTCAATGCGTTTTGGTTTATTAAAGTAAAAATATTCGGCAATTTCAAAAACACCGTAAAACACCATGTAAAGCCCCATTAGTGTGCTGATGGCGATTGTGCCGACAAGCGGATATTGAATAATAAGAAAACCGAAAACAACACCCAAAACGCCAAGAGCCATACTCCATCCCCATGGCAGATCTTGCCTGCCGAATTTGTAGGCACTGACAATTTGCGCCGCACCGACAGCCAAACACCAAATAGCAAAAATGATTGGGAGTGTGGCAGCTGTGATGCCCATATTAGACACCAAAACAATACCGATCAATACATCTAAAAAACCGACAAATGTCCACCATCCGTTGTCGGCTTCTATAGAAGAGGTGATATAACCGGCTCCGACAACAATAAGTGCAGCCCCAAGATAAAGAGCCAAAGCAATTAAACTGATTTCAGGATTAAACCATAAGAAAAATCCGATTAATATCATAAGTGCTCCGGCAACGGCATGCCAAAAGCCAGCACAGCAACGATATTTCATCGGCTTTTCTTTTGTAATTGTAACTTCAACCATGACTTTTCCTTTCAAAATATTAAAATGAACGCAAAAGATATAAGCACTGTTTTTTAAATTGAAAGTTCTATTTAAAAAAAACAACTGATGCCTATATCAAAGTCGTCAATTTAATTTTAAGGAGAAAAACTGATGCATAAAACTTTAATAGCACTGACAACAGCTTTAATGGTAGGCGTTTGCAGCATGGCTATGGCCGGAGAACATCACAAAAAGATGATGGGCGGCGGATTTAAGCAAGATATGTCTCAAATGCAAGTTTCAACGGTACAAAACGCACAAAACATGCAAGAAAATTCAACAGTTGCCTTACAAGGAAACATCTCAAAACGTGTCAAAAAAGATAAATACCTTTTTAATGACAACACAGGTGAAATTATTGTTGAAATTGAAGGTTATGCATGGAGAGGGCAAGATGTAAGCCCTCAAGATGTTGTGATGATTGTTGGCCAGATTGATAAAGATGACAACGTCAATATTGTTGAAGTTGACGAGATAATGATCGTGCCAAATGAAAATACCAATACCCAAATGGCAAAATAAAGAAAAACCTCTCAAACGAGAGGTTTTTTTATAAAAATCTTGTAGAGAAAAAAGGAGTTTAGATAGAAATATAAGAAAAATCATCATAAAATGCGTTCTAGGCAAAAAACAAACTTAAACAACAATATTGGAACATAGATGAGCAAAATCGTTGGGGTGATGTTGCCCCTGCCCTTTAACAATGTGTTTGATTATAAAGCACCTGATGAAATCAGGGCTGGTGATATTGTTCGTGTGCCTTTCTCTAAAGGTGTTGAAACAGGTGTTGTTTGGAAATTAGAAAAAACAGCAAATTTAGATGAAAAAAAGATCAAACAAATCACAGCTGTTATACCTTATCAACTAAAGCCATCATTAATGAAATTCGTAGAATGGGTTGCAAAATATAACCTTGCACCGATCGGACTTGTATTAAAAATGGTTTTATGTGCCAAAGGTGCTTTTGATGATAAAAAAGAACACATTTTGTATCAACTCACAGGAAAAACACTGCAACAGGCCAAGCTTAAAAATTCAGATGCCAGATGGCATGTGATTGATTTATTAAAACATGCCCCATATTCAAAGGCTGAAATTATGGCGGGCACTGGTGTTTCTTCAAGCGTTGTTAAAACTTTAATTGATAACGGCATCTTAGCGCCCCTTGCCGTTCAAAAACCAAAAGAAAAACAAAACTTGGTTTTTCAAGGAACGGAAGTTCACCTGACAACAGAACAACAAAATGCGGCAAATTTTTTAATCAAAGCCCAACAAACTGGTTTTAACGTGACTTTGATTGATGGTGTGACGGGCTCGGGTAAAACAGAAGTATATTTACAAGCGGCCATTAATGTTTTGAAACAAAACAAACAAGTTTTAATTTTGGTGCCGGAAATTGCCTTAACAGCCCAATGGCTTGAACGCTTTGAAAAACGATTCGGCGTTAAACCATATAAATGGCACAGCGCTTTAAACCCTTCCGAAAGGCGCGAAACATGGCAGGCCGTCGCTGAAAATAGGGCCAAAGTTTTGGTTGGTGCGAGAAGTGCCCTTTTCTTACCATATGCGGATTTAGGTCTGATTGTGGTTGATGAAAGCCACGATCAAAGCTTTAAGCAAGAAGATATGGTCAACTATCAGGCAAGAGATATGGCCATTGTGCGCGCCAAGCTCGAAAATATCCCCATTATTCTCTCAACAGCCACGCCTGATTTGGAAACAATTATCAATGTTGAAGAAGGAAAATACAATACCGTTGTCTTAAAAAACAGGTATGCCAATGCGACACTCCCTGAAATTAAAATCGTTGATTTGAAAAAAGACAAACCGCAAAAAGGTGAGTGGGGAACTTCGTGGCTTTCACCAACGCTATGCAATGCAATAAAAGAAAATTTAGATAAAGGCGAGCAATCAATGATCTTTTTAAACAGAAGAGGTTATGCGCCTTTAATGATTTGCAGAGATTGCGGAACAAAACTTCAATGTCCGAACTGTACATCATGGCTCACCGAACACAGAAACATCGGCAAACTTATCTGCCACCACTGCGGTTATATGATGGCAACCCCTAAAAATTGTCCCGAATGCGGATCTGAAGACGGTTTAACGGCTTGCGGTCCGGGGGTAGAACGTATTGCCGAAGAAATTAAATTTCGATTTCCTCTTGCGAAAACAGAGATTTTATCAAGCGATACTACTTCTTCATTTAAGGCCATCTCAGAAGTAATTTCAAAGATGGAAAGAAAAGAAATTGATATTTTAATCGGCACGCAGATTTTAGCCAAAGGACACCATTTTCCTCTTTTAACGCTTGTTGGGATTGTGGATGCCGACTTAGGCTTGATGGGTAGTGATTTGAGAGCCGCAGAACAAACTTTTCAGCTTTTATCACAAGTTTCCGGCAGAGCCGGTCGCGCAGATAAAAAAGGAACGGTTTTTTTGCAAACGCTTTATCCTGAAAATGCCGTTTTAAAAGCCATTGTTGAACACGACAGAAACACCTTTGTATCAATCGAGAAAAAATCACGTCAAATCTTAAATCTTCCACCATTTGGAAAACTAGCCGCCGTTATTGTGTCATCAACAAACGAAAAAATGGCTGAAAAATGTGCTTATCATTTGGCAAAAATCACCCCGAAAATGACAGGAGTTTCACTCTTAGGTCCGGCACCGGCACCAATTTATATGCTGAGAGGAAAATTCAGATACCGCTTGCTTTTGAAAACATTAAAGACTATAAATATACAAGCCGTTGTGCAAAAATGGTTAAAAGATTTGAGTTTGCCCTCAAACATCAAAGTGGAAATTGATATTGACCCGTATTCGTTTATGTAAAGAAGAAAAAGATGAAAAAACAACCTCTGACAAAAATTGCGAAACAATATGCCAATGCTCTCTATGATGCCGCATTAAATCAAAACAAAATAAAACAGGTATGTACTGATGTGCAAAAACTTGAAACAGTCCTAAAAGATGAGACTCTTTTAAAAGATTTGAACAGTCCACTCCTAAATCAAGCACAAAAACAGGAATTAATCGCTATTCTTTCAAAGACATTAAAAACGAATTCAATCACAACGAATTTTTTAAAAATTTTAGCAGACAACAAACACTTTGACGTTTTAAAAACCATTCTTAAAAGTTTTAATGATATTTATTTACAAAAAAACGGCATGCTCAAAGTTTTGGTGGAAACGGCAGAGTCTTTAAGTGAAACGCAAGAAAAAAAGCTCAAAGACGGTTTACAAAAAAAACTCAAAAAAGAGATTATTTTATCGTATAAGTTAAACGAAAATTTACTCGGTGGGCTTATTCTATACTATAATTCGGTTCAAATTGATGATTCGATAAAAAGCAAATTAAAAACTCTCGAACAATTGATGAAAGGTTTGAAATAATGGCAGGTAAAGCTGACGAAATATCTTCAATCTTAAAAGAAAAAATTGAAAGCTATGAACTCAAAACAGATTTAAATGAGATTGGACACGTTTTATCAATCGGTGATGGAATTGCTCAAGTTTACGGACTTGACAATGTTGAAGAAAGTGAAATGGTCGAATTTGAAAACGGCACAAAAGGTATGGCCTTAAACTTAGAAGAACAAAATGTTGCCGTGGTGATTTTCGGTTCAGATGAAGGCATTAAAGAAGGTGATGTGGTTAAACGCACGGGAAAAATCGTGAGTGTGCCTGTGGGATTTGAACTTTTAGGGCGTGTGGTCAATGCTTTGGGAGAACCGATTGACGGCAAAGGCAAAATTAATGCCAAACAATTCTCAAACGCCGAAGTAAAAGCCCCCGGCATCATTGAACGCAAAAGCGTCCATGAACCGGTACAAACAGGCTTAAAAATTATTGATGCTTTAACACCGATTGGGCGCGGACAGCGTGAATTGATTATCGGCGACAGACAAACGGGTAAAACATCTATTATCTTAGACACCATTATCAACCAAAAACACATTAATGAAAATGCAAAATCCGAAAAAGAAAAACTTTATTGCATTTATGTTTCTATCGGTCAAAAGCGGTCAACCGTTGCTCAAGTAGTGAAAACCTTAAAAGATCATGGCGCGATGGATTACACCATCGTGGTGGCGGCCACAGCCTCTGAAGCAGCTCCCTTGCAATATATTGCGCCTTATTCCGGTTGTGCTATGGGCGAATATTTCAGAGACAACGGCATGCACGCCATTATTTTTTATGATGATCTTTCAAAACAGGCAACGGCATACAGACAAATGTCTCTTTTGATCAGAAGACCTCCGGGGCGTGAAGCATATCCCGGGGATGTATTTTATTTGCACTCAAGATTACTTGAAAGAGCCGCAAAATTAAGTGATGAGAAAGGTGGCGGATCGTTAACGGCTATGCCGGTCATTGAAACACAAGCAGGTGACGTTTCGGCTTATATTCCAACAAATGTCATTTCGATCACTGACGGGCAAATCTTTTTGGAAACAAGCCTTTTTTATCAAGGCATCAGACCGGCCGTTAATGTAGGTATTTCGGTCAGTCGTGTGGGATCTGCCGCACAAATTAAAGCCATGAAACAGGTGGCCGGCACAATGAAGCTTGATTTGGCTCAATACAGAGAAATGGTTGCTTTTGCACAATTTTCATCTGATTTAGATGTTTCAACAAAAAAACTTTTAGCACGTGGTGCGCGTTTAACGGAACTGTTAAAACAGCCTGTTTACCACCCGATGCCGGTAGAAGAACAGGTGGTTTCTATCTTCGCCGGAGTGAATGGATATCTAGATCAAATTAATATTAAAGATGTAAAAGAATTTGAACAAACGGCTTTGGAAAACATCAAACAAAAGCAACAAGGTTTACTCAAAAAAATACAGCAAAGCAAAGAATTAGATGAAAAAACGAAACAAGAGCTTAAAACATTTTTTGATGAGTTTATATCTCAATTTAAAGCGCAAAAAGAGGCGGCTTAATGGCAGGATTAAAGGAATTACGGAACAGATTAGCCTCGGTTAAATCCACCGAAAAAATCACAACGGCCATGAAACTTGTGGCGGCTTCTCGTTTACGTAAAGCCCAAACATCTTTAGAAAAAAACAAAAATTACAGCAACCTTCTGGAAAACACTGTTGCTCGAATTTTAGTTTCATACAAAAAAGACGAAATCGAAAAGAAAGTCAAATACATTTTACCACCGCTTTTTATAGGTTCACAAAAGCCTCAAAACTACGTTTTAGTGGTGTTTTCATCTGAACGGGGTTTATGCGGAAGCTATAATCAAAATGTTGCCAAGTTCACTTCTAAACGCATAAAAGAACTCAAAAAAGAGAATAAAAATGTAAAAATAGTTTGCTATGGCAAAAAGGCTTATGACATTTTAAGAAAAAATTACCAAGAGTTAATTGTGCATCACGAGCCTTCATATGCCGGCGGCGGAATTTTTTATGAAGAAGCTTTGCAAATGATTTCCAAAATTATGACTTTAACAAAAGACGGTCAATTTGACGTTTGTGAAATAATATACAGCAAATTTAAATCTGCCGTTTCAAGAGAAATTCTTGCCATGCAAATTTATCCGCTGACCATTGACGAAAATTCTCTACACGAAGGTTTAGATCATATAGAAAATGCGTATTTCGACTTTAAACCATCAAGAGATGAAATTTTAAGAAAAACAGCTGATCAACTTTTAGCTAACCGTGTATTTGCAAGCATGCTGAGCTCTGAAGCCTCAGAACAGGGCGCACGGATGATGGCTATGGATAACGCAACCGAAAATGCCAAAGAAATGATTGGCGATTTAACATTAAAATACAATACCTTAAGACAATCTGCCATTACAACGGAATTGAATGAAATTATTTCCGGAGCAGAAGCTATTTAAGAAGGAAACTGATATGAAAAAACAAGAAACTCAAAGCAAAACAAAAACCGGTCACGTCACACAGGTCACAGGTGCCGTTGTGGACGTAAAATTCCCTTCACCGGAGGATTTACCGAATATTTTAACGGCTTTAGAATGTGATAATCATGGTAAAAAACTTGTTTTGGAAGTCGCACAACATTTAGGTGACAACGTGGTCAGAACAATTGCCATGGATTCGACAGACGGCTTAAAACGCGGACAAGAGGTCATCAACACCAATAGCCCGATTAAAGTTCCTGTCGGGCCTGAGCTTTTGGGACGCATTATCAATGTAACAGGCGATGCAATTGATGAAAGAGGCGAAATTAAAGCCAAAATGCAGACACCTATTCATCGCGAAGCACCGACTTTTACCGAACAATCTACCGAAACAGAAATTTTAATTACCGGCATTAAGGTTATTGATTTGCTCGAGCCTTATGCCAAAGGCGGTAAAATCGGACTTTTCGGTGGCGCCGGCGTCGGCAAAACCGTTCTTATTCAAGAGTTGATTCATAATGTGGCCTTAGGGGCCGGCGGATATTCCGTTTTTGCAGGTGTTGGCGAACGCACAAGAGAAGGAAACGATTTATATCATGAAATGATTGATTCAGGCATTATCGACTTAGAAGGTAAAAATTCAAAGACCGTTCTTGTTTACGGCCAAATGAACGAACCGCCGGGAGCAAGAGCGAGAGTTGCCTTAACAGGCTTAGCACAGGCTGAATATTTCAGAGATGTGGCGCATCAAGATGTTTTGTTCTTTGTGGATAATATTTTCCGCTTCACGCAAGCCGGCTCTGAGGTTTCTGCCTTATTGGGACGCATTCCGAGCGCCGTTGGCTATCAACCAACCTTGGGCACGGATATGGGCACCATGCAGGAACGTATTACATCTACCAAAGACGGTTCAATTACATCTGTTCAAGCTGTTTATGTACCGGCTGATGACTTAACGGATCCGGCACCGGCAACAACATTTGCACACTTGGATGCAACAACGGTTTTATCGCGTAAAATATCCGAACTCGGTATTTATCCGGCTGTGGATCCTTTAGATTCGACGAGCCGTGTTTTAAGCCCTGATGTTGTGGGTGTAGAACATTATAATGTAGCTCGCGGCGTTCAAGAAGTTTTGCAAAAATACAATTCTTTGCAGGACATTATTGCTATTTTGGGTATGGATGAACTTTCGGATGAAGATCGTTTAACCGTTTCAAGAGCGCGCAAAATTCAACGCTTTTTATCGCAGCCTTTCCATGTTGCCGAAGTGTTTACAGGCACAAAGGGTGTTTTTGTAAAATTAGAAGACACGATTAAAGGCTTTAAAGGAATTTTAGACGGTCTTTATGATGATTTACCGGAACAAGCATTTTATATGGTCGGTACGATTGAAGACGCCATTGAAAAAGCTAAAAAATTAAAAGAGGTAGCTTAAAAAAGATGGCCATTGATCTTAAAATATATCAGCCCGACAAAGTATATATTGAAACACAAGCCGATAAAGTCGTTTTGCCTGTATCTGAGGGGAATCTGACTGTTATTCATAAAAGAGCTCCTCGTATACAACTTTTAACAGAAGGGGAAATTTCACTACTTGACACACAAAATCAAACCTTCAAAAAATGGAAAATTGACGGCGGTATAGCCGAAATTGCTGAAGATGTTTGTCAGGTTGCCGTTGAAAATATAGAAGAAATAAATTAGGTTTATTTGATGTTTAAAACCGCTTGATTTGCCTGATATTTTAAGGAAAAGGTTGCTCCCGCTT
>Ga0265301_10004593_pt1 | contig 13887 bp, 6 predicted proteins | sample AusTroGonzalo_MG_2_FD_193488 | JGI IMG/M metagenome (GOLD analysis project Ga0265301, IMG submission 193488) | Bovine rumen microbial communities from tropical cattle in Woodstock, Queensland, Australia - Gonzalo_04 | ecosystem: Host-associated > Mammals > Digestive system > Stomach > Rumen ...
CCGCTAATGGTATGAAATACCAGTTCAAGCGCAGTTCATCGATGGCAGAAGGGTTGTGCTATCTTTATGACCAGTCAGGAAAAGTGGTATTCAGGACATCAACTGACTCCAAGGTGGGTAGTGGCATCAAGACGTGCTTCGGAGATGGCAGTCTCTCGAAGACAGCCTATTGGCAGTTAGACTCTGTGGCAGCTGGCATCTATACGTTGCAGGTGCCTGCCAATGATGCCTCTTATCGTGAGGGTGAATATCTTGGAATTGATGAAAACCACAAATCGAATGCTGCCAGTCCGACCTTTGGTCTCTATTGGGACATCGCGGGAACGGGTATCAACTGTCAGTGGGTGTTTATTACTGAAGCAGACATGCAAGAAGCGCAGACCATCAACACATGGGCTTCCAGATTGAAGGAACTGCTGGGTATCGCCAATGAACGTCAAATTGACGTAACAAAGGAACAGACCACCTATGACTGGGCTGAAAGTACGGCGGATGAACTGCAGGAGGCCGTGAACTCTGTTCGTGCCAAATTGCATTATATTACTTTTGCTGATAGCAGGGTCCAAACCATTTGCATCAGCCGATGGGATATGGACGGTGACGAAGAACTGTCGTTCGAAGAGGCTGCCGCTGTGACTGACATTGGTGAAGCTTTCCTCAATGCCACTAACATCAGAAGTTTAGAAGAACTACGTTACTTCACCTCGCTAACCGAGATTCCTGCCAATGCTTTCCGAGGAGCTTCATCCCTGCATACCATCTACTTGCCAGCAGGCATCACGGCGATTGGCGACTATGCTTTCAGAGGATGTAGTGTGCTAAGTAACATTGTGATGCTGAACAATACAACCTTCATACCGATGGCCTATATCAGCGTGCCCAACAACTCGCAGCTGTTTGTACCAGCCTCGATGGTCAAGGCTTATGCGGATGATGAGGCATGGGCATCACGATGCGAAATAACGGAATATACCGGGAAACCCGTAGTAACTGCTGAGGCACAACGTATTTACGGGCGATCTTCCGCTATTATCAAGACAAAAGTATATGGAGCTCCTGTCATCGGTTTGCCTGACACATCGTGTGAGTCCATCAAAGAGTCTTCGCTACCCGTAGGTCAGTATCCTATCACCGTTACCTTGGGTGCTATTTCGACCCCAGGTGTGGAATGTAAGGAGGGCGTATTGACCATTGAACCAGCTCCGCTTACAGTGACAGCAAAGAGCTATTCACGCCAAGTTGGTGAACAGAACCCTGACTTTGAACTGACGTATAAGGGTTTCCGTAATCATGAGACTGAGGATATCATCAAAGTAGCACCTATAGTCACCTGCGAAGCAACAACAGACAGTCCCGCTGGTGAATATGCCATTACTATCAGTGGCGGTGAAGCTCCCAACTATACATTTGTCTACGAGCCTGGTGTGTTGACTGTGGCTGATGCTACCGCCATTGAAACCGTTGCAGGTAAGGTTGTAGATAGCCAGCCAGAGGTAGTATATGATTTGCAAGGACGACGCACAAAGAGTATTCGAAAGGGCGTGTATATTGTAGGGAAACGAAAGATATATCACAAAAATGCCCAAAAGTTTGGCGATTAAATATTTAATTTGTAATTTTGCACGGAGAAAGAACTTAAACTAAATATGATTATGATTATTCCTGTAGCTTTTTGGCTCGTGCCTATCGCATCGATAGTAGCATTGGGCATGGCGTACTTCTTCTTCAAACAGATGATGAAGGCTGATGAAGGCACGCCCCGAATGAAAGAAATTGCGCTCTATGTGCGTAAAGGTGCAATGGCTTATCTCAAACAGCAGTACAAAGTTGTCTGCATCGTCTTTGCGGTGCTCTGTGCGCTCTTTGCCTTCATGGCCTATGGCCTGAATGTGCAGAATCCCTGGGTGCCGTTTGCATTCCTGACAGGTGGTTTCTTCTCGGGCTTGGCTGGCTTCTTTGGCATGAAGACAGCTACCTACGCCTCTGCCCGTACAGCCAATGCTGCACGCGAAAGTCTTGATGCAGGTTTGAAGATAGCTTTCCGCTCAGGTGCCGTGATGGGTCTGACGGTGGTTGGTCTTGGCCTGCTCGACATTGCTATATGGTTTGTAGTGCTGAACCAATTTGATGCCGATGGACTGATCTCGATTACTACCACGATGCTGACCTTCGGCATGGGTGCCTCGACACAGGCACTGTTTGCCCGTGTTGGTGGTGGTATTTATACAAAGGCAGCCGACGTAGGTGCCGATATCGTGGGTAAGGTGGAAGCCGATATTCCTGAGGATGACCCTCGCAACCCCGCTACCATTGCCGATAATGTAGGCGACAATGTAGGTGACGTGGCTGGTATGGGTGCCGACCTCTATGAGAGCTACTGCGGTTCTGTGCTCAGCACGGCAGCCCTTGGAGCCGCCGCCTTCTCTGTAGCCGGTATTGAGGTGCAGCTCAAGGCAGTCATTGCCCCGATGTTGATTGCCGCTGTCGGTGTGTTCCTTTCACTTTTAGGCATTTTCCTCGTCCGCACTAAAGAAGGTGCGACGATGAAAGACCTGCTTCGCTCGCTGTCGTTGGGAACGAATGTCAGTGCTGTGCTTATCGCTATTGCCACCTTCGGCATCCTTTATTACTTAGGTGTTGAGAATTGGCTGGGACTCTCGTTCTCGGTTATCAGTGGTCTGGCAGCAGGTGTCATCATCGGCCAGGCAACAGAGTACTATACATCACACTCGTACAAACCCACCCAGAAGATTTCTGAAGCAGGCCAGACGGGTGCTGCTACCGTTATAATAAAAGGTATAGGAACGGGTATGATTTCAACCTGTATTCCTGTGATTACCATTGGCGTGGCCATCATGCTGAGCTACCTGTGTGCCAACGGCTTTGACTTATCAATGTCTTCAGCCAGCCTGTCTCACGGTCTCTATGGTATTGGTATTGCTGCCGTGGGTATGCTTTCAACACTGGGTATCACTCTGGCTACCGACGCTTACGGACCTATTGCTGACAATGCCGGTGGTAATGCAGAGATGTCGCAGTTGGGTGAGGAGGTTCGTCATCGTACAGACGCCCTTGATGCCCTTGGAAACACAACAGCTGCTACTGGTAAGGGCTTTGCCATTGGTTCTGCTGCTCTCACGGCATTGGCACTGCTGGCCTCTTACATTGAGGAAATCAAGATTGCAATGGCCCGTGCAGGACAGACGCTTACCAACGTGGCAGGTGAGGTAATCAATGCTACTGACGCTACGATTCCCGACTTTATGAACTACTTCCAGGTGAACCTGATGAACCCGAAGGTGCTGGTAGGTGCCTTTGTCGGCGCTATGGCCGCCTTCCTGTTCTGCGGTATGACGATGGAGGCTGTAGGCCGTGCTGCTGAGAAGATGGTGCAGGAGGTACGCCGTCAGTTCCGTGAGATTGCTGGTATCCTTGAGGGTACTGGCACACCAGACTATGGACGTTGTGTGGAGATTTCCACCCGTGCTGCCCAGCACGAAATGATTGTCCCGTCGATCCTCGCCATCATCATCCCCATCATAGTGGGTGTCCTGCTAGGTGTGGCTGGTGTTCTTGGTCTGCTTGTAGGCGGTCTGGCAGGTGGTTTCACGTTGGCAGTCTTTATGGCCAATGCCGGTGGTGCCTGGGATAATGCTAAGAAGAATATTGAAGAGGGTAACTTCGGCGGTAAGGGCTCGTTTGCCCACAAGGCCTGTATTGTTGGTGATACGGTGGGTGACCCGTTCAAGGATACCTCCGGTCCTTCGCTGAACATCCTCATTAAGCTGATGTCGATGGTCAGCATCGTGATGGCTGGTTTAACAGCTGCTTTTTCGTAATGCTATAGCCTAATAACGTAATAACGTAAATAAATATGCCAATTAAGATTCTGAGTGTCGACGACGAGATGGATCTCGAACTGCTGTTGACACAATATTTTAGAAGAAAGATACGTAAGGGAGAGTACGAGTTTGTGTTTGCCCATAACGGTCTGGAGGCGCTGACCATGATGGTGAAGCACCCAGATATTGAGATTATCCTGTCGGATATCAACATGCCAGAAATGGATGGCCTGACACTGTTGGCCAAGGTGAATGAGATGCGCAACCCTGCCCTGAAAGTTATCATGGTAAGTGCTTACGGTGATATGGGCAACATTCGTCAGGCGATGAACAACGGAGCATTTGACTTTGCCACTAAGCCCATTGATCTGGACGATCTGAGTGTGACGATAGAAAAGGCCATTGAGCAGATTGAATATGTCCATCAGATGCAGAAGGAACATTCCCAGTTAGAGTCGTTGAAAGGTGATTTGGCCATTGCGTGCGAGATACAGCAGGCTATCCTGCCACGCGTATTCCCACCATTCCCAGAGGATTCCGACAAGATGGACATAGCCGCTTCGATGACTCCTGCAAAGGATGTGGGTGGGGACTTTTACGACTTCTTCCGTATTGATGACGACCGTATTGGTTTTGTTATTGCCGATGTCAGTGGCAAGGGTATTCCTGCGGCCATCTTTATGGCAGTAAGCCGTACGTTGATTCGTGCAACGGGGGTACGTGGTAGTAGTCCTGCCGATTGTCTCACCTATAGCAACAAGCTTTTGGCAGCAGAGTCGGTTGACTGCATGTTTGTTACCGTGTTCTATGGTATATTTAATCTGAAGACAGGTGAGATTTCCTATTGTAATGCAGGTCACAACCCGCCTTATATTTTGAAGCGTGGCGGAGCAGTAGAGGTATTGCCAATGTCACAAGACCCGATGGTAGGAGCTATCGACGGCATTGAATACCATGGGGCGACCTTGCAATTGGATCATGGCGATTCGTTGGTAATGTTTACTGACGGCGTAACGGAGGCTATGAACGCTCAAAACGAAGAATTCGGTGAAGAACGGTTAGAAGACACCTTGGCTGAGGTGACCATGCATAATTGTCAGCAAATTGTCGAAGCAATCAAGGCTGACGTGGCTGCATTTGTTGGTGATGCCGAACAGAGCGACGATATAACTGTTTTGGCTCTGAAGAGACAGTGAGTAAAAAAGATATAGCGATAGGAGTTACAGGACTGGCTTTGTTGGCGACGGCAGTAGCTGGTTTGGCTGGTTGGTACACAGAGCATCAGCGTGTTACCGACTTAGAGAGTCAGCTTGCCGATGCTCAGCTGCAGGAGAAACGTTCGGCGGTAGTGCGTAGCATTAGTGAGCAGATGGAGGAGATAGCCTATCAGCAGAAAGAAATCTCTGACGAACAGCGTGAGGAAGCTATCCAACAGAAAAAGGTGGCTGATGAGATGCGTCAACGTTCGGAAGTGGAACGAATGAATGCGCTCATTGCTCAAGAACAGGCTATAGCCTCTGAGCAGCAAGCCCACGAAGCCCGTCAGGTGGCAGAGAACGAAAGGCAGATGGCTGAACATCAACGTCTGCAGGCAGAACTATCAAAGCGCATGACTGACACTCTGAGTTATGTTGCTCTTGCTCGTTCCTTAGGCTCACTGTCATCTGTCCAGTCACAACTTGGCTATACGGAATTAGCTGGTTTGTTGGCTTATTCCTCCTATTTGTTTGCCAATCGCTATCAGGGCGACATTTATTATCCCACCATCTTCCAGTCGCTGATGACGGCAAGCCAGAGTAAACGTTCCTGGTCAAAGCATAACGGTTCGTTAATGGGGTGGGCCTATATGTCGGATGTCGACAAACGCATGGTCACAGTCAGTACTTATGGTGAGATCATGATCCACCAAAAGGAGGGCGATGATCTGCAGAGTCAGATGTTGCTGGGTGATAAAAACTACGATTTCCGTGATGTGCTTGTGGAAGATGATATCATCTATGCCATCAGTCGTAGCGGCCATTTTGTAATTATCGATCATGATGACATCAGAATTCTGCCTCTTCCTGATCTTGCTTTCCCATCAAAGATAAGTATTCTTGACAAGGATAATTTTTTGTTGGTGGGTGATCATGGTATTGCCCAGTATAACAGACAACGGAAGATGGTTGTTGCCACAAGTGATCTTAACTTTAAATTGACGTCTGTATCACGTTATAACAATAGTCCGTTGTTGTTCGATGATCAGGGCCGTCAACATCTGGTTAAGAGTTTCAATGAACTGATTACTTCGGATGTGCCGGTTCCTGGCCGTGTAACAGCGTTTGCCAGTTCGAAGAATACCCTGCAAAGGGCCTATGGTATGAGCGACGGTACTATCTATATATTTAACGAGCAGAAGAATAAGATTACAAAGCTGGAGGGACATTTGTCTCGAATATCGAAACTGAAGTTGAATGGATGGCAGTTGTACTCGTCAAGCTATGACGGTACATTAAGAATGTGGAATACGAATAGTGAAAAGATTGAACCTGTGACGCTTATTTCTGCAGGTTCCTGGATTATGGAATTCAACTTCGACAGCTCAAAACAATATGTATGGATTGGCGATCAAGATGGCAACTTGACAGAAGCTCTTATGTCGGTACCCATGATGGTTGACCTTGTCAGAAAGAAGTTGAAGCGTGACTTCACAACCGACGAATGGCATTACTACATAGGGGAAAAAGTACCCTATGAGTCGTTTGTGGGAAAACAAGGGAAGGAGGTGGCTCTATGAGGAGACTTCTGATGATTGGTCTTGTGCTACTTGTCGTCTGTGTAGCATTTCCACAAGGTGTTCCTTTCCTGCGGAACTATATGGCTAAGGATTATCATGCACACAAACGAAACTTCGACGTTGTGACGGATAAGGATGGAATCGTCTATTTTGCTAACTTCGAAGGGTTGTTGTATTATGACAATGTGGAATGGCGCATTATTCATACGCCAGGCATCACACGTGCCACAGTAACCTATTGTGATAAGAATAATGTTGTTTGGGTTGGTGGCTATAACTATTTTGGCTATGTAGCTAAGAAAAATAACGGCGAACTTTGTTTGAAGCAGTTTGGGGCTTCAAACACTTTTCAGGGAGAAGTAGTGGAGATTTGGGAGAAGGACGGTGTACTAATGTTTTTGGTCAACAACGGCAACGTCTATAAGTGTGTGAACCACCAAATTGAATTCGTGAAAAAGGCCCAGGTCAATGATGTGGGTATTGGCTTGTCGGATATTGTACATACTGATGTGTTGGACGACGAGAATAAGGTTGCCATCTTGGATGACGTAACCCAGACAGAATCGTTAGGTAACGGGATTAAGGTCGTCGTCAGGAAAGGAAAGGGGCTTTCTTTTACTAACGAGAAGGGTAAGGAACTTTTCACTATAACAGAAGCTAACGGACTTTGTTCGGATGATATAGTATGGGTCAGATACAACGGACATGGCTTGTTATGGGGTGCTACAGAAAACGGTATCTTCTCCATAGCAGTCCCTTCTGCATTCACTCGCTTTACCTCTCAAGAGGGACTGGTGGGCGATGTGCGTTCTATTGAAGAGTATGAGGGACATATATATGTAGGAACAAGTCGGTCATTGTACCGTATAGAGGGACAGAGATTAGTAGCCGTACCAGATGTTAATCATGCTTGTTGGGACTTGAAGAAGACTCGTCTTGGCTTGTTGGCTGCAACAGCAAATGGTATCTATTGTGTTACAGAATCTAATGTCCGCCAGTTGACAACCACAACCTCTTTGTCTTTGTTGGTTGATGGTTCACAGTTCTATAGTGGTGAAATGGATGCTGTCTATCTCATGCAATTGTCAGACAATAGTCGTAAAAAGGTCTGTATGCTGGAGAAGGTTAACAAGATTTGTAAGGATGCAACAGGTGTTGTTTGGCTGCAAACCATGTTTGGAGAAGTATGGCGCAAAGAATCTTCAGCCTCAGGATTCAAACCCTATCATGAAGGTGATGTAAATGATATTTCTACCATTATACCCACGGCTGACAAGATGGAAGTTGTAGGGACTTCAGACACAACACCCTTTTCCTATCCGTTGTTCTCCTATCTGGACGAAAGTGGTGTCACTTGGCTGACAGATAATGAGGGTAAGGACCTGTATAGATGGAAGGCCGGCAAGCGATTGGGTGATCTGAATCAGTTGCTCTATCCCTTTGCTAATATGTCTGTTCGTGCCATGTATAAGCGTCAGCATGAAGTATGGCTTGGAGGCGATGATGACCTGAAAGTGATTGACGTGAGCCAGAACGACCCGGCTCTGCTGCATAATCCCCGTCTGAGATTCCGTACTGTTAAACTAAATGGCGATAGTGTTCTGTGGGGTGGCTTTGGTGAGATACCTAAAAGCATTCCGCAATTAGGAAGCCATGAGCGTAACCTGCAATTTACCTATGCCGTTGACTTTTCACCGTTGGTTGGAGTAACACTCTACAGACACAGACTGAATGGTGGGAAATGGAGTGCGTGGGATGATGATAAGGATGCCGAATTTTTGAATCTGCCTTATGGCTCGTATACCATTGAGATACAAGCTCTGTTGGCAACGGGCAAAATGACGGAAACAGTGTCCTTGGATTTTGACATAGCTTATCCGTTCTACATGCGGTGGTATATGAACGCAATCTATTTACTACTGGCAGGAATACTTATCTATGCTATCTTCCGCTATCGACTGCACCGTCTGAATGTGGAAAAGAACAGGCTGGAGAGTATCGTTCAGGAGCGCACGGCTGACCTCCGCAATGCCCAGAATGAACTGATTCGACAGGAGAAAATGGCTACCGTTGGTAAACTGACGCAGGGTCTGATTGACCGCATCCTGAATCCGTTGAACTATATTAATAACTTTGCGAAACTCTCCGAAGGACTGGTCAAGGATATTGAGGCGAACATTGAGGACGACAAGGACAAGATGGACAATGAGAACTACGAAGACACCATCGACGTTCTGGGTATGCTGAGTGGTAACCTGCAGAAGGTGAGTGAGCATGGCCAGAATACCACTCGTACACTAAAGGCGATGGAGGAGATGCTGAAAGACCGTAGCGGTGGTATCGTGCCGATGGATCTGGTGCCATTATTACGGCAAGATGAGGCCATGCTGAATAATTACTATGCTGATGACATCCGTCAGTACGGTATCAAGACTAAGTTTGATATTCCGCAGGCTGCTATTGCCATAAACGGTAATGCCGACCAGTTGAGCAAGACCATGATGAGCATTCTGGCCAATGCTGTGTATGCCGTTGTGAAGAAAGCCCAGCGCGAACAATATCAGCCGGAGATTACCGTTAGTGTCAACACAAATGATGCAATGGCAAATATTTCCATTCGAGATAACGGTATCGGTATTGAGCCGACGATCATCAACAAGATATTCGACCCCTTCTTCACGACGAAGACTACGGGTGAGGCAGCAGGCGTAGGACTTTACCTAAGTCATGAGATTATTCAGAATCATCATGGAACTATTAGCGTGAAGTCCGAGAAGAACGTTTATACGGAGTTTATCATCACATTACCAATTTCATAGGTTATGGAACAGCAGATAGAGACCTTACAGCAACAGCTGAAACAACAGGAAAAGCTTGCATCATTGGGGATGCTGAGTGCAGGTATTGCACATGAGATACAGAACCCCCTGAATTTTGTCATCAACTTCAGCAAGATGTCTGATAAGTTACTGAAGGACTTATCAGAGATTGTAGCCGACAACGAGGATAATCTGTCGGAGGACGACCGCGAGGAGGTGGAAGACATTGTTGCTGACTTGAAGGAGAATCTGGGCAAGATCGTGGAGCACGGCGAACGGGCCATCAGCATTATCCGCGGCATCCTGCTGGTGTCGCGCGGTAAGGAAAACGAATTCCTTCCCACCGACATCTGTAAGCTGGTGAAGGAATATGTGTGGTTGTCGTATCATGCCATGCGTGCCAACCAGAAGAACTTCAACATCAGCATCCACGAAACCTATGAGGAAGGATTGCCGCCCATAATGGTCATCCCGCAGGATTTGAGCAGGGCTGTGCTAAATGTGATGAACAATGCCTGCTATGCCGTTTGGAAGAAGTCGCAGACAGCCGAGGCCGCCTACCAGCCGGAAGTCAATATCAGTGTGAAGACCGCCGACGGCAATGTCATCATCAGCATTGCCGACAACGGCGAGGGTATGACTGACGAGGTGAAGCAACGGCTCTACGAGAACTTCTTCACCACCAAGCCAGTAGGGCAGGGTACAGGCCTTGGTATGGCCATCACCCGCGACATTATCGAGGACAAGCATCAGGGTCATCTCACCTTCGAGTCCGAAGAAGGCAAGGGTACCACTTTCGTATTCACCATACCCATCAAGAAATGAAGAAGCGCCACCTTATTATATATATAGTGTTTGCCCTGTTGGCTCCGCTGACCCTTCAGGCCCAAGACAATACTTCACTCCGCGAGGTATATTCGCAAGCAGAGAGTGAATACAAGATCGGGCGACTGGAGCAGGCGATAGACTTGCTGCAAACCAACCTCAACGGCTTCCAGGGGAACCTCAGGCAGAGTGCCTGCCGATTGATGTCGCTTTGCTATCTGGCCCTGGACGACATAGCGCAGTCAGAGAATTATGCGATGCTGCTGCTCAGGGAGAATCCTTACTATTCCTCTGTTCAGGACCCCATTCGCTTCGAGGAAATCATCAATCGCCTGAAGATGGGAACCAGCGCCACGATTACCACCGCCTCCAATCAGGCCGAGAGTTTGGATGAGGCACCTGTACCTGTGACGCTGATCACTGAGGATATGATCCGCATCAGCGGAGCCCGCAACCTGAAAGAGGCTCTCATAGCCTATGTACCAGGTATGACCAATGTGGAGTGTAATGAGGAGATGAATGTCGCCATGCGTGGCGTCTATAGCTCGGGACAGGAGAAGATTCTCATCATGCTCAACGGTCACCGCCTAAACAGCTACGGCACCAACGTGGGGCGTCCCGACTTCTCGATAAGTCTGGAGAAGGTCAAGCAGATTGAGGTGCTGCGTGGCCCTGCCTCGTCACTGTATGGTGGTGTTGCCCTGACGGCTGTGATCAATATCATCACCAAGAACGGTATTGAGATGGATGGACTGAAAGTGAAAGCCGGTGCCGGAAACTATGGCCAGCTGCGGGCTGACGTGCTCTACGGCACCCACTATATGGATCTCGACATTGCTGCCTGGGCCAGTCTCTACAACGCTTCTGGCGAGAAGGTCAACTTGCCTATGGAAGAGCAGATTGGAGCCATCCCTTATCCTGGCGACATCACCATTGGAGGCTATAACCATAAGCCCAGCTATGATCTGGGCGCTACCCTCAAATGGAAAGATTTCACGCTGATGCACAACACGAATTTTTCCAAGTACGTGGCTCCCTACACGATGAGCTATTTCTTTGCTCCCTACGACTATAAGGCATATCGAACCTTCGATGGCAACCTGCCTGGCTATGCAAACACGGCTCACCACACAACGCTGGGATTCAACAAGGAACTTGGCCAGTTCCAGCTAATGGCTAATGTGGCTTACGATATCGAGGACCAGACCCGCTACCAGACGGCAGGCTGCATACCGGCTGAGTTCGGCTATGTGGTGATTCCTCCTGGTACCACGCAGGAGGTGCTCTTTACGGATGGACTGTTCCAGTACCATAACTGGCAGGAGAGCAATTTCTCTACAACCCTGCGAGGCAGCTACCAGTACAATCTGGGAAACCAGCACCACGGAACACTCAGTGCAGGAGCACAATACCATCATTTCAGCCTTGATGACTCCTACTATGTTGAAGGCCATGAATATGACCAGGTCATCGTGACCTTTGGTGACGAGAAGAACCTGCGTACTGGTACGGAATACTCCTTCAACGCCTACGCCCAGCTGAAGCATCAATGGCGGGACTTTATCATGAACTTAGGTATCAGACACGACTTCAAGGAGCGCTCCAACGGTATGATTATCAAGGAGTGGTCACCCCGACTGGCGCTCATCTATCTGAAGCCGCACTGGAATATCAAGGTCAGCTACTCCAAGTCGTTTGTCGATGCTCCCTACTTCTATCGCAACAACACGCTCGACACAACCGAAGGTGGCGAGGATCTGCTTTCAGAATACCTGCACTCCCTGCAGTTTACCCTGGCCACCAACAATCTGCCCCGTAACCTGAACGCGGAGTTGAATTTCTTCTATAACCGCGCTACCAATCTGGTGATTCCCGCCCTGCTGATATATAGTAATGCTGGTTCTATGAAGAATATCGGAATCGAGCTGAACACCAGCTACAACACGCAGCGCTTCAAGGCTTATGCCAATGCCACCTGGCAGTATGTCACTGACTTCGAGTCCTATAAGGCTACGGATCACAGTGTTTACAACATACCGCAGTTCACGGCAAACGTGACGGCATCCTACGAGTTGCTCAAGGGCCTGGAGGCTTCTGCCAATGTCTATTATGCAGGCAAGCAGACGTTCCACTATGAGATGATTGGCGATGAAGGCCTGATTGAGGAGGATTCGAATGTTCCGTCCTTCGTGCGTTGCAATCTGGGACTGACCTACAAATTCAAGAAGGCCGAGCTGGGCTTCAACGTCCACAACCTGTTTAACAAGCGTTACAGTCAGGGCGGTACCAGCATCGGAACCATTCTCCAGCCTGGCCGCTGGTTCATGGCCAGCATTGCTTATAAACTATAATCCTAAAAGGCAAAAACTATGGATAGATATAATCAGATTATCAACGAAGCTATATGGGGTAATATCAGTAAGTATGCTAAGAAAACGGCTGTCGTCATTGGCAGCGAGGAGCAGACTTATGGAGAGTTAGGCATAGCAGCTGAGCAAGTGGCAGAGCAGATAGCCAGCTATCTCAGTTCCCAGAAGCTGGATGCCCTTGCTTCTCACCGCTCTCCTTGCATCGGAGTCTGCATAGAGCGCAACCGCTATCTGATACCTTCTGTCCTGGCATTGTTCCGTCTGGGTATCACCTATGTACCGCTGACGCCGCAGTTGCCTGCACCCCGTATTGAGTATATTGCCCGCGACTGCAACATGTCGCTGATTCTCACCACGTCTAATCTTGTGGATCGGTTGCCGGCAGGTGTTCCCTATCTGGCTGTCGATGCCTTGGATAGTCAGGAGCCTGCCGACTGTCCTCCGCTATCCACCGACAACTCCACCGCCTATATCATCTACACTTCCGGCACGACAGGCACTCCCAAGGGAGTCGTTATCCCCTACCAGAGCATGCAGGCGTTCCTGTCTGTCCTCGACCGTCCGGAACTGACGAATATCTCGCCCGACAGTCGTGTGCTGCTCTTTGCCAGCATCAACTTCGATGCCTCCATCATCGAGCTTTTCGGCACTCTCTATTATGGCGCCACTATGATAGTGGCCAGCGAGGAGGAACGTACCAATGCTAAGCTGCTCTATAAACTGATGATTACCCAGCGCGTCACCTATTGCCTGCTGTCACCGTCGCTGATGGCGGTCTTCCCCTCGTTCGACTTCCCCGATATGGAAGGTCTCTTCGTGGGTGGCGAGCCTATGGTGCCTTCTGTGAACCAGCGTGCCCTGGGCCATCAGTATCGCTTTGTCAACGTCTATGGCCCGACGGAGAACACCGTCTATAGCACCATGCGGCTGGTGACGCCCGACGTGTCGCTGCAGAATATCGGCCACACCTTCCCAGGTATTCAGGGCTATGTCTTCGACGAAGACTTACGACCCGTGAAGGTGGGTGAGGTCGGAGAGCTGATGCTGGGTGGTGCCCAGCTTTCATCGGGCTATCTGAACCAATCCGAGCTGACGCAGGAAGCCTTTATCCCTAATCCCATTGCGGAGGATGCCGACCGCGTTCCCACACTTTACCATACGGGTGACTTGGTGCGCCTCATGCCTGACGGTTCCTACGACTATGTAGGCCGTAAGGACTCGCAGGTGAAGATACACAGCTACCGCATTGAGCTGGG
>Ga0265301_10004595_pt1 | contig 13885 bp, 6 predicted proteins | sample AusTroGonzalo_MG_2_FD_193488 | JGI IMG/M metagenome (GOLD analysis project Ga0265301, IMG submission 193488) | Bovine rumen microbial communities from tropical cattle in Woodstock, Queensland, Australia - Gonzalo_04 | ecosystem: Host-associated > Mammals > Digestive system > Stomach > Rumen ...
CGACGAATAGAAATCGCTAACGGCACCACAATCGCTGACCACCAAGTACTCAAAGCCCCACTCATCACGCAGAATCTGCTGCAACAAGCGCTGCGAACCACAGCAGGGGTCATCATCGAGACGCTGATAGGCACACATCACCTCACGAACCTTTCCGTCCTGCACACAAGCCTGGAAAGCGGGCATGTAGGTCTCCCACATATCACGAGGCGACACATTTGTGAGATTAGCAGAATGGCGAGTATATTCAGGACCGCTATGTACGGCATAGTGCTTGGCACAAGCCCACAACTTACGGTATTTCGCCTCCTCGGGACCCTGCAGACCCTTTACAACCTGAACGCCCATAACACTGGTCAGGTAAGGATCCTCACCATAGGTCTCCTGCCCCCTGCCCCATCGCGGATCACGGAAAATGTTGACGTTTGGTGTCCAGACAGAAAGGCTATGGAACTTCTCGTCCTCGCCGCCGTTCAGCATCCTATGATTGTATTGGGCACGGAACTCCGTACTCGCCACATCGAACACATTATATAATAAGGTGGGGTTAAACGATGCAGCCATTGCTATCGGCTCAGGAAACACAGTCACATTGCCCATATTGGCAGCACCATGCAGTGCCTCACTCCACCAGAAGAATTTCTTGATACCGAGTCGGGGAATAGCCGGACTCTCGTCAAGCATCAGCTTGGCTTTTTCCTCCAATGTCAGTCGTGAGCAGAGATCCACTGCACGTTCCTTAGCAGAAAGATTCGGGTTTTGATATGGCAATGTCTGCGCCATCGAGAATGAGACACAACAGAATGCCGTTAACATAGTTAATGAGACACGTTTCATAGGTCAGGGGTTATTGGTTTTTGAATTTGTCTACAAAGGTACATATATATAGGGGCTTAAGCTTGTCTATTTGTTGCAGATGCTTTTCAGAACGTCCCAACAAGGCAATGAGACAAAGCAAAGCCCTTGCGTACCGATTATTTATTAGTATATTTGCACCACGATTCCCAAAAACTAAAAGCAATAACTTACAGTTTTATGAAAAAACCATTAACCCTACTACTGCTCACCGTGCCACTGTTGGCTACGGCGCAGAACCCTATCATTAGGGGTCAGTACACGGCCGATCCTACGGCACGTGTGTTTAACAACAAGGTGTATCTCTATCCGTCGCACGACATCGTCCCCCCTCAGGGACAGCGTCAGGACTGGTTCTGCATGGAGGACTATCACGTCTTCTCGTCGGAGAACCTGACCGACTGGACAGACCACGGCATGATAGTCACTCAGAACAAAGTGCCCTGGGTGCGTCAGAACTCTTACTCGATGTGGGCACCTGACTGCGTCGAGAAGAATGGAAAATACTATTTCTATTTCCCGTCAGCTCCTGCAGCCGGTGGCGGCTTTGCTGTCGGCGTAGCTATCGCCGACCGTCCTGAGGGTCCGTTCATTCCTGAGCCGGAGCCCATCAAGGGTGTCAACGGCATTGACCCGTGCGTGCTCTTGGCTTCTGACGGCAATGCCTACATCTTCTGGGGCAACGGCCGCTGCGCCAAGCTGAAGCCCAACATGAAAGAACTGGCTGATGACAACCCCAAGTCGAAGGTCAAGTTTGGCAACCGTGAAATGGAGATGGTTGGCGTCAACTGTCTCGAAGGTCTGCCCAACCGTCAGGCTGAAGGTCCGTTTGCCTTCGAGGCTAACGGCTGGTACTACCTGACCTATCCTTACGTTAGAGAGAACACGGAGGTCCTCGGATATGCCATGAGTAAGAGTCCGATGGGCCCCTATGAATACAAGGGACTTATCATGGCCGAGCATCCCAACGGCTGCTGGACCAACCACCATAGCATCGTAAACTACAAGGGCCAGTGGTACCTGTTCTACCATAGCAATTTCTTCTCACCCAACGACGACAAACGCCGCTCGGTATGCATCGAGAAGCTGGCCTTCAATGCTGACGGCACCTTTCAGGAGGTGAAAGAGACCATGCGTGGTGTCGGCATCAACAAAGCCACTGAGAAGATTGAGATTGACCGCTATAGCACTGCAGCAGCTGGTGTCACCACAGAAAACGTTGACACGACCCGTGCTTTTGCAGGAGGCTGTGCCACTATGCCAACAAAGGGTAGCTGGATTCAGTATAACGATGTGGACTTCAGCAGTCTGACCGACGGCTACATGCTTATCAACGTCAAAGCAGCCGACAATACTGAGTTCTGCGTTCGCGAAGGCAACGTCAAGGGTAAGGTTCTCGCCCGCATCAAGCTGGAGGTGAAGCCCCAGCAGCCCGCAGGCGGTGCAGCAGCCAACCCGATGATGGGTCGTTTCAGCCGCGATCTCACCAACCAGTGGCTTACACAGGCTGTTCCTCTGGAGTTTGTTCCAAAGGGTGTCACCAACCTCGTCATCACCAACGAAGGCAATGGTGCTCTCTCTGTTGACTGGATTCAGTTCAAGAACCGTCCTAAGTACTTCTCGCCCGTCACCACTCCGTCGGCACAGCCCGATGACGAGGGCTTCATCCGCCGTTGGTTGCTCCTGGAGCCCATCGACAAGCCCAATAGTGGCAATACCGTCTTTACTGACACCTATCTGCGCGAGCACTTCAACCGCGAGTACTTCAAGGGGCAGCAGACCATCGTTCCGAAGAATGGCCAGAAGGTAAAGGCTACGTTCAAGCAGGAGCAGGCTCCCGCTGGCTTCGGCCGTGGTATGCAGCAGGCACCTGCACAGCCCGAGGTAAAGACTGTCACTCAGACGCTGACTTGGCACGCCCTTGACAGCGAGAACATGAACGTCAAGCTGTTCCGCTTCGCAGAAAAGTGGGGTGAGAAGGTGTATGGCGTACTCTTCTGGGCCGTCACCATCATCGACTGCGACGAGGACATCGAGAATGTCCGTCTGGCCGTCGGTTCTAACTCAGCCTCTATGTGGTGGCTCAACGGTGAGGAAACGCTGCTGCTCAGCGGCGACCGCCGTATGGTCAAGGACGACGCCGTTTCTCCGCGTCTGACTCTGAAGAAGGGACGCAACATCCTGCGTGGTGCCATCATCAACGGCCCGGGCATGAGCGACTTCTGCGTACGCTTCATCGACGAGAAAGGAAATCCTGTAAAGAACTATTCAATCAAAGCACAATAACAATGAAAAGACTACATAGTATCCTTGCGGCACTGACGCTTGCCACTGCCGCAAACGCGCAGATAGGCGCACCCTTTATTCACGACCCCTCCACCCTCGCCGAGTGCGATGGCAAATGGTATACTTTCGGCACCGGCGGCGGCGGTATCATCTCTGACGACGGCTGGTCGTGGCACAGTGGTGCTGAGCGCCCCGGTGGTGGCGCTGCCCCCGACATCATCAAGATTGGTGATCGTTACCTCTGCATCTATGGTGCCACCGGTGGTGGTCTGGGCGGCGGTCATAGCGGCCGCATCCTGACGATGTGGAACAAGACTCTTGATCCGAAGTCACCTGACTTCAAATGGACAACAGCCGTTGAGGTGTGTGCCTCCGACGGTATGGAAGATCAAGACGCCATCGACCCCGGTCTGCTCCTCGACCCCACGACAGGCCGTCTGTGGGCCAGCTACGGCACCTACTTCGGCACCATCCGCCTCATCGAGCTTGACCCTGTGACGGGTTTCCGTGTCAGCGGCAACAAGGAGAAGGATATCGCCATTGACTGCGAGGCTACCGACCTTATCTATCACAACGGCTGGTACTACCTGTTGGGTACTCACGGCACCTGCTGTGACGGTGTCAACTCTACCTATAACATCGTCGTAGGTCGCGCCAAGAGCGTTCAGGGTCCCTATATAGATAATGTAGGACGCGACATGTACCACGGTGGTGGCAAGATGGTCATTGCCGCTGGCGACCGCAAGACGGGTGCCGGACACTTCGGCCGCACCATCATCGACGAAGGCATTGAGGTGATGTCCTTCCACTGGGAGGCAGACATGGACCAGGGCGGCAGCAGTGTGCTCGCCGTACATCCCCTGCTGTGGAAGAACGACTGGCCCGTTGGTGGCGAGAAGTTCAAGGGCGGCACCTTCGAGATTGAGAGCGAGCGTCGTGGCTATGCTCTGGAGCTGGCTGTCGACTTCGTTCGCATGAACGTTGCACGTCGTGGCGGTTTCTTCGGCCGTCCACAGCAGAACGCCGAGCCCCCACAGCCCGTCCCCAACCAGACACTCGATCAGGTGAAGGGCACATGGCCCGAGGGTGATATCCCCGTACGCTGTGGCGACTATATGTTCCGTCCTCACCAGCGTTGGACCATCACTCCGGTCAACGAGGCTGGCGGCTACCTGAGCAATCCCTACTTCAAGATTACCATTGAGGGAACCGACCGCGCTCTGGCTGCTACTGCCAACAAGGAGCTGACTGCCGTTGCCAGCTACACGGGTGCCGACGAGCAGCTGTGGCGCATTGAGCAGGCCATCGACGGAACCTTCCGCATCATGCCGAAGCGCATCCCCGGTGAGCAGGCCATCAACACCCGCTACTGCCTCTACAGCATTGCCGACTCTACCCCGACTCTGGCAGAGTGGGACTTCAAGAGTGACAACTCGAAGTGGAACTTCCGCCAACACTAATATTGATTGGCTAACATAAGAAGACCGGAGCACCAAACAAGATGCTCCGGTTTTCTTTTATTCTTATGGTAGAAAACGGCATAAAAACGGCCATAAATTTGTTTATTCGCTCAGTTATTCGTACCTTTGCATCCATTATGAGTAACCTAAAAACCATTATTATCTGCTGTCTGTTAGCATTACCTCTATCTGGAGCGGCTCAGACGGAATTAGCAAAGAGCTACAAGTCAACAAGCAACGGCAATCCTATCAGTGCCAGCGTATTCTGTGCAGACCCAACGGCTTTGGACTATAAAGACCGCCTTTACGTCTATGGAACCAACGACCACCAGCAGTTTATCTTCAACAAGAAGAAAGGCTCTAACGGCTATGGCAACATCAAGTCACTCGTTGTCTTCTCTACGGATGACATGGTAAACTGGACGTTTCACGGTACCATTGATGTAGGCAAGGTAACGGGATGGGCCGGACAGTCGTGGGCACCATCGGCTGTATGGCGCACCAACGACAACGGTAAGGATGAGTTCTTCATCTATTTCGCTAACGGCGGCGGTAGCGTGGGAGTCATTAAGAGTACCACCTCGCCAATAGGCCCTTTCACATCGCCCAACAGTCAGGCCATGATTCGACACGGAATGGCGGGTGTCGACCCCTGCAACTGGCTCTTTGACCCTGGAGTAGTCATTGACAGCACGGGCCAAGGATGGATAGCCTTCGGTGGCGGAGACCCACAGACTTCCGGTTCGAAACTATGGCCCGGCAACTCGCGAATTGCCAAATTATCAAAGAACATGACATCACTCAGTGGCAGTGCAGTTAACATGCCAGCTCCTTATCTGTTTGAAGCCAGCGAGCTAAATATCATCGGTGGTCGTTTTGTCTATACCTATAACACCTCATGGGGTGACCGCCCCAACTGGTCAAGCTATAACAAGCGTGGCAGCAATGCAGCTCCATCAGCATGCAGTATGTGTTATATGGTCACTGACACGCCATTAGACCCGGACTCCTGGGAATATCGCGGCGAATACGTGCCCAACGAGGGAAATTTCGGCATGGGCTGGGGCAACAACCACACCCACCTGCACAAGTTCAAGGACAACTACTATCTCTTATACCACTCCACCCTGCTTGAACAAGACATGAAGTCTGGCGGAGCTATGGACAACAGTGCCAGCGGTTATCGTTCCATCGGCGTCAACAAGGCTACCGTAAACGAAGGGAATCAGAAAATCAGCAAAATGACATTGACTAAGACTGGTGTCACTGCCATCAAGAACCTTGACCCCTACATACTACAGCAGGCAGAGACGATGGCCAGCTGCGGAGGCGTCAGCTACGAAAACTTTAAGAACATCAGCACAAACTCGAACATCAACACGCTGGGTAACGATGCTTCACGAAACATGCATGTAAAGATGACGGAAGGCTGCTGGACCATGGTCCGTAATGTTGATTTCGGCACACAAGGTGCCCAGTCGTTCAGCGTCCGCGCCAAAGGCACTGGAACATTGGAAATTCGCTTCAGTAAGACAGGGGCTGCAGCAGCCACTGTAGAATTCTCATCAAGCAGCTACAAAGATTACACTATTAGTGTTGATCCCACGAAGTTCAAAGGCACGAAGAGTGTCTACATGGTCTTCACGAAAGCTAATAACAGTACCTATTTCGACACATGGCAGTTCTCTGAGGAGGACATCACGGCTGTCAAGGTCGCCACCAAGCAACGACCAGTCGATGGACATACCTACGATATATCTGGCAGACGTATAGACAAGGGTACGACCAAACGCGGTCTCTACATCCGCAACGGCAAAAAGATCTTTGCCACAGGGAAGCAGTGAACCAGTAACATAAGGAAAGGACAAAAGAAAAGGTCGTTGCTAAGCAACGACCTTTTTGTTTACCTGATAACTCTCTTCTTACCACTCTGGATATATATGCCCGGCTTCAGTGCATCGGACTGTACCAATCGTCCGTCAAGCGAATAGAGCGGAGCCTTAAACGGTGTGATGACGGCATTTGCGTTACGAACGGCAACCACATCATCATACTGTTCATCGTTCGAGAGGAACACATCATCGAAGACAATCTTTCCCGCCTGCTTTGCGCGAAAAGCAAATCTATAAATCTTCGATGCATCCGTTCCATTCTTCAGGTTCTTCAAGTCAATAACTACCGTTGTGCGTTCGCCAATATCTTCGCGATGACCAATAGTATAACCATTAGAAGTTATATTCTTATAGAGGACTACCTCAGCATTAGCGGTTTGCTGCTCCTTCAATTTTATTACGAGATACTTATATCCAGACCAATTAGCACAATCAGCATAAGTCCACGCAACTAACCCACCACTCTTCGTTGATGTCATAGTACGTGTCTTCGCATTATATGTGCTGTTTGAGTTCGGGATGAGGTCACCCTCAAGGAACGAAAAATAAGGCATCTCTACCCCCATCAGAGCAAGGGCTTTAGCAGCATAGCGACGCCCCATCATACGATACCCTAAAGCACTGAAATGCAAACCATCGTTCTGAGCTCCCTGCGGACAGTCCTTGGAAGATATAACATAGGAATTAGGTATCACATTAGGCACTGTAGCGATGACAGCATTGTGCCCCCAACAAATACCTCCTTCAGCCTTACTGACCGTCTCGCCTACAAAAAGGGGAACCTCGGCAGGATTCAGGTTAAGGTCGTTCATCAGACGGTCATAAATCTTCTTCACCTTCTGCGGCCAATCCTGCTGACCATTGTCGGTACAACCCTGATGTAACAAGATGCCCTTGATAACACCATCTTTCTGGGCAATCTTAGCCATATCGACCAAACGCTTGTAAGGATCATTGTCGTAAGCCTTGAAATAATTAATCAGCCATCCCTCCGTTGAGGGGTTCATCGAAGCTATATATTTAGCCACCTCTTCCTGCATAAAACCTCTGATAGACGTTCCGCCGACGGCAACATCCACCACACCAATCTTTTTGTCGGGTAGCTGCTGGACCATGGTACGACCGAACCAATCAGCCATACCCAATCCTGTTCCCTCGCGAACGAGGGGAGGAACGGCTTTATACCATTTCCCCATCGTACGCTTTGGATTATTGAAGTTGACACAGGCCAACATCTGGAAACGTTCGTCAATGCCTGTCTTGTCCACACTTTCAGGAGTAGCATTACCTTCCATGTTTGACTGTCCAAAACACAGATAGATGTAGAAGTTCGGATCAACGTCAGCTTTCGTTCCTTGGAACAGGGTAGCCAACAACACCCCCAACAATAGTGTTTTCTTGCTCATATTTTGTGATTTAGTATTATCCGTTGCGTAGGGCCTATTGGATTACTTCACGATGAAGTCCAATGTCTGCAGGTCTTCGTCTCTCGACGATGTGCCATACAGAATCTGGTAACGGCCAGGCTTAACGCTGAGCTCATCGATCTTCTCGTCATAGAACTCGAAAGCCTCACCATCAAGAGTGATTGAAGCCGTAGCCGTCTGACCAGCGGGGATATCCAACTTCTGGAAGCCCTTCAGCGACTTGATGGGAGCACCTGCATCGTCGAGTGCCTTCACATAGACCTGCACCGTCTCCGTGCCCTCACGCTTACCAGTATTAGTCACAGGGATGGTGAGCGTACAGAACGGCTTACCTGCCTTCTTGGCCTTAGCAGCCTTGGCAGAAATCTTTGCCTGACCGACATTGAATGTCGTATAAGACAGACCATAGCCGAAAGCATACTGCGGCACGCCCTTGAAGTAGCGGTACGTGCGGTTCTCCATATTATAATCGAGGAAGTCGGGCAGGTCGTTGTTGCTGCGATAGAACGTCACAGGCAGCTTACCACCGGGGTTGTAGTCACCGAAGAGGACGTCAGCCAAAGCCTTGGCGCCACCCTGTCCAGGATACCAAGCCTGCAACAGAGCATCGTACTGTCCCTCGACGCTGCCAAAGGCAATGGCAGAGCCTGAGCAGTTGACAAAGATGACGGGCTTGCCGGTAGTGTGCATAGCGCTAACGAGTAGCTGCTGCACCTTGGGGAGTTCGATGTCCTGTTTGTCGCCGCCCTCACCCTCCATACGGGCAGAGATACCACCGATAACGATGATGGCATCGCAATCCTTCAATTCTGCTGCAAGATCGCTGAAGTCGGCGAGTTTGCGCTCGCAGATATCACCACGCAACATTGCGAAGTTTCCATTGCCACGACGATACTCGATAACAACATCGTAGTCCTTACCCTGCTCCACATTGAACGACTTATAGTCAGCACCACGGCGTCCGAAGCCGAAGCCACCGAAACCACGACGACCACCACCTGCCTGTGCCGTCTCAATGGTATCACCATTGATGGTCATCACATAGCCATTATCGGTGGACATCGTATATTTCATTTCACCAGTGAAGGTGGCGGTATATTTACCACTGATACGTACTGAGAGATTGTCGTTGTTGATGCCCTCAGCGAAGCCCCAGGCACCGAAAGTCGAGAAGTTCAACTCGTTATAGTAGGCGGTCTTGTCGGGATTACCGCTGAGTTCTTTGTTATTCCAGAACTCAACCTTTACGCCCTGTCCTTCGTTGAAGTCCTGCAGGTGGTGAACGGTAACATACTCATCGTTGAGTTCACAAGCCTTACGATAGATAATCTCAGCACCGGGCACAGCAGCCTTGATACCGCTGAGCAGTGAATGCTGGTGAGCCTCGGTGGGAGTTCCACCATAGTTACCATTCAGCAGTTCCACGTCATCAGCATTAGGACCAAGTACAGCCAGTTTCTTAATGCTCTTGCTCAAAGGCAGGACGTTTTTATTCTCCAACAGTACCATTGACTCACGAGCAGCCTGTGTAGCAAGCTCATCATGCTTCTCGCAACTGATGGTAGAAGCAGAGATATTTGCCCACGGCAGATTCTCGGCAGGGTCGAACATACCCAGTTCAAAGCGACCCATAAGTGTCTTACGCAGATGACCATCGAGGGTTGCCTCATTGATAAGTCCTTTCTGCAGGGCCTCAGTGAGCACCATGAACACCTTACCACACTCCAAGTCGGTTCCGTTGAGGACAGCATCGACACTGGCGCTAAGCGGGTCCTTATGCGTCTCGTGCTGACCCTTGTTATAGAAGTTGTTGATGGCGTCGCAGTCTGTCAAGACAATGCCATCGTAATCCCACTTGTCGCGCAGGATGTTGATAAGCAGACGGTCGCTGGTGCAGCAAGGCACTCCCTCAAAGCGGTTATAAGCACACATAACCTCACGCACGTTACCTTTCTTTACTAGTGCCTTGAAAGCGGGCAGATAAGTTTCCCAAAGGTCACGGGGATTGACAACGGCATTATAGGTATGGCGCAAGGGCTCCGGACCGCTGTGTACGGCGTAGTGTTTGGCACAGGCATGCGTCTTAAAGTAATTGGGGTCGTTACCCTGCATACCGAGAACGGTCTGCACACCAAGAACAGCGTTCAGATAGGGGTCCTCACCACATGTCTCCTGACCACGTCCCCAACGGGGATCACGGAAGATGTTCACATTCGGACACCAGAACGTCAGTTCGGGGTTGCCGGGGTAATAGGTGGCACCCATCTGTACGTTGAACACATTATGGTCGGAACGGTTCCAGTTGGCACGAGCCTCATCGCTTACCTGTGAGAACACATCATAGACGAGCTTACTACTGAAAGCAGCGGCCAGTCCGATGGGCTGTGGATAAACCGTATAGCCACCCTGGCGTACGCCATGACAGGCTTCGCTCCACCAGTTATACGATGGAATTCCGAGACGGTCGATGGACACAGACTTGTTCATCATCAATCCTACTTTCTCCTCAGGAGTAAGTAGCGAGATGAGATTTTCCACACGCTCGCGGCGTGAGAGAGAAGTGTCTTGGAACGGATACTTCGTCTGTGCCGTTCCGTCGGTTACCAGCAGCCATGCAGCTGCAGCAAATAATAGAATTTTCTTCATAATTGGTTATGGTTATTGTATTGGTTATTGCATAGGGCCAAAGCCTCCACCCATTGGCATTCCACCACCGAAGCCGCCACCGGGGAAGCCGCCGCCCATACGGCGCTGTCCCTGCTGGAACTGTCCACGCTGCATACCCTGCGGACGCTGGCCGCCCATAGGCATCTGTGGCATCTGCGGCTGCTCCTTGCTGGCAGTCAGCAGCAGACGGACAAGGGCGCGACGACGTTGTGTCCATGTGGGATAGTCGGAAGCACGCAGGGTTTTAATGTTCATATTGAATCCCGGCATCTGCTGACCCTGGTTCATGAACTCCATGCGGCTGGTCGTCAGGATGCAAGAGCGTATCTTTCCGTCAGCAATGAGACGGTCAGCGATTGCATCGGCACCACCCACTTTGAACCAGCTTTCCATCGTATCGCCATCGCCAGGCACCAGTTGAATGAACATAGGCATACCACCGCCCATCATCGGCATAGCCCCTTGCTGTTGCTGCTGGGGTGTCGGTGACATGTACCATGCTTCCTGACGCTCTACGTCATAGGCTGTACGACCATGCTGGATATCCTGCTGCGAAGCAAAGTTAAAAGGCGACTGGGGATTATCGGCAATACTGTACTTAAAGCCGAGGTCGGGTGACAGATACATATTGCTGGGATCGGCCACAGGGGTTCCATCGACGATAAAGCAGTATTTGAAAGTCTCAAAGAGGTACTCCTGGAGTTCTGCCGACCAGACACCGTCGCTGTCGCGTACCATAGCAATGTTCATCGGCAGCATCTCACACTCTAACTCTACCATCTTTGCTTCGGGTGCTTTCATGCGGAACACGATGCTATTCTCCTTATATTCAGGCGAAATGATAGGACGCGGGAACAGACGGGCCATAACGCCAGCAGTAAACTGCTGTTCCTGACCAGTCTTAGCGGGAGCGGGCTTACCTTCCTTCATGGCAGCCTCGGCAGCCTTCTTATTGAAGAGCAATGGCAACGTCTTGTAAAGGAAGTACTTGGCATTCATCCAAGTGTGTCCGAATTTATCGTTGGTAAACTCCTTGACGCTCTTAATTCCTTTTTGGTCGAGGAATTCCATGTAATCGCGGGCATTGCCATAAAGGAAATCGTCAGTTCCAACGCCAAGCCAGAAGAGATTAATCTTCTTGTTCGTAGCAGCAGCGTTATCATAGACATTGGGAATATCTGTCGATGTGAATGAGCTGTAGCTACAGAGGTATGAGAACTTATCGAGGTTTGTCAGACCATTGAACAGCGCCTGATTACCACCACGCGAGAAACCACCGATAGCACGGTTGTCGCTGTTGTTGATGGTACGGTAAGTCTTTTCGATGTACGGCATCAGGTCGTTGATGAGGTCTTTACTGAAGACATCACCACCAGCGCCAAAGGCTGGAGCCTTCGCCAATAGTTTCGTAGGATTACCATAAGGCAGCACGACAATCATCTCCTTCGCCAGCTTATCGGCGATAAGGTTATCGAGGATATAGTTCACGCGTCCCACCTTATAATATACTTCTTCGGTATCAGTAGTACCGCTGATGAGGTAGAACACAGGATATTTCTTCTGGTCGCCCATATTAAAGCCCTGTCCCATAGACTGGTAGCTGGGCGGCAGATAGACAATGGCATTGTTCGTGCCTCCGAGACTCTTGGAGTAATAGTGGATATACTCCATACGACCGTGGGGTACAGGACGGATGTCGTGCGGCAGGTTGCCGTCAGTACTTTTAATCTCCAGAAGGCTGTTTTTAAAGCCCTCATTGGGGAAATACAGCGGATTCTCGGGATCCATGACGCTGACGCCATCAACGATGAAGCAATAGGGATACATGTCGGGAGCAACGGGACCGAGCGTCACCGTCCACACTCCGTCAGCGCCGCGGGTCATCTCTTTGCGACCGGCAAACTGTACGTCGACAGACACCTGACGGGCAGAATCGTTCTTGTACTTGAATGTAACCATGCCATTGTTAGACACGGGTTGTGCACTTGCGCCTAACGTGGCACAAAGGAATAAGGTTGATAATAAGTGCTTTTTCATATACTTCAGGTTTTTAGTTATGTGTTACAGTTCTAATTTGCCCCGCATGAATACGGGGATAAAATACTTTGAGACCTTCGTCGTGACGGTCTGTCCGCCATCGAAGTGCTCAGCGGTATGCACCTCTGTCCACCCGCCCTCTGTCTTGGGCAGATAAGTCTTCCACTCCGTAACGCCAGGCTCCGTAATCGGGCTGACTAACAGCGAGGGTCCAAACATATATTCATACTTTTGCTTGAGAGCTTCAGGATCATCGGCGAAATCGAATACCAACGGACGCATGAGGGTGTAGCCTTCCTTCGCCACACGCTCGGCGCAGCGTTCAATATAGGGGCGCAGAGCCTCACGCTCTTTCAAGCTGGCTGCAAAGCGCTGCTTGGCATCCTCGCCATAGTTCCACGGCTCGGTATTACTCATATAGCCGTGAACACGCATCAAAGGCAGATAAACGCTGGTCTGAATCCAGCGCAGCATGCGCTCAATATAATCCTGGTTAGTGTATTGGTCACCGGGACGGAAAAAACCGCCGGCATCGTAGGTCCACCAAGGTACGCCAGCTGCCTGTACGCCCAGTCCGGCGGTAATCTGACGGCGGAAGGTCTCCCAGTCGTTACCCACATCGCCGCTCCACAGGGCAGAGCCATAGCGCTGGATACCGGGGAAACCGCAACGGGTCAGAATCATCTGTTCCTTTCCAGCCTCTGCCAGTCCTTCGTAAACGGTCTTATTGACCAACAGGGGATAGACATTACGTACCTGTTCGCCAGCCCATTTGCCATTATTGACACGACGGCCAACGAGGTCATCGTTCTCAGGCTCCGTAGCATCCTGCCACCAGGCGTCGATGCCTAATGGCACCAGGCGCTCACGGAAGTTTTTCCAGTAGGCAGCGGCAGCATCGGGATTGAAGAAGTCTATCCAGTCGGTTCCGGGGATGTAATAGTTATCAGCCACCATCTGACGGCCGACTTCTGAGTTCTTGTCAATCTTCGACCACACGCTGACCATCAGCCGGATGCCCATGCTGTGCAGGCTGTCAGTGAGGGCCTTGGGGTCAGGATAAAACTCTTCGTCGAAGCGCATGGAGTTCCAGCCATACTTACCCCAGTACTGCCAATCCTGCACAATCACGTCGATAGGCATCTGTTCGCTGTGGAAACGGTTGGCTGTCTCCAGAATCTCCTGTGACGAGTGGAAACGCTCGCGACAGTGGATATAGCCAAGGGCCCACTTCGGCATGAGGGGGCAAGGGCCCGTCAGT
>Ga0265301_10004596_pt1 | contig 13882 bp, 11 predicted proteins | sample AusTroGonzalo_MG_2_FD_193488 | JGI IMG/M metagenome (GOLD analysis project Ga0265301, IMG submission 193488) | Bovine rumen microbial communities from tropical cattle in Woodstock, Queensland, Australia - Gonzalo_04 | ecosystem: Host-associated > Mammals > Digestive system > Stomach > Rumen ...
AATTGAAAAGGAGGTGATCTATGTTTCCTGACAAACAGCGGCTCATTTCTCTTCTCCATGACGCTATCGATGAGATGGATCTACTGCTGAAAATGTCGGCGGACATTCAGACCCCGGATGACTTCGTCTCAGATTTGTCCGGATTGACAGTCTTCCGTGCTTGCGGAATGAGTCTGCAGTACATCACGGAAATCTTCGTAAAAATCAGGAATCTTCAAGGCAAGGAATTCTTTACTCCTTATTCGTCCATTCCATGGAATGCCGTTTTCGGGATGCGTAATTTCCTCTCTCATGAATACGGAAGTATTGACAATGAAGGTTTCTTCAATACTGTCAAAAACAACATTCCTGATTTGCTGGCGGTCACCCGACAGATACTTGCGGATGTAGAATCTGAATAATTTTTTTTATATTTGCAGGTTATCTCAGATGAAGTAAAAGTCTCATATATTAAGAACTACAACAATGATTATTGAAAAAGTATTTGCAAGAGAGATTCTTGACTCGCGCGGCAATCCGACCGTGGAAGTGGATGTAACCCTGGAAAGCGGCATCATGGGCCGTGCAGCCGTTCCGAGCGGCGCCAGCACTGGTGAAAACGAAGCCCTTGAGCTCCGCGACGGCGATAAAGGCCGTTACCTGGGCAAAGGTACGCTGAAGGCCGTGGCCAACGTGAACGAGAAGATCGCTCCCGTAATCGAAGGCATGAACGTCCTCGACCAGCGCCTGATCGACAAGACGATGATCGAACTCGATGGCACTCCGACCAAGCAGAACCTCGGCGCCAACGCCATCCTCGGCGTCTCCCTGGCCTGCGCCCACGCCGCTGCCAACTATCTTGACATCCCCCTCTACCGCTATATCGGCGGCAGCAACGCCTTCACGCTTCCCGTACCGATGATGAACATCGTGAACGGTGGCGCCCACAGTGCAGCCCCCATCGCCTTTCAGGAATTCATGATCCGTCCTGTCGGCGCATGCTGCGAGAAAGAAGCCATCCGTATGGGTGCCGAGGTGTTCCACAACCTCGCCAAGCTGCTGAAGGCCCGCGGCCTGAGCACCGCTGTCGGTGACGAAGGTGGCTACGCCCCGAACTTCAACGGCATCGAAGACGCGCTCGATACCATCATGGAAGCCATCAAGAAGGCTGGCTACGAACCTGGCAAGGACGTGAAGATTGCCATGGACTGCGCCGCGTCCGAGTTCGCCGTGCAGGAGAACGGCCAGTGGTTCTATGACTACCGCGCCCTCAAGAACGGTACTCCGAAGGATCCCAACGGCAAGAAACTCTCCGCAGCCGAGCAGATCGACTACCTGGAGCAGCTCATCACGAAATACCCGATCGACTCGATCGAGGACGGCCTGGACGAGAACGACTGGGACAACTGGGTGAAACTCACCGAGCGCATCGGCGACCGCTGCCAGCTCGTGGGCGACGACCTGTTCGTGACCAACGTGAAGTTCCTGGAGAAAGGCATCAAGATGGGTGCCGCCAACTCCATCCTCATCAAGGTCAACCAGATCGGTTCCCTCTCCGAGACCCTCGACGCCATCGAGATGGCCCACCGTCACGGCTACACCACCGTCACGAGCCACCGTTCCGGCGAGACCGAAGACACCACGATCGCCGACATCGCCGTGGCTACCAACAGCGGTCAGATCAAGACCGGTTCGCTGAGCCGCACCGACCGTATGGCCAAGTACAACCAGCTGATCCGCATCGAGGAGCAGCTCGGCCCTTGCGCCAAGTACGGCTTTACCAAGCTGCGCTAATCGGCATCTCCGGGAGCAAAAACCATCGAATTTGCTCCCGCAACATCCCTAAATGTCCATCGGGGAGCAAAACAGCCTTGTTTTGCTCCCCGATGGCATATACGGATGCAGTTACTTCACGTTATAGAACAGCGACAGCACCTTCACGAACGTGCGGTCGGGAAGGATAACCTTGATGCTCCTTACTGTAATATCGCAACTCTGTGACGTCGAAGGTTTCTCTTACGATCAGCTTCTGCAAGAATACAAAAATTGCTTATCTTTGTTTTTATGAAGCATTTCCATCCTCTTATATCATTCCTGCTGCTCACGCTAGCTGCCGTCTCCTGCCAGGGACCGGCCATGATTTCCGCTCCGCAGAGCATCTCCTTCGCCTACGACGGAACGCAGGAAACAATTTCCATCACGGTCAACCGCGACTGGAGCATATCCTCATCGGAATTGTGGTGCACCGTGTCGCCCCAATCCGGAACATCATCCGACGAGCCGGTCACCGTCACCGTGCGCTGCCAGGCTAATTCCTCATATGATGAAAGGACTGCCCAGCTCACAATCATGACAGATGAAATATCGCACAGGATCACAGTCACCCAGGCCCAGCGCGACGCTGTGCTCTCCGAGGAGTCGGTGCTGCGGGCCGACGGCAAGGCGCAGGACATGATCATCCACGCAGAGGCCAACGTAGACTTCTCCGTCACGGTACTGGAAGGGAAGGATTGGATCAAGCCGGTGGGCACCAAGGGCCTTTCAAAGAAAGATGTCAGCATACATATCGAGGAAAACCGAAGCGGGGCCGTCAGGGAAGGCTCCGTCCAGCTGTCCAGGGACAAGGCTTCCACCTACGTCCAGATAAGGCAGGCCCCCTGGCACGACGCACTCGACAAAACCACGCCCGGACTGTATGGCGTGAAAGGGAATGATTATCTGTACCGGGCAGGGACCAGCCAGCTCTCCCACGGTCAGGCTTCCGGTACCTCTTTCTTCCGCATATTGACCCCGGACCCGCCGATGGCCATTTCAGTCGACGGTATTTCCGAAAAGACGACGATTACGGATGCCCTCTCGCTCAACGTACGGCTGGTTGCCGGCGAGGATGGCGTCATCTACCAGTCGGCCGTTCCGGCCACGGTCTTGAGGGAATCCGATTCTCTGGTTTGGTTCCAGCTCTCGGGCAACGTATGTCTCATCGTAAAAAAGTAAGGTCATGAAGAAGATTTTGGCATCGGTCGCAATCCTCATCCTGGCCACGAGCCTCTCTTGGGCCGTCAGGGCGCCCAGGACCCCATTTACCTACACCCAGCCCGACGGAAGCGTCATCACACTGGTCAACCACGGCGATGAATTCCATCACTGGACCACACACAACGGGCAGTTGGTCGAGATGGACGAAAGGGGCTTCTACCGCCCCGCCTCCATCATGGCATTCGAGAGTCGCGCGGCAGCCGCACGGGAGCAGCGCCTGAAAATCAATCAAGACAGGATCAATACTCCGGAAGAGTACCGATTCGGCGAAAAGCATTTCCTGGTCATACTCATCGAATTCGACGACCTTTCCTTCTCCGTACCAGAGCCGGGGGAGGCTTTCGACAGGATGCTGAACCAGCAGGGATACAGTGAGTATGGCGGTACAGGTTCGGCCAGGGACTATTTCATCGACAACTCCGACGGACAGTTCAGGCCCGTCTTCGACGTTTACGGCCCCGTCAAGGTCTCCAAGGGATATGCTTATTATGGCAATGGCAGAGTTGGGGATAACACTTTCGAAGCCATTTCCGAGGCCTGCACCCTGCTGGACGAATCCATAGATTTTTCTCTTTACGACATCGATGGCGACGGGGAAGTGGACGATGTTTTCGTTTATTATGCCGGATACAACTCATCGGAGGGCGGCCCGTCGAACACCATCTGGCCACACCATAACCTGGCTTTCAAACTCGGGGAATTCGACGGCCTGGCGGCATATACCTATGCCTGCACATCGGAACTCCGTGGAAATAAAGGAACCACCATGGCCGGTATAGGGATGTTCGTCCACGAATTCTGCCATGTCCTGGGCCTTCCTGATTTCTACGATACCTCGGGCAATATGGCTTGGAATCCCGAAGAGTTTTCTATCATGTCCGACGGACACTGCCTGAACGAGTACCGCACGCCGGCCTCCCTCAATTCGCTGGAACGGTTGATGATGGGCTGGTATGGTGATTTCCCGGTCCTCTCAGAAACCGGCCCATATGAGTTGGAATCCCTTTCCCGCCATCACCTACCCTGGGTGCTCCCCGCAGACATCGATGGCGAACAGTTCATCCTGGAGATGCGCGACGGCACGGGCTGGGACGCCTACCTGCCCAAGGGCATGGTGATATATCACATGGATGCTTCCGAAAACCGCCTATACGGCTACACGAGGGCCGTCGACGTATGGACCGGCAACATCACAGCCCCCATCAACGATTACGACGAGCATCCATGCTTCTACGCGGTTCCCTCCCTCAAATATGGAAGGCATTCGTCCGGAACGATGATATTCCCCGGGACAGGGAACGTGACGGAATTCAGCCCCGTTGCCTGGAGCGGACACAAGCTTAAGACCAGGATCACGGATATCAGCGTAGCCGGAGACCGGGTGAATTTTAACCTGACGGATCCCGTCCGGCGGATGGTAACAGGGATCGTCAGTGATTCGGACGGCAAGCCCATCGAAGGAGCCCTCGTCACGATGAGCCTTCCGGAAAGGTCCTCCTCCTCCTCCTCCGGCATGAGACTCATCAGGTCAAGCCGGTCCGCATCCGAAATACTCTATTCCACGACCACCCTGGCCGATGGCTCTTATGAAATCGTGCTTGACAACGACGACGAAAGCTCATCATTCGTCGTATGCGCCTCCAAGCAAGGATATATTGAACAGGTCCGGAATCTGGAACTAAACACCTTCGGCTACTGCCCCTTCGTACTCAGGCCTGCCGGGTCGCCCGTCCGGAGCGGCCTGATGAAATACGATCCCGACAGCCAGGATTCGTACTCGTCAATGGGCATGAACTCTCCCATAACGAGCAATACCAGTATAATGGGAGCCATATATTATCCCAGGGATGAGATAGCCCGCTATTCCGGCATGGAGATCCGTTCCATGACCTTCTGCACCGCTGCCGAGAAATATGAAGATCTTTACGCATTCGTCATGGAGGATGACGGAAAGCCCCGGATGGTCAAGGTAGAGGGTCAAGGCCAGAATGGCTGGTTCACGGTCGACCTGTCAGGACTGTCCCTGACGATAATCGGGAACAAGGGCCTGTTTTTCGGCTATGGCCTTAGAGGGGATGACGACGCCCCAATAGTGTATCAGAACAGGAGAGGGACCAGGAACGGCCTGTTGTATTCACCTTTCAGCTTCGAAAGCCCATACTGGCTTGAGGAGGAGGGCTGCGCCCTGGTCCTTTCGGTCGATCTCTACGACCCTGCCGCATCGAAGTATATGTCCCTTTCGGCAATGGGGTTCAGCTCCATCGACAACCCCCGCGGCAAAGAGGGCTATTCGGCCGGGGATACGTTCACATTCCGCCTGCTGCCATCGATAGGCAAGGAAGTCTCATCAATCGAATGGCTGTACGACGGCGCAGCCACCACCGCCCCTTCGGTCGAGCTGAAGACCGGAAAGCATACCGTAACCGCGCGCGTCCGCTACGGCGACGGCTCACGGGAAGACCTTACGCTTGAATTGGAAGTCCGCTGACAAGAGTCATTCCTCCCTGCAACCGCTCACGATCACCACGATCTCTTCCTTGGGAGGGTTTGCGGCATGATGCTACTTTACACTGTAGAACAGCGACAGCACCTTCACGAACGTGCGGTCGGGAAGGATGCGCTTGAGCGGGATCGAGAGCTTCTGGATGAAGGTGGCGATGACGTAGCGGAACTTCGGGTGCCGCTTGCGGACGATTTTCGCAACCTTGCGGGCCAGATAGTCGGGCTTGAGGCCCGTCTGCTCGTCTTTCTCGAAGCTGCTGACCGACTGCTGCAGCGAAGGATAGGCCGCCACGGCCGCCTCCGACATCTGCTTGATGCGGGCGGCGGTAAATCCCGTGGAAAAATCGCCGGGCTCGATGAGGATCACCTGAATACCGTGGCGCCGCACTTCGATCTGGAGCGCCTCGCAAAAGCCTTCGACGGCGAACTTGCTGGCCGAATAAAAGCCCTGGAAAGGCAGGCCCATGACGCCGCCGATGGAACTGAAGCACAAGATCTTACCACTTCCCTGCCTTCTCATGGCCGGCAGTACGGCCTGTGTGAAGCGCACCTGGCCCATGAAATTCGTATCCATCTGCAGCTGCACGTCCGCCTCCGGCGCAAATTCCACCGGGCCGCCGATGCCCATGCCCGCGTTGTTGATCAGCACGTCGATGCGGCCTTCCGCCAGCAGCACGGCCTCCACGGCCGCCCGGACGGAGGCTGTGTCGCGCACGTCCGCATGGAGATAATGCACGCCGGGCAGCGGCTCGACCTCGCGTCGCACCGTTCCGTACACCACATGCCCATTCTGGCTCAGTTGCCGGGCCATCGCAAGCCCGAAGCCCGAAGATATTCCTGTAATCAGTATGACCATCATTTCGCGTTTTTTGATTCAGTAAAGGTAATAAAAAATGACTATCTTTGTAAACCATCGAAAAACCCGCTACCATGAAAGCATTGAAAAGCATATCGGCCCTCGTGCTGCTGCTCGCGCTGGCCGCCTGCACACATAAGCCGCAGGCAGACCTTGCCGCTGAACGCCAACAGAAATCCATCCAGCGCGCCGAAGCTTTGGTCGCACAGATGACGCTCGCGCAGAAAGCCTCGCTCATGCGCTATGAATCAGCACCCATTGAGGAACTCGGCATCCCCGCATACAACTGGTGGAACGAAGCGCTGCACGGCGTGGCGCGCAACGGCAAGGCCACGGTGTTCCCGCAGCCCATCGGCATGGCGGCCGCATTCGACGAGCCGCTGTTGGAGGAGGTCTTCACCGTCGTCAGCGATGAGGCGCGCGTCAAGAACCGCATCGGCATGGCGGACGGCAAATCCGACTGGTACGAAGGCATCACGTTCTGGACCCCCAACATCAATATCTTCCGTGACCCGCGCTGGGGACGCGGCATGGAGACCTATGGCGAGGACCCCTACCTCACCGGACGCCTCGGCATGGCCGTGGTTCGCGGCCTGCAGGGAGACCCGGCCGCCCCGATCCTCAAGGCGCATGCCTGCGCCAAGCACTTTGCGGTGCATTCCGGTCCGGAATGGAACCGCCACTCCTTCGACGTCGATGTCTCCGAGCGCGATCTGCGCGAGACCTACCTGCCGGCCTTCAAGGACCTCGTGACGCGCGCCGGCGTGCAGGAAGTGATGATGGCCTACAACCGCTTCCGCGGCATCCCCTGCGCGGCCAACACCTTTCTGACCGACACCATCCTCCGGGGCGAATGGAACTACCAGGGCCTCGTGACCTCCGACTGCTGGGCGCTCAGCGACTTCTACAAGCCCGGCTACCACGGTTACAGCCCCGACGCGGCCCACGCCGTGGCGGAAGCCGTCCACGCGGGTACCGACACGGAGTGCGGCGACTCCTACCTGCACCTGCAGCAAGCCGTGGAAGCCGGCCTGCTCGATGAGGCGGATGTAGACCGCTCGCTGGTACGTCTGCTCGCCGCCCGTGACCGTCTCGGCGAACTCGACGGCGACCGGAGTCCCTGGGATGACTATTCCGACGACATCGTGGAAAGCCCCGTACATCGCGCCCTCTCCCTGAAGATGGCCCACGAGTCGCTGGTGCTGCTGCAGAACCGCGACAGCATCCTTCCGCTGAAACCGGGCGCCCGCGTCGCGCTGGTCGGTCCCAACGCCGACGACCCGGAACTCCTCTGGGGCAACTACAACGCCATTCCGGAGCACACCGTTACGCTGGTCAGCGCGCTGCACGCCCGTGTTCCCGACCTCATCGTCTGGCGCGGCTGCGAATTGATTGCCGACGACTTTGACGCGGATACCCTGCTGGCCGTGTTGAAAGATATCGACACCGTGGTCTTTGCGGGCGGCATTTCGCCGCGGGTCGAGGGCGAAGAGATGCCCGTGGCCCTGCCTGGCTTCAAGGGCGGCGACCGCACCGACATCGAGCTGCCCGACGTGCAGCGGCGCTTGCTGAAGTGCCTGCACGACGCCGGAAAGAAGGTGATACTGGTGAACTTCTCGGGCTCCGCCATGGGCCTGGTGCCCGAAACGGAAACCTGCGATGCTATCCTGCAGGCCTGGTATCCCGGTGAGGAGGGTGGCACTGCCATCGTCGACGCGCTCTTCGGCTATTTCAATCCGTCAGGCAAACTGCCGCTGACATTCTATCGAAACATCGACCAGGTGCCTGACTATGAAGACTATAACATGAAGGGACGCACCTACCGCTACTTCGAAGGAACGCCCTTGTTCCCCTTCGGCTACGGCCTGAGCTACACCACGTTCAGGATCGGCGAGGCGAAGGTGCGAAAAGGGAAACTCGTGATTCCCGTCTCCAACACGGGTGACTGCGACGGCGCGGAGGTCGTGCAGCTCTACGTGCGCCGGCCCGACGATCCGGAAGGCCCGCTGCAGACGCTGCGTGGCTTCCAGCGCGTCTTCATCAAGGCCGGGCACTCCGCCCAAGTCACCTTCCCGCTGGACGATGACACCTTCCTGTACTGGTCGCCGGCCGATGGTGACATGGTGCCTCTGAAGGGCGACTGGGAGCTACGTTACGGCAATAGTTCCGACAATGTACAATCCATCTCTTACACCTATAAATAGACTGGATATGAAAACGATACGTCTTTTCCTGCTGTTGGCGCTGCTGGCCTTTACGGGCACGGCGTCGTGGGGCCAGAAGATTACGGACGGCTCCTACGGGACCGTCGGCTACATCAAGTCGGACGGAACGATCCAGGACAAGTCCTACCGGACCGTCGGATACATCAAAAGTGACGGAACGGTGCAGGATGGCTCCTACAAGACCATCGGCTACCTCAAGAGCGACGGTACTGTCCAGGATGCTTCCTACCGCACCGTCGGACACATCAAGAGCGACGGTACCATTCAGGACAGCTCCTACCGTACCATCGGCTACGTCAAGAGTGACGGCACCATTCAGGACGCCTCCTACCGCACCATCGGCTACGCCCGCGACATCCCCCGCAACTGGGCGGCGTTCTATTTTTTCTTCAAATGAGATGCCCGATCAGGTCGGGCATGACCGAGTGGTGTAAGCCGGGCATGACATAGCGGCGGGACCGGGCATGACGATTATCGGATGCCCCAGTCAGAGAGACGGACGGAGGATTCGACCTTTTCTTCGATGGTGTCATCGAGGGCCGGGAAGAAGTCCAGGCCGGTGAGCCTTTCGAGTTCGTCGACGCTCATGTAGCAGTCTTTCAGGTAGTAGCGGTCATCATCGTTGTCCATCACGAAGGCGATGGCGCTGTAGGATCCGTTTTTCTTGCGGATCAGGAGCGTCTTGAAGAAGGCGTCGGGGACCACGACATCGCGGTCGCCGATGGTGCCGTAGCGGTTCTCGCCCACGATGGGGCCGGTCGCCACCCAGATGCTGCCGTATCGGTTGGCCCACTGGCGCACCTTTTTCTCCAGATATTGCCAGTCACCCGCATTGAGGGTCTCGTCCTGCGGGCAGATGTTCGTGAAATAGAACGTCTCGGCCATGGTGCTGGTGCTGCCGAAAGCAGCGTCTGCGGCGGGCATCAGATGTCCTTTTGTCCAGCCGGAGCCGGTATAATCCTCCCGCATGGCCTGTTTCACGCCCTTCAGATCAGGGTCCATCCGGAACTCGATGCCTTCGCGCTTGCGGTCGCCTTCCGTTTCCTCAGCTGTCAACTCATAGGCCACCCAATTGGGAATCAGGGTCTTCGTGTTGTAGGAGGACACGTATGCGACGTGCTGCACGAGGCGGCCGTTCTGTTCTTTTGCAGGGATTTCCAGGAGGCCGGCAACGTCGGATGCCGTGGTCGCGGGCGCTTCGAGCGTCGGCATATCGGGATCGGGGGATTCGGGCGTTTCGGGCTTGTCGTAGCCGAATATCCAGTAGAGCACACCCGCGATGACCACGAGGGCGGAGACGATGAGTTCTTTGTACTTCTTCATATATGCAAATTTACCATTTATTTCGTATCTTTGGGGATTATGAAGCAATATTTGCGACCTGCCTACCTGCAACCCGGCGACACCGTCGCCGTGGTGGCGCTGGCCTCCGCCCTGAGTGAGGAGAGCCGCCAGACGATGTATTGGAAAGAGCTGCTGGAATCGTGGGGCCTCCACGTGAAGCTGGGCAAGCATCTGTATGACAGCGCGCCGGGCGACTTCGCCGGCCGCGACGAAGACCGCGCCGCCGACCTGACGGAGATGCTTCAGGACCCTGAGGTGAAGGCCATCATCTCGTTTCGCGGCGGCTACGGCTCCATGCGCACCGTCAGGGCGCTGGACCTGAGCCTCTTCGACAAACATCCGAAATGGCTGGTGGGTTTCAGCGACATCACGGTCTTCCACGCGGTGCTGCAGAGCCGTGGCATCGAGTCGATCCTGGGCGCCATGCCCAGCACGATTGGCCCAGCCGCCGGCCCGGATGCGAAAGTCAGCGAGGAGTCGCTCCGCAAGGCGCTCTTCGGCGAGATTAAGAGTTACCGCACGTCGCCGCACGCATGGAACCACCCCGGCAGCGCCCGCGGCCGCCTGGTCGGCGGCAACCTCAGCCTGGTTGTCTCCTGCCTCGGCACGCCCTGGCAGAACCCCCTGACGGAAGACAGCATCCTCTTCATCGAAGATGTCGACGAGCGGATGTACAACCTCGACCGCATGCTGCTCACGCTCCAGCAAGGCGGCACGTTCGACCGTGCCAAGGCCATGATCATCGGCCAGTTCACCGACACCTCGGGCGAAGACGAATGGCAACGCAAGGCCCTCGACCTCGTCAATGAATACATGGCGCCCCTCGACAAGCCGGTCCTCTTCGGCTTCGACTGCGGCCACGCCCACCCCAACTACTCCCTCTATCTCAGCCGCGAAGTCACCCTCAACATCACGGACGATGGCGGCTATTTGAAATTTGAATAATTAAGATATGCTTAAAGACGGACAACTTTACATCGCGCATAGCGAGAACGGAAACATCAATTTGGTTGGAAAGATGGCCAACCGGCATGGTTTGATTGCCGGAGCTACCGGTACGGGAAAGACGGTCACGCTGCAGGTGCTGGCCGAGACATTCTCGCAGGCCGGCGTGCCCTGCTTCATGGCCGACATGAAGGGCGACCTGAGCGGCATCAGCCAGGCCGGCCGCCTGAGCGGCTTCATCGAGAAACGCATGCCCGAGTTCGGCATCGAGAACCCCCAGTTCGCCGGCTGCCCGACCCGCTTCTACGACGTCTTCGGCGAACAAGGCTTCCCCATGCGGGCCACCATCTCCGCCATGGGTCCCCAACTCCTGGCCCGACTCATGCAACTATCTGAAGTCCAGGCTGGCGTGCTCAACGCCGTGTTCAAGATCGCCGATGACAACAACCTGCTGCTCATCGACCTGAAAGACCTCAAGCTGATGCTCGACTTCGTCGGCAAGAACGCCGCCAAGTTCACGACCGAATACGGCAATATCGCCGCCGCCAGCATCGGCGCCATCCAGCGCGCCGTGCTCCAAATCGAAAGCGAAGGCGGCGACAAATTCTTCGGCGAGCCCGCCTTCGACGTGGAAGACCTCTTCGCCGTAGAGAACGGCCGCGGCGTGATGAACGTCCTGGCCGCCGACCGGCTGATGCTCAACCCGAAACTCTACTCCACCTTCCTGCTGTGGCTGATGACCGAAATCTACGCCCGCCTCCCCGAGGTCGGCGACCTCGATCTCCCGAAGTTCGTGTTCTTCTTCGACGAAGCCCACATGCTCTTCGACGGCACTTCCAAAGCCCTGGTGGACAAGATCGAACAGGTGATCCGCCTCATCCGCTCGAAAGGCGTCGGCATCTACTTCATCACCCAAGTGCCCAGCGACGTGCCCGTCAGCGTACTGGCCCAGCTCAGCAACCGCGTGCAGCACGCCCTCCGCGCCTATACGCCGCAGGACCAGAAAGCCGTGCGCGCCGCCGCCCAGACCTTCCGCGCCAACCCCGCCTTCAAGACAGAAGACGCCATCCTCGACCTGGGTACCGGCGAAGCCCTCGTCTCGTTCCTTGACGAGAAAGGCGCCCCGAGCGTCGTAGAGCGTGCAAAAATCCTGTTCCCGCTGAGCCAGATCGGCGCCATCACCCCCGGCCAGCGCATGGACATCCAGGCCGCCGCCCCGCGCAAGATCAAGGAATACGAGAGCGCCTTCGACCGCGAAAGCGCCTACGAAGTGCTCACCGAAGTGAACCAGCAGCTCGAGGAACAGAAGGAAAAGGAGCGCCAAGCCCTTGAAAAAGAGAAGGAAGCCAAGGCCAAGGAGAAAGAGGCCAAAAAGAGCGGCAGCAAGAAGAGCGGCATCGGCCGCACCATCCTCGGCACCATGATCGCCGCCGCTGCCACGAGCTTCGCCCGCAGCGCCGGCAACCAGATCGCCAAGAACATCGGTGGCGGCAGCACGAAGAAAAGCTCCTCCAGCACCAAAAAGAGTTCCAGCAGCAAGAGCAGCGACTCCATCGTGAAAAAAGCCACGAAAACCGCCGTGAACACCGCCACCCGCAAGGTGACCACCGAGATTCTCAAGAGCATCCTCAAGTAATGCCCTTCGGCGACTGGTACGCGACACGGGTCTATCCAGGCCTGTCGGCCGTCCTTTCCTGGCTGGCCTCGCCCTTCGGCTTCTCCCTGACGGAAGTCGTGGTGGTGATCGCCATCATCGCCTTCTTCTGGATCCTCATCCGGGCCATCCGCCGCCGCAAGCGCTGGTGGCGCTGCCTGCTGGGCGAGGCCGCCCTGCTGCTGGGCGTCGTAGCCTGGCTCTATGTCGGCTGGGGCTTCAACTACTTCCGCAGCAGCATCTTCCAGCGCGCCGAGACCATCCCCATGCCCTACGAAGAAGCTGAATTCCAGGAATTTCTGGAAGCTTTTGCGGACGGGCTCAACGACAGCTGGTACGACGTGGAAAGCGTCGACCCGGCCGCCGTGGAAGCCCATGTCAAGGCGTGGTACGCGACCGTTCCGGACGCATTCGGGCTCTGCCAGCCCCGCACCTGGCAGCATCCCAAACGCACGCTCTTCAACCGCCTCTATTCCGCCGTGGGCGTGCTGGGCTTCATCGGGCCCGCTTTCGACGAGATGCACGTGAACCGCGACGCCTCGCCGCTCGAGTATCCGTTCCTCTTTGCGCACGAATACGCGCACGTATTGGGCGTCAGCAACGAGGCGGAAGCCAATTTCTGGGCATTCGAGGCCTGCCGGAGCGCCGAAGACCCCGTCATCCGCTACAGCGCCTGGTACATGCTCCTGTCCCACACGGCGGGCAACATCCACTCGATGCTGGGCGAAGAAGCGTTCCAGGCCTGGTGCGACACGCTGATTCCCGAGGTATTCGTCGACCTGGAACTCTCGCAACTCCACTGGGCCGACCTGCGCTGGGTGTGGCTTTCGCGCATCCAGCACCGCCTCTACAATGCCTTCCTGAAAACCAACCGCATTCCAGAAGGCACCGCATCCTACGGGCAGGTGCTCCGGCTGGTGCTGACTTTCTCCGACCTGCACACGCACGACCATGGCCAAGAAGATTGAGAAAACCAATGCCGCCCGGCTGCTCGACGCGGCGGGCATCGCGTATGAGCTGGTGCCCTACGAGGTGGACGAGAACGACCTCGCGGCGCAGCACGTCGCTGACTCCCTGGGCGAGGACATCGAGCAGGTATTCAAGACACTGGTGCTGCGCGGCGACCGCAACGGGTTCTTTGTGTGCGTAATCCCGGGCAATTTCGAGGTAGACCTGAAGGTCGCGGCGCGCATCTCGGGCAACAAGGCCTGCGAGATGATCCACGTAAAGGAACTCCTGCCCACCACGGGCTACATCCGCGGCGGCTGCTCGCCCATCGGCATGAAGAAACCCTTCCCTACCTTCATCCACGAAAGCGCCCTCCTCTACGACTATATCTAC
>Ga0265301_10004597_pt1 | contig 13879 bp, 7 predicted proteins | sample AusTroGonzalo_MG_2_FD_193488 | JGI IMG/M metagenome (GOLD analysis project Ga0265301, IMG submission 193488) | Bovine rumen microbial communities from tropical cattle in Woodstock, Queensland, Australia - Gonzalo_04 | ecosystem: Host-associated > Mammals > Digestive system > Stomach > Rumen ...
GCTCCTCACTTTTGTTCAATGTTTCCTTAACGTCGATCATAATCTTTCAGTTTTAGCTTTCTGTTGACAAAAGTACGAATAATCCTTGAAACTGCCAAACTTTTTGCACTTTTTTTGTATTTCCGTCTCATTATCCCATGATTGATTCCATCAAGTATCATTGTTGGTAATGCCTGTTTACTGTGTTGGAGATGCCTGTTATGGGGGTATAACGATGCCTACTTACTGAGTAAACAGGCATTACTAACAGTGTTGGAAGGCATCAGCACGACGGTAAAGTATGGGGGGTAAGGCGAGGAGCCTACGGACAGCGAGCGAGGAAGGGCATTCCATCGGAAATCTGACGGAATCTGACAAATCTGACAAATGACAGTGTCAGATTTCGGGGAGGGAACGGATGATGAAAATGTGAAAATTAAATCAATTATATATATAATATATATATTATATATATAATTGAATAATAACAGAGATTTTTAGTGGAGACGGGGGTGGGGATATGACAACTGTCATTTGTCATAATTGTCAGATTTTCGATGGAGATATCGAAAAAAACAGGGGGCGGCAGGTGTTTCCTGTTCACTATATATAAATAAGGTGTAGGGGCAGAAAAGGCCGTATATAAGCCCTCCGATGTGCAGAATACCACAATCGTGGTATGCGGAATAACCCACGTGTGGGATTTCCTACCACGAGAAATCGCCGTACCTTTGCACCAGAAATAATAAACAACGAAATTTAAACAATACGATTATGACAAAGATTGCAAAACAGCTGACCGAGCTTATCGGTAACACTCCTCTTCTGGAACTCTCGAAGTTCTCAGAGGCCAAAGGACTCGAGACCCCGATTATCGCTAAGGTGGAATTCTTCAACCCTGGCGGCAGTGTGAAAGACCGTATCGCACTGGCGATGATTGAAGACGCAGAGAAGAAAGGACTGCTGAAACCTGGTGCCACCATCATCGAGCCTACCAGCGGTAATACTGGCGTAGGACTGGCTCTGGTGAGTGCCGTCAAGGGCTATAAGCTCATCCTGACGATGCCTGAGACGATGAGTGTCGAGCGTCGCAACCTCGTGAAGGCATACGGCGCAGAGGTGAGACTGACAAGCGGCAAGGACGGTATGCCTGGTGCCATCAAGGCTGCTGAGCAGCTGCGCGACAGCATCCCCGGCAGCATCATCCTGCAGCAGTTTGAGAACCCTGCCAACCCCGCCAAGCACTATGCCACCACGGGTCCTGAGGTCTGGGAGCAGACTGACGGCGAGATCGACATCTTCGTGGCTGGCGTAGGCACAGGTGGTACCGTATCAGGTGTGGCCAAATACCTGAAGGAGAAGAATCCGAACATCAAGATCATCGCCGTGGAGCCCAAGTCATCACCCGTCCTCAACGGTGGCCAGAGCGGTCCCCACAAGATTCAGGGTATCGGTGCAGGTTTCGTACCCAAGACCTATGATGCCAACCTCATCGACGAAGTGCTCGACATCGACAATGACGACGCCATCCGCACTGGTCGCGAACTGGCACAGAAGGAAGGTTTGCTAGTGGGTATCTCCTCAGGAGCATCTGCCTTTGGCGCCTCAGTGATCGCCCAGCGTCCTGAAAACAAAGGCAAGAAGATCGTGGCACTGCTGCCCGACACTGGCGAGCGCTACCTCTCCACAGTGCTGTATGCATTCGACGAATACCCGCTTTAAATTCTATATTAGAGTAAAAAAGTGTAAAGTGAACACAAATCGTCTCAAAAACGGGGCGATTTGCGTTTTTTTTGTGTATTTATTTTGTTATTTAGTCAGAAATACCTAACTTTGCCGAAAATAACGACCTGAAACTGCATGAAAAGTAGTAGCAGATTAAGGATTCTGGCCATCACGGCGCTCTCAACCATAGCTCTATCGGTGTTTGCCCAGAAAGAGAATATGGACACCATTGCCGATGCGCACCATCTCTCGGCCTATTATGTGGCCGCACTGATGATCAGCGTGTTTGTGATGCTATTTTCCAATCGTCTGTTCTTTTTCCGCCAACGGGACGTCAGGACCCAGGCACAGCAATTGAACACGCAATTAAGACTCGTGCTCTCCTCAAACAGGACCCAGGTATGGACCTACGATATCGCCAAGCGCCTCTATACCATCTTATCTAAGGGTGAAGAAGAGAAGAGCTATCTGCCTATCGATTTTGTACAATTCTTCGATAGCAACGATTTCGCCCAACTCCACAAGACCGTCACCTCACTGAGCAAGAGTGAGAATGAGGCCGAATCAATCGTCATCAGAGGCAATACCCCTAACGACGGCTCCACACCCCGTATCTACAAGATCAACCTGACTGTGCTTCAACGCGACAAGAAAGGAAAGCCCAAGATGCTACTGGGCACACAACTCGACATCACAGAAAACAGAAAAAGAAAAGAGAACGCCCGTAATCTGGCACTGCGCTACCATACCATTTTCAACTCGTCACTTGTCGACATGATCTACTACGACGCCAACGGCCTGATGACAGACATCAACGACAAGGCTTGCGAAACCTTTGGAATAGGCGACCGCGATGCGCTGAAGAATCGTCAAGTGAAGATCACTGATATCCCCTCTTACAGGGACCTTGACTTTAATCATCTGGAAAATCTCCAGATGGTATCGATTACAGACATCGACCGTACGAAGAGCAATGACGAGCGAATACCTGAGCTCACCATCGGAGGAAAGTTATACTACGAGTGTTCCGTCACGGCCGTCCGCGACAAGGACAAACAGCTTCATGGCATCATCACTGCAGGCCGTAACATCACCGATATGGTGGAGAGCCAGCATCGCCAGCAACAGGCCTCTCAACTACTGAAGAAGCGCACCAAGGATATTCAGGATTATATCAACAATATCAACTATTCATTGAAGGTGAGTGGTGTCCAACTTGTCAACTATTATCCAGACACCCATGAGCTGAAGATTTTCAGCGACCTGAACAAAGTGAAGTACAGCCTCTCGCAAATCCGATGTATATCGCTTCTGGCCGTCCACGAACAAAGGAGAACCCGTGGACTCCTGCTCCGTATGGACCATCGCACCCCAGGCAATTTCTCCACAACAATACAGACTCGTTTCCACGATGATCAAGGTCGCAACATTTTCCTGACATTCAGCATGGTGCCTGTCATGGGCAAGGATGGCATCATCAGCCACTATTTCGGCATGCTTCGCAACGACACGGAGATAGTTTACACTGAGCGCCAGCTGATGAAGGAGACGAAGAAAGCCCAAGAGACAGAGGAACTGAAGAACGCTTTCCTACTGAACATGAGCTATGAGATCCGTACGCCTCTGAACGCAGTCATCGGCTTCGCAGAACTCTTCAATGGTCCTCATGACGCGGAGGACGAGCCTGTGTTCTCTGAAGAGATCAAGCGTAACACCAACGAACTGCTGGCTCTGGTCAACGATATCCTCTACATCTCCCGTCTGGATGCGAAGATGGTGGAATTCAACTACAAGGAAACCGACTTGGCGGTACTCTTCGACGGATACTGCTATATGGGCTGGAGCATGCTAGCCCCAGGCGTAAAGGTCCAGGTGGACAATCCATACAACCACCTCATGGTCATCATCGACGAGGAATGCTTGGGAGAAGTCATCAGGAAACTGTGTCTCAATGCTGCCCGAATGACGACAGCTGGCACTATCCGTGCCAAGTACGACTATCGTCATGGTGAACTGAATATCGCGATCGAGGACACAGGAAGGGGCATAAGCGAAAAAGGCATAAAACACGTGTTCGACCGTTTCGCCAGAGACGAGAACAACCAGCGTGAGGGAACAGGCCTTGACATGGCCATCATCAAGGAACTGGTAGAGCAGATGGGTGGTACGATAGAATTCCAGTCGGAAGAAGGCAAGGGCAGTGCTGTTTATATCATCATCCCCTGCGAGATGACCGCCATGGAGAAGAAGGCAGAAATCATTGTTTAAAAGACGATACGGGCATGACAATACTACTATCACATATCCTGATCCTTGCAGACGTCCAATTCGATGTCTCATCGGTGCTGATGGTGATCACCGTTAGTATCGCTTTCGTGATAGCCTGGGCCGTCAACCGTATCAGTCTACTCCATATCCATAAGGATGTCGACAAGATCAAGGAGACATCGGCCATCATGCAGCACACCCTCGACATGGGCCAGAACTACGTGCTGAAGCTCGATATCCGCCACCATCATGCCATCAATCTCCATGGCAACCTTCTTCCTGACAAGGGTATGAGCTATGAGGATAGTCTCGAGCAGATTCATCCTGATGACCGACAAATATACCGCAGTTTCATCAAGCGCCTCGTTACGGGTGAGACAGAGACCGATGAGTGTATCTTCCGCTGGGATATCAGCGGCACACAGAAATTGGGTCAGTGGCGCTATATGGAAGACCGGGGCATCGCCGAATATGCCAATGCCGGCATCCGCCCCATACATCTTTTCTGTACGATGACAGACCGCACGGAACAGATTCTACAGGAGAAGGAAGAACAGGAACTGGCCGACAAGTATCGCCGTATCTTCGAGCAGTCGTTGGCTGGTCTTGCTTTCTACGATAAGGAAGGTAAGCTACTCACTGCCAATCAGAAGATGCGCGAGATTCTGAACTTCCAGTCGGAACACGACCCCTATTTCTACGACAACTCGCTCTTCGACATGCCTTCCTTCCGAGGTGTTCTGAACAGCCGCCACATCGAAGAACTCTACTTCTGTACGAAGAGTATCATTGTCGAGCGTGGCGTCAACTGTTACACAGAGATGCGCGTTCACCCCATCTACAAAGACGATGGTGAGCTTTACTGCATCACCTTCTCCATCCGCGATGTCACAGCCGAGCGCGAACTCTACCTGCAGAACAAGCAGAACGATCTCAATATCCGTCTGGCCAACGAGGCCATCCAGCAATATGAGAACGATATCCGCTATCTGATGGAGACTTGTAACATGCGATTCTTCCGCGCCTCATTTTCCGAAAGGCGGTGTTACTTCTACAAAACCTTCGCCACGCCTGAAAGAGTAATAGACTTCGATACGCTCAAGAAACAACATGCCAACACTCCATTACTTAAGGGAGTCACGGAGGCTGAGAAATTCTTCAATGTTCCTCGCACTATAGTCTCCAGCATGCGTCCCCTCTTCCACGAAGACCAAGAACTGCAGTGGAACAAGATCGACAGTGCGCCCGACTTTGACGAGAACGGCCACCTGAAGGGCTGCTATGGCATTGTGCGTAACATCAACGACCTGATGAACAAGCAGGAACAGCTGAAACAGGAGACGGAGCGCGCCAACGACTCTGGACGCCTGAAGTCTGTCTTCATGGCCAATATGACCCATGAGATCCGCACACCGTTGAACTCCATCGTAGGTTTCTCTGATGTATTACCCATGCTCTCCACTCAGGAGGAGAAACAAGAGATTATCCATGTCATCATGAACAACTGCGACATGTTGATGCGCCTGATCAACGATATCCTTGCCATCTCGTCAGCCGATACCAGCGGCATCAACATCGAGCCAGCGGAAGTCGACTTCGCCAAGTGCTTCGACGACATCAGCGAATCGCTGAAGGATCGTGTGCAGGAGCCTGGCGTCGAATATATCAAAGACAATCCATACACATCCTTCATCACCCGTATCGACTACGGACGTATACAGCAGGTCATCACAAACTTCGTGACCAATGCCGTGAAGTATACCCACCAGGGGCATATCAAGTTGGGCTACCACTACGACGACGGTCAGTTGTACGTGTACTGCGAAGATACTGGCGACGGCATACCCAAGGAGCATCAGGAAAAGATCTTCGAGCGTTTCGTCAAGCTGAACGACTTCATCCAGGGCACAGGCTTGGGACTCTCCATCTGTAAGGCTATCGCCGTTGCCTGTCATGGCGAGATCGGCGTCGAGTCAGAGGGTGAAGGTAGTGGATCAACATTCTGGATCAGAATACCGTGTGAGGAAATAAAAAAATGATAATGATCAAGCATATAACCAACCAAGTACGAAAGTCAAAAAGGATCCTGGCGATTCTTTTCACCCTTTCATTATCTCAACTCTTAACCACACCTGTCTCAGCACAGACGACAGACAGCATCAAGGTGTTCTCTGAAGAGCACCCATTGGTCTACGAGGACGCTTGGGACCTCTGGCCCTACGTATTCCTCAACGAAAATGGCGAGCCTGATGGCTATAACATCGATCTGTTGCGAATCATCTTCAAGCGGCTCAACATCCCCTACATCGTCAAGCTGAAGCCGACCCTGGAGGCCCAGGCCGATCTGAAGAGCGGCAAGTCAGACCTGATGCTCCGTATGGACGCCTCGTTCTCCAGAGGAAACTCTCTCTACAGCAAGACCATTGTCCAGTTGTTCACCCACAGCGTAGTCTCCCCACTGTCGATGAATGTGACGCTACGCACAGGCAAGGATCTGAAGGACCACAAGGTAATCGTCCACGAAGGCAGCTTCAGCCACCACATGATCAAGGACGAGGGTTGGACCAACGACATCAAGGCCTACGACGACATGAAGGAGGCTATCCAGAAGCTACGCAACGACGAAGAAGGCGTGATCATCTGGAACACGATGTCGCTGAAGTGGCTCATGCGGAAATACAAGACCGACAACCTGGTCATCAACCCCATCGACATCCCTGCTGGCGAATACAAGTTCATGTCTAAGAACCACCATCTGCTCGACCAGATCGACAGCGTCTACACAGAGATTCGCGTTGACGACCAGCTGGAAGCCATCCGTAACAAGTGGTTCTACCCTGAGCATGCCGACACAGGTATCCCTGCCTGGGTTTGGAACATTGCCATCGTGCTAGTAGCACTCGCCATATGCTTCCTCGTATATTATACATACTACCGAATCCGCGAACGTCAGATGACACGCGAGGTGCGTAAGAGCAACGATCGTCTGTCGCTCATACTCAGTACCAGCGAGATAGGCATGTGTGTTTACCACGTACTGCCTCAGACCATCGATTTTATTGATAACTTCGGCAAGACGCAGCAGACGCTCCGTATGCACGAACTCGTAAACCGTTACAGCCAGCGCGACTATGACATTCTGCGCGAGGCCATCAACGACCTCGTATTCCAACGGAAGGAATCAGTCAACATCGTGCTGAAGATTCGAGAGCGTAAGGATTCCCACTTCGACGAGCGCGACTATAACATCAACATTGGCGTACTGCGTCGCGACCGTCTTGGCAAGCCCCTCGATCTTCTTGCCACACGAGTCGACATCACCAACGACCGTGTACGACAGTCACGCATCCAAGACAGTATGATGCGCTACCAGGCCATCTTCAACTCCGCCATGATCGACATGGTAGTGTACGACTCCAACGGTATCATTATCGATATGAACGACAAGGCTCTTCAGGCCCTCCAAATGAGTCGCGAGGCGCTAGTCAAAGAGCGTATCACCATCCAGCGAGTGTTGGGTATGGATGACATCAACCTTGAGACGTTCGAAGCCATGCACATCACCCAGATATTCTCTCCTGACGACGATCGTGCCCTGGCCATGCACATGCGACGCACCCATATGTTCTATGAACTGAAGTTCGTGCCCGTACGCGACAATCAGGGCCGCCTGTTGAACATCTTCGGCACAGGCCGCGACGTGACGGAGGTGGCCATGTCGTATCGTCAGATCAAGCAGAACGCTCGCGAACTTGAACGCAGCAACGACGAGATCAACAACTATATCCGTAACATCGACTACGTGCTACGCGTGGGAGGTATCCGCATGGCACGTTACAATCCCGAGATCCACATGCTGACCATCTACAGCGATGCCAGCAATGTGGAGTTCACGCTCACCCAGACTCGTGCTCTCGGTTTTGCCGATGACAGTTCACGTCGTCGTGCGCTGAGCATCATCAAGAGTATGGACAGCCTCACCGCCAAACCTATCCATGCCGACATCAAGACTACCCTGCGCCGACCTGGTGGAGGCGGTCGTCTGCACCTGCAGATGCACTTCATCCCCATCCACGACGAACATGGCGAACTGAAAGAATACTTCGGCATGTGTCGTGATATTAGCGATATCAAGAACATTGAGGAGAAACTGGCTGCTGAGACACTTCGCGCTCAAGAGGTCGAGGTCGTGAAGAATGCCTTCCTCCACAACATGAGCTTCGAGATCCGTACACCGTTGAATACCGTCGTAGGTTTCGCAGAACTCTTCCAGATGGAGCACAGTCAGGAAGACGAGGTGGTGTTTATCCAGGAAATCAAGGACAACTCTGCCAAACTGCTGAAACTCATCAACGACATTCTGTTCCTCTCGCGTCTCGACGCTGAGATGATCGAGTTCAAAACACGCCCTGTCGACTTTACCAACCTCATCTCCCAGCAATGCGAAGCTGCCTGGACGAGTATGAAGAAGCCAGATGTCGAATACTCCGTCAGCAGTCCTTTCCGCAAACTCATGCTCGAGATCGACAGTTCCAACGTGGGAATCATTATCGACAAGATAGTCACCAATGCCGTACAACACACCGACAGCGGCTCCATCAAAGTACGCTACGACTACTTGGGCGACAACCTCGTCGTATCTGTCGAGGATACGGGCTGCGGTATCCCCAATTCGTCATTAAGCCACATCTTCGAGCGTTTCGTGACTGGTGCCAACAACGGTGCCGGCCTCGGACTCTCCATCTGCAACGAGCTCATCCAACGACTCGGAGGCACCATTAACATCAAGTCCGACGAGGGTAAGGGCACCACAGTATGGTTCTCCATCCCCTGCCAGGCGCTCGAAATAGAAAGGACATAGCATTATGAATAGAAAGATCAGTCATATTATCACCTTATCCATCCTGTGTCTGCTGACGGCATCGCCCATACAGGCACAACTCAACGCCAGATATACTGACGAGAACCCCGTCATCGTTGCCAGTGACTGGGATTTTCCGCCTTACGAGTACAGCGACAACCAGGGCGACCCTGCAGGCTACAACGTCGAGTTGCTGCAGCGTATTTTTGCAAAACTGGGCATATCCTATCGCATCATCCTCCGCGAATGGAGTGAGGCAGCCCAGACATTCGAACGCCATGATGCCGACCTGGTGATCGATCCCACCTACCGTTTCCGTGGACTGCCCTACATCCGCTCCACCAACATCCTGAACTATTACAAGGTGCAGATCGTCTCATCGTCCGAGGCACGACATGTGACGAGACTCAGCGACCTCACCCCTACCGATACCATCGTGCTCAAGAAAGACGACTATGCCGCCAACCGTATTCTTGGCGATCATCGTACAGATGCGCCTGTCATCTTCCGCTCGCCGAAGGAAGCCCTGGCAGGCATTAGCGAGGGCCGATACCATTATTTCATCTGGGGCGAGGGCCCACTGATGTGGAAGAAGAAGGAACTGGCCATAGACACAATGATTGTCGCTCCCATCAACATCCCCGATGGCGAGATACGTGTCGTGGGCTACGACAAGGAACTCGTCGATGCCATCGATGACGAATACGCCCGTCTGGAACAGAGTGGCGACCTCGAAGCCCTACGCGACAAGTGGTTCCACCCAGAACGCATCCACGACGACACATCGCCTGTGGCCCTCTTCGTGCTCGCAGGAGCTGCCATCGCCGTTATCATCGGACTGCTGCTCACACGACTCGTCCGAGCTCGTGTGCGTCAGGTGGTGCATCGGGCCCAAGACCTGAACTACATGATGGAACAGGCCTTGAACATGGGTAACTATTACGTATTCACCATCGATGTCGTGACAGGCCGTATCCACAACATCCACGGAGAGTTGCTGCCTGAAGGCGAACTGGTCAGAGAGGCTTTCCTGCCACGCATCGACCAACAAGAGAAAGACGATTTCCAGCAGAAGATTGACCAACTGACCTCCGGCAAACTGCAACAGGCACGTTACACCAAGCGACTGAATATCGGTACGCATGAGGAACCTACCTGGCTCTGGCTCAGCGGTCTGGCTACTCTCGAATATGAAAACGGGAAGCCCCGTTACATCATCAATACGGCGCGCGATATCACCAGTCAGATCGACGAAGAGCGCTTCAATAGCGAACTCAGCGTGAAATACATGAAGATCTTCGAGACCAACATCATGGCCATGTCATTTTTCGATGCCGAAGGTAACATCATCGACCTCAACGACAATATGCGTAAGCTTACCAACGTCACCGAAAAGAACGAGGCGTGGTATCGTAAGATGAACATCTTCGAGACAAGCTTCATCAAAGGTCAATATCAGCGTGACAGCAACGAGCAGTTCCACGCCTGCCAACACGCCTACATCCCCGAACTCGGTCTCGACAAGTATATTGAGATTCGCATACGTCCCGTATTCGACAACGAGGGTGTCCTAAAATTCTACGTACTCACCGCTCGTGAAGTCAATGCCGAGCGCGATCTCTATCTCGACCAAGTGCGCCATAACCAGGAGATGCAGAAGACGGGCGAGGCCATCAGCAGTTATGAGAGCCAACTGCAATACCTGCTCGACAACACTCAAATGTTCATCTGGCACTATATCCCACAGAGCGGCGAAATCGTCTACTCCCATTCTTCACGTAAGAACGAGTACCACGAGACCCTCCATGAGTTCTTCGAGGGCGTCGATCAGGATAACCATGAGCAGGCCCTTGCCGACATCGTGGCCTGTGTGGAGGCCAAGAAACCATACCAGGCTATCCACCACTATCAATACACGCCTCGGGAGCCCCATCCCGTGTGGTATGCCATCAGCGGTATCCCAACCTTCGATAGAGAGGGTAACCTCGTCAACTACTTCGGCATCGCGCGAAACATTACCGTCCTCATGCAGGCCCAGCAGCAGTTGAAACAGGAGACCAGTCGCGCTGAAGACTCTGGTCGCATGAAGAGTGCCTTCCTCGCCAACATGACCCACGAGATCCGCACGCCGCTCAATGCCATCGTGGGCTTCAGCGACCTGCTACCCGTCGTCGAGACACAAGGAGAGCGCATGGAGTTCATCCGCATTATCCGCAACAACTGCGACATGCTCATGCGACTCATCAACGATATCCTCGAAGCTTCTACCATGGGCCAGGCACTCGCTATCGAAGCAAAGGCCTGCGACTTTGCCAAGGTCTTCGACGACATCTGCCAAACCCTCGCCCAGCGCGTACAGGAGCCTGGCGTCGAGTTCATCAGAGAGAACCCCTACCCTGTTTGTCAGACCGTACTCGACAAGGGTCGTGTGCAGCAGGTACTCACCAACTTCGTCACCAACGCTGTAAAGTACACACGCCAAGGACATATCAAGGTGGGCTACCATTGGGACCGTCGCCCAAAGTGCGATGGCAGCGGCATCACCGACGGACTGCTGTTCTACTGTCAGGACACAGGCACTGGCATCCCAAAAGAAAAGCAGGCTAGCATCTTCGAGCGTTTCGTCAAGCTCAACGACTTTGTCCAGGGCACAGGCCTTGGTCTATCCATCTGCCAGAACATCGCCGAGCGCTGTAACGGTCATATCGGCGTCACCTCCGAAGGCGAGGGCCACGGATCCACCTTCTGGTTCTGGATTCCCTGTCCACGTTCAAATTAAAGTTCATTGTTAAGAGTGCATAGTTCATAGATAAGAATGCAGATTAGTAAGTACCTTCTCGCTAACGACCGCGACGCCCAATGGGGTCTCACTGTCAGCACCGTAGGATTCGAGCATATCCTGCCAGGCGACTCTTATCCCACCAAAGGACACGCCGATGGCTACTACTTCGACTGCAGCAGAGGCCGCACGCTCAACGAATACCAGTTGCTCTACAACCCCGAGGGCGAGGGTATCTTCCAGAGTGCCCACGTCAAGCCCACGCGCCTGATGCCTGGCGATATGTTCCTACTATTCCCTGGCGAGTGGCACACCTACCACCCTGCCCCCGAAGTGGGCTGGAAAAGTTACTGGATCGGTTTCCGAGGCAAGAACATGGACGACCGTGTGCGCGCAGGCTTCCTCACCCCCGATAGTCCTATCTACCATGTCGGCTACTCCTTCACCATTGAAGGTCTTTACAAACGTGCCTATGAAGCCGCCGTCGAAGAGGCAGCCTACTCACAACAACTCATGGCCGGCATCGTCAACCACCTTATCGGCATGATGTACTCATTGGAGCGTAACCGCGAACTCAGCAAAAACCAGCAGCAGGTCGATATGATCAGCCGTGCCCGTATGCGCATCAGAGAGTCACTCGAGAGCGACCTCACTATCCAGCAGATTGCCGAAGAACTCGGCGTCAGCTACTCAAACCTGCGCAAACTCTTCAAGGAACACACGGGTCTCTCACCTGCCACCTACCAGCAGGAACTTCGCCTGCTGCGCGCCAAAGAGTTACTCACCACTACCGAACTCAGCATCAAGGAAATCGCTTATCGTCTCAACTTCGAAAGCCCAGATTACTTCTCTGCCAAATTTAAGGCCAAAATGGGCATCAAGCCCAGCGAAGTGAGATAAGAGGTTTCAGTATTTACTCCTATTCGTTAAATTATTATAAAAGGTCGCAGGGTTTCTTTGTGGCCTAATGTTTAAGTTTTATATTTGCAAAGATATTAATTACTAAATGATTGATTATGATGACAAGGATTATCAAACTGATGTGTGTGGCTTGCGGGCTGCTGATGTCCCTGCCGACAATGGCTCAGGGTGAGAATGATGTTTTGAACACTAACGTGGGAGAACTGAGCTATACTGTGAAGGAACAGGAGAAAACAAATTTGGGTACTGTGGTTGGCGCTGTGCTTGACGTGCTAGCAGAACAGACGAAGACTGAGCAGCCGGGATACGTAGACGCCGTGAGAGCTAGTGTGATCATGGCGCTGGGTAACGTGAGGCGTATGTCGGTAACCGATGGTCTGCAGGTGGAACCCAACAGTGATACGAACCTAATCGTGGACGGAACGGTGAACTATATCTCGACAACGCGAGAACTGAGAACGGCGTCGAACAAAAAGGATAAGGTACCGCAGTTTTATGCCCAGCTTGGAGTGACGCTGAACTTGAAGGACCCCCAAACAGGGAAGGTGATCAATAGTCAGGTATTTGAAGTGAACAGATCTTCGTGGTCGTGGTATAACAGTGACGATTCCGCCATCAAGGAAGCGCTGCAGGGTCTGCGCAGCAGGATCACGAAGTATTATAACACGGCTTTTCCCTATACCGCCCACATACTGGAGCGCGGCACAGAGAAAAAGGATAAGCAAAAGGAACTGTATATCGACCTGGGCTCGGCGAACGGACTACAGGAGGGTACGCATTTCGCTGTGTATACCATCGGCAGCATCGGCGGCAAGGAGACTCGCAAGCAGATCGGGCGCTTAAAGGTGAACGAGGTGGAGGGCGACGAGGTGAGCCGCTGCAAGGTGGTGTCGGGTGGCAAGGATATTAAGGCAGCCCTCGATGCAGAGCAGCAACTGCTGATTATCTCGACGGACTAAAGACTGGAAAAACTAGACTTGGCGCCAGTATGCAGAAAGTGAAGAACAGCGAACTGCTGCTCTCTTATATCCGAGAAGGACTCACGATGACTCAGAGCGAAAAGCTCTGGCTCATCGTGAGTTTGAGTATACCCTCGATCCTGGCACAGATATCAGCGACGGTGATGTTCTTTATCGACGCGTCGATGGTGGGTCACCTTGGCGCGAAGGCATCAGCGGCCATTGGACTGGTGGAGACGACAGGGTGGCTGATGGGTGGTCTAGGTACGGCGGCCAACATGGGTTTCTCGGTACAGGTGGCCCACTTTATCGGAGCTAACGACATGGTGGCGGCACGAAGGGTGCTGCGACAGTCGATCGTGTGTTGTCTGGTGTGGTCGCTGGTGA
>Ga0265301_10004599_pt1 | contig 13876 bp, 14 predicted proteins | sample AusTroGonzalo_MG_2_FD_193488 | JGI IMG/M metagenome (GOLD analysis project Ga0265301, IMG submission 193488) | Bovine rumen microbial communities from tropical cattle in Woodstock, Queensland, Australia - Gonzalo_04 | ecosystem: Host-associated > Mammals > Digestive system > Stomach > Rumen ...
CTTGGTCTTCGGTGTAATGCTGGCATGTTTCATGGAGGCATTCTCATACACAATCGACGGAAAGCTTTTCTTCGGTGCCAGACTTCTGAACTACATTGCCAACATCTATCTGTACTCGGTCAACCTGCTTCTTCCGTTCTGTGTCCTCGTCTATGTTGATCTGGGCCTTTACGGAAACAAGAGCAACATCTGGAAGAAGTTCAGACCCCAGATCATAATCGGAATCTTCATGTTCTCGATGAACATAGTCAATTTCATTGTTCCGATTTCGTATGTCATCACGGATCAGAACGTCTATGAGAGAAGACCGTTCAGCTACGTCTATTACTTCGTAATCCTTTACTACTGTATCTCGGCGATTATTCTCAAACGGCGCTATGAGAAGGAAAACGGAGCCAAGTCATTCTTCAACATCAACATGTTCCTTCTGCCGATAATTATCGGTGCGGGACTTCAGTTCATGTTCTACGGACTTTCCCTTGCATGGCTTTCAGCCGCCGTAGGACTTGTCGGTCTTTTCATGATGCAGCAGAACGAGCTGGCTTATGTGGACACACTGACCGATACCTATAACCGTCAATACATGAACGTCATCATGACCACATGGATCAGAAAAGGGAAGTCGTTTGTCGGAGCCATGATGGACATGGATGGCTTCAAGCAGATAAACGACAACTATGGACATTCAGAGGGAGACAACGCCCTGAAAACCATGGCGGACATTCTGAAGAATTCAAGAAAGGACCACGAGTTCGTATTCCGCTTCGCAGGCGATGAGTTCATAGTTCTGAAGCCTGTCACATACTCTGAAGATCTTTCGGCTTACATCAAAGAAGTCAACAACCAGCTTGATATATTCAACAGCACCGCCCACAAATACAGACTGAGCATTTCATACGGAATCAGCCACTTCGAGCATGGAAGCATAGACTCCTTCATGAAAGACCTCGATACCAAGATGTATGAAATGAAGGCCGCCCATCACGGAGAGCCCCAGAAAGTCATTGATTGAAGTGCTTGGCCAAAGTATTTGAAATCTTCTCGGCCATATTATCCTTGACCCTTCCGAAAACATCCGACGCCGCACTGATAACCTCGCTGCTGCTTGCCTTGACGAGTTTGCCCAAGAACGAACGGACCATCTTCTTGGTCTGAGCATCCATACTGTTCATCTTGGAAAACAATTTCCGCAGATCGGACGTGGAGAATTCATCAAAATACTTCACCCCGGAATCCTCAATGGCCGAGAACACTGCCTCCACAAATGCCTTCCTTTGTTCCAGGGACAGATCTTCCATCCACTGCCTGAAGGCTGTGTCCATCGACCTGCTGGACAGGTTTCTTTTCTTCTGCAGGACAAAAGAACGACCCTCGATCTTCCAGTAGAACGCATAGTGCTGCAGTATTCCCGCACTCAGGCTGGAGACCACAACGTAGTCGTCCACGTGCTGCAGAAGCATTCCTACAATAGAGGAGCCCGGAATGTAGGAGTGGATGCGGTCCTTTATCTCTTTGAAGTTCTTTGTCGTCTTTATGTCAAAGCAGAATCCCGGCCCGTCGAAGTTATAGACATCGCTAATTCTGGGAACAAGGGTCTTTCTGCACATAGATGCGGCATAGATGGCAAGGTTTCCGCCCTTTGAATGACCTGTCACAATAATTGGCCTTTTGCCACGTCTCTTGTTCAGATATTCCAGAGCCAGTTCCTGGGAAGGGACCTTGAGGCTGTAGCTTGTCATACAGTCTTCCTTCCAGCCTGCTACGGAAGTGTCCGTACCCCTGAAGGCTATAACCTCAGTTCCATTGTCCAGAATATATGAAGTCACAGAGAACTGGATGTCGTTCTCATGGTCGTTGACCGTCTTGAAATCGCCGATTCTGACACTCTTGAAGCGCTTTTTGTCGGAAACCTGCTTGAGCATCCATGCCCCTGTGGCTGTGGAGACAAGCTTTCCGAGCTTATCCGGTTTCTTGAACTCGCCGAAGATCTCCTCGTTTTTCTTTACCAGGTTCTTCAGAGTCAGCTTGCGGCACTCGACGCCGCGCTCCTGAAGGTTCTCGATTTCAAAGTATGAAAGCCAGGTGAATACAAGGGCATCTACCTCACAGAATTCCTGGTCCTTGAACAAAGAGTCTGAGCATTCTTCTATGTAACCGAAAACGTTATTCATACGCGAGCAAATGTATTTTCGCATGTACTCAGCGAAAAGGGAATAGGCGGTCTGATGTTCAAACCCCAGGCCAACTTCACAGGCTTTGAACAGCCTGTTCACAATCGATGTTTGTGGGCTTCAACCACAATTGAGACACATTCGCTGGTTTTTGTGGTCATCAGAGCAACAAAAACAGCTCTGAACCCTGATTTTGTGGCATTATACATGGTTGTTTGAATTGTGTGACCACAAATTCCGGTGAAGTCTCTGTTTTTGTGGTTTTCGCCTCAGGATTTAACCACTATTTCAGAAGTTTTGTCGTTTTTTGTGGTAAAACCCATTGGAAAGCTAATAAAACGGAGAAAACTCTGTTTCTTATAGCTGAAAAAGCTATAAAAACAACTGATTATTCCGGGATTATAGCTATTTTGGAAGTTTTTCAGGTTCTCTGACTATAAGAAAACCCTGGATGCTCTGTTTTATAGCTGTCACCTCATTATTTAGCTATAAATTTCATAAAGTTTTCTTCGTTTTATAGCTAAAGGAGCCATGGCGTATGCTCTTACAACCATGGATAATGTGTTAAGATGAGTCATGCGCTTTTTAGGAAATATACTTTGGTTTCTGCTCGGAGGTCTTCTCAGCGCCATGGGTTGGTGCATAGCAGGTCTCATCTGGTGCGTAACCATAATAGGAATTCCAATCGGAGTCCAGTGCTTCAAGCTCTCTGCAATATCCTTGTTTCCTTTCGGATGTGAAGTCGATTACGAGGGAGGAGCCATATCCTTTATCGTGAACGTACTGTGGCTTCTGATAAGCGGCCTTCCGCTGGCCATCTGCAACTTCGTCTGGGGCTGCATTCTCTGTGTGACCGTAATCGGAATCCCGTTCGGCCTTCAGTTCTTCAAAATCGCAAAGCTTGCCTTGGCACCGTTCGGGGCTGTAATACGCTCAATTGACTGAAACAGTCTTTTCGAACTCGGAGAGAAGGGCATCGAACTTCTTCATCGCCAATTCCACAGGTCTTCTCGTGGACATGTCCACGCCTGCGCACTTGAGGCTCTCGATCGGGAACTTGGATCCGCCGGATTTGAGGAAGTTCAGATAATTATCAAGTTCTTTCCAACCGCCGTTTAACACTTTCTGTGACAGTGCGATTGCCGCAGAGATACCTGTTGCGTACTTGTAGACGTAGTAGGCGTTGTAGAAGTGCGGAATTCTCAGGCCTTCAAGATCCGAATTCTCTTCAAGAACCATCTCAGGTCCGAAATAGGCTTCAAGAAGGTCGCGGTATGTCTTTCTCATGGTTGCGGCCGTCAGAATCTGACCCTGTTCCTGCTGGGTGTGACACAGATACTCGAACTCAGCGAACATGGTCTGGCGGAACAGAGTGGCTATCATGTCATCTATCTGCTTTGCGATGATATATGTTCTCAGCTCTTCGCTTTCGGCATTGTCTGTCAGGTACTTGGCAACTAGCTGCTCGTTGAAAGTCGATGCAACCTCGGCCTCGAAGATTGTGTAGTCATAACAGAGGAAGGGGTTGTTGCGCTTGGAATAGTAGCTGTGCATGCTGTGTCCGCCTTCGTGAGCCAGGGTGAACACATCGCCCAGAACATCTTCCTTGTAGTTCAGAAGAATATAGGGAGCTCCGATGAAGCCTCCGCTTGAGAATGCTCCGCTTCTTTTGCCCTTGTTCTCATATCGGTCGACCCAGCGGTCTGTCGTGATTCCCTTGTAGAGGGTCTTCACATACTCCTCGCCGAGAGGCTTTAAGGCATTTTTGACTATTTCAGCAGCCTCTTCATATGTCTTGTGTGTCTTAACCGAGCTTACAAGAGGAACATAGACATCGTAGTGTCTGAGCTGATCCACGCCAAGGATGCGCTTTCTGAGGTTGTAGTATCGGTGCAGGGAGGGCAGGGCATCGTGGACGGCCTCGATAAGGCCTGTGTAGACGCTCTTTGGTACATCGTCCCTGTAAAGGGCCGCATCCAGAGCAGTATCAAAGCCGCGCACTCTGGCGTTGAAAATGTCCTGTTTGACGCTTGATGCATACAAGGTGGCAAGTGTCTGCTCGTGGGCTTTGTAGGTTCCGTAGAACTGCTCATAGGCACGGCTTCGCAGATTCCTATCCGGGTTGATCATAAAGGATGCCCAGGTGCTCTGTGAAAGCGGCATGCCGTCGATGTTTCCGAAGTTCATATCCACGTTGGTAAGCATCTCAAAGGTCTTGCTCGGCGTGCTCTGAAGTTCGGACTGCTTGGCAAGAATCTCCTCCTCAGAAGGAGAGAGGGTGTGGCTTTTCTGGCGCAGTATTTTTTTCAGATAAACGCGGCAGTCGTCAAAATCTTTGTCTTCGATGATCTTCTCAAGGTTCTTGATCTCAAGAATCTCGGGATCCATGTAGCTGACTGCGGCGATGAGGTTCGTATATACCTGGGAAATCAGGCCGATCATCCTCTGGCACTCCGGGTCGTCTGACTGGGCAGAGTACTTCAGAGATGCATAGACATAGACCTGCTCGGCAAGACTCATGGAATCGGAAAGCCATTTCATGGCGCTGAGAAGGGCCACCGGGCTCTTTGCCAGAGTTCCCTTGAACTTGGCCGCCTCATCTATCTTCTTTTTAAGGCGCTCAAGGTCGGTCTCCCATGCTTCATCGCAGGGATAAAGACTGCTCAGATCCCATTTGTCACTTTCCTTAATCTGATCTCTTGTCGGTATATCATTATTCATATTTCATTCCTTATTTCGCGCAAAGAAGCTCCTCAGTTTTTGGGGTTTTTTTGGGGCTCCAAAAACCTGAGGATGCTTCTGGCTGCTTTTCCCCTATGGCTATACAAGTTCTTCCCACCATCCGGCAGAGTCGCCATTGAGCATCCTGCTGCATTGCAATAGAAGACGGGGTCGTAGCCGAAGCCGCCTGTTCCCTGGACTTCCTCATGAAGGATGTGTCCGTCAGCATGCTCTACTGCGCAGTAGACAGTGTATCTGTCCTTGATAAGAACCATGGCGCAGACGAAGAAGGCCGTCCTTTTTTCCTCGGGAAAGTCCTTCATCATCTTCAGAAGAAGCTGGTTCTTCTCATGTGCGCTGAGAAGAGGGCCACCGTCCTCGGCTCCGAAGCGTGCCGTTCTGACACCCAGAAGGCCTGGCAGGGCAGGGACCACTAGGCCCGAGTCATCTGCCAGAACAGGAAGACCCATGTCCTTAGCGACATCAAACAGAGCGTTGGCCTTGATCATGGCGTTGTCAAGAAAGGTTTCTCCGTTTTCCTCGCAATCGAAATCAAGTCCCAGATCCTTAGGAAGAAGGATTTCGTGGGAAGAAAAAAGCTGTGATATCTCGTGTCTTTTATGCTCATTGGAGCTGGCCAGAAGTATTCTCATGATTTGAGGATAATCGATTTGCCAGAGCAGTTCAACAACGGTTTCTGGCCAATTCCGAATTCGTTGAAGGGCTCGAATCTGGGAAGACCGGGTTGCTTGAGACGGGACTTGGGTGTCATGTTGTTAAGTGACTTATCGTTTATGACCCTTTCAAGAATCTTTTTGGCATACATCACATAGGCCGATACCGTCTGGGGTTCCATGTTCAGAATCCTTGCGACTGCCGAGTAGGGGGTGTGCATCTTGGCGTTGAAAAAGCCCTTGAGCGATTCTCTGAGTTTCCTGCGGTTCAGATCCGCCTTCTTCTTATAAAAATCCGGATTCAGAGCTATCTGCGCATGACCTTCGTACTCAAGAATCTTTGACCAGTGGAAATCAACCATCCGTGACAGATAATACTTGCTGTAGCGGTTCTGGTTTTCGCGCTCCTGGATTCTGGAAAGCTGATTTGCGATTATCAGAGTCTGCTCCCTGTCGCAGTTGATCGATTCGCAGAATCCGTCAATCACATCCCGTGACAGAAATGGCATGATGGTGCAGAAGAAGGTAAACAGCTTGATTCTCCTGCTTCTGACACGCATGCACATGTCTCTGAGGACACTGAACATCAAAGCTTTCTGATGACGGGCTTCCCTTGCGTTTTCTTTGTAGATATAGGCATCTTCCGGAGAGGATTCGGCAACAGCCATGATGTCAGGACAGTAGAATTCAGAAATCGACCTGTTGATGCTGGCTCTCTTAAGTTTCAGTTTGAGATAGGCAAGGGCACGGTTTTCCAACGAGTCCTTGAGATAGCGCATGAAGTGCCCCTTGTTTTTGCGAAAGCGTTCAATGATGCCGTCTAAATCATCGTTTATGAAAAGGATGAAGCCCGACATCTCGTCATCGTCAATCAGATTTCTCAGAAAGCCCATGAAATAGACTTCGACTATGATCATGTTCTTGAGTTTTCCATAAAGCTTTACGACTTCCGGATCATCCTTGCCCCGTATTTCCCTCATGGAAAGATATGTCGTCAGGTTAAGTGAAATCAGTTGCTCTGCGGTCATGGTTAAAGCGTAGCAGATGGAAAACAGGCCCGAAACTTTCAAAGGCCCAGACCACATAAAAAACCTATGTTTTTTGTGTGTCAGGCAATAGGGGACAATAGGGGATAAAAAAAGACCATTGCACCAGGCAATGGTCTTTGTCTTTTCAGTACAGACTACTGATCGATTTCCAAATCCGTAATCTCCGGAATCTCCACGGCATCTCCTCCGATGGAAGAGAAGGCCTCAGCGATTTCCAGATCAGGAACATTAAGGTCAATGTTATCCAGTCCTACTTCATTCAGACTTTCAAGCGATGTCTCGATACTCTGAGCGATGAGCTTCTCATCCTCTTTGTAGTTGTCGACATATGCCTGGAGTTCCTCGTTATGACGTGTTATGAGCTTGATGTCTCTTTTGAGGTTTTCGTTCTCAGCTCTGAGCCTAGCCATGTAGGCAGAAGCTTTCTTAACTCTTTCCTCAAGAAGTAACATGTTTTCATAAACTGTCATGGCTTAGCCCCCTGACCTAATGTTAAATCCTTTTTGCTACGGACTCAAGCCTCAAGTGTCTTCTTGGCTGAAGCGACCAGGGCGCTGAATGCGGCCTTGTCCTCAATAGCCATGTTAGAGAGAGCCTTTCTGTTGAGCTCGATGTTGGAGATCTTGAGTGCATGCATGAACTGCGAATAGCTCAGTCCCTCAGCTCTCACAGCAGCGGAGATTCTTGCGATCCAGAGTGTTCTGAAATCTCTCTTCTTCTCCTTTCTTCCGCGATAAGCATAGACACCGGCCTTTGCGATAGCGTCCTTGGCGATGCGGTTATTGGTGCTTCTGCGACCATAGTAACCCTTGGCAAGATCCAAGATCTTCTTGCGTCTGTCCTTGTGTTTGGTTCCGTCAACTGCTCTTGGCATAATTCACACCCTCCCTGTTTCAAGCGTAAGGAAGCATAACTTTGACTTTCTTTGCTTCCACATCGGAGAGAATACTAGAGGCGCGGAGAGTTCTCTTGCGCTTGGTAGTCTTTTTGGTGAGAATATGGCGAAGGCCCTGCTTCTTGTATCTGACCTTGCCAGTCCCGGTGACCCTGTACCGCTTTGCAGCGGACTTTCTTGTTTTCATCTTAGGCATGTTGTACCTCTTTATAAGCGCCCTGAGGAACAAGAACCCCCTCAGCAGCTGCTGTTGTAATCTCCGTACGGAGACTATTTCACCTGTTTTTTCACCGCTCCCTTGGCCGGGCTGAGGAGCATTGACATGTTCCTTCCTTCCATGACCGGTTGGGAATCGACGTTGAATAGTATCTCTTTTTCTGTAAGGAGTTCAAGTATCTTTCCAAGAACCTCGCGGCCAAGCTCGGTGTGGGCAAGCTCTCTACCGCGGAAACGGATTGTGACCTTGCACTTGTCGCCGCCGGAAAGGAACTCTCCGATGGCCTTGGATTTGACCTCAAGATCGTGTGTGTCGATCTTAGGCTGCATCCTGATTTCCCTCATCTTGACGATGGTCTGATTCTTCTTAGCTTCCTTGAGCTTCTTCTCCTGCTCATATCTGTACTTGCCGTAGTCGATGATCTTGCAGACCGGAGGATTGGCATTAGGAGAAATCTCCACCAGGTCGAGACCTGCGTCCTCGGCCATTGCCATTGCGTCGAAATAATTCATGACGCCTCTCTTGTCACCGTTTTCATCAATAAGGAAAACCTCTTTCGCACGGATCTGTCTGTTGACCCTAAGTTCCTTTGTAGCCAAGCTCACCTCTACACAGATATAAAGTTTAGCTGGACAAACAATTTGCCCAGCGTTGAAAAATATAGCATTGAACGCCTTAGGCTGTCAAATATTTAATACGGCAATAGTTAATTGCAAAGGCGTTTTCAGCCTTCAAGGGTCTTCCAGCCGAACAGTTTTTTCATGATCCACGAGCTGAATCTCGTGTAAGTCCGGCTGATGACATCATAAGAAGTAGCCATGGCATAGCTCAGCTCGGCGAACACAACGCCCCCGAAAATGTCCAATATGACATGCTGGCGTGTCGTGATTGTGGAAACGAAAACCGCGATGGCAAGGATAAACGACAGGGCCCGCCACCAGAAGGGGAACTCCTTCTTTCCACGCACGCCGATATAGCACAGCCAGCTTGCCAGACAATGCATCGACGGGAAATAGTTGGTCGGGTCCACCGGGAAATCGATGGCATAGAGCCCGCGTGCCAATCTCTCAAAGAACGAGGACCCTGTAATCACCGGCCTGATGTCCGAAGTCGTCGGAACAAGAAGGAAAACTACCAGGCAGAACAGTTTGGAAAGCATTACAGCGGAAAAAAACAGCTCGCTCTGTTTTCTGTCATCCTGAAGAGCGATGACAATATAGCTAACCGACCAGATGGCATAGCTTCCGAGGTAGATGATCAGTGTCCACGGGATAAGAGGGAAGGTGTAGTCGATGGGCAGTGTGATGTCCCAAAGCCTGAGAAACCTAACCGCAAAGTAATGGGCACCCTGATAAACCGCCTGATTGGAGATTATCGTAAGAATGAGAGTAACAAGTGCATATTGTAGGTTTTTTCTGTTTAATTCCCGCATATCCCCGCAGATAGGGTAAGAAAAAAGGCCGCCTTATTCAAGCGGCCATCGTAAAGAAGTACTGATTATCAATCAAGCCTTGCCTGCAGAACCGAGTACATCGATATTCTTGTGCATGTACATCTGCTTGAGAGCCTCTCTTGCAGGAGCAAGATACTTTCTCGGATCGAATACATCCGGATGCTCGACAAGGTACTTTCTGATCATAGCTGTCATAGCAAGTCTTCCGTCGGAGTCGATGTTGATCTTGCAGACTGCGCTCTTTGAAGCCTCTCTGAGCTGCTCCTCAGGAATACCAACGCTGTCCTTGAGCTTTCCACCGTACTGGTTGATGATCTTGACGTACTCCTGTGGAACTGATGAGGAACCGTGGAGAACGATCGGGAAACCAGGAAGCTTCTTCTCAATCTCTTTGAGGATGTCGAAGCGGAGTGGAGGTGGAACCAGGATACCGTCAGCGTTTCTTGTGCACTGCTCAGCAGTGAACTTGAAAGCACCGTGGCTTGTTCCGATTGAAATTGCCAGTGAATCAACGCCGGTCTTTGAAACGAAGTCGATGACCTCGGACGGCTGTGTGTAGTGTGAAGTCTCGGCCTGGACATCATCCTCGATGCCGGCAAGAACTCCGAGCTCGCCTTCGACTGTGACATCGAACTTGTGGGCGTACTCGACGACCTTCTTTGTAACTGCGACGTTCTGGTCATAAGGAAGAGCAGAACCGTCGATCATGACTGATGAGAAACCGTTGTCGATACACTCTTTGCAGGTCTCGAACGAATCACCGTGGTCGAGGTGAAGAACGATTGGAATGTCATATCCGAGCTCGTGTGCATACTCTGTTGCACCCTTGGCCATGTTCCTGAGAAGGTTCATGTTTGCATAGTCTCTGGCACCCTTAGAAACCTGAAGGATGACAGGTGACTTTGTCTCGACACATGCCATGATGATAGCCTGCATCTGCTCCATGTTGTTGAAGTTGTAAGCAGGAATAGCATATCCGCCCTTGACTGCCTTGGCGAACATGTCTCTTGTGTTAACCAAACCCAATTCTTTGTATGATGTCATTAAGGTGATCTCCTATGCCCCAATACTATAAAAATAAAGGATAGAGCGTCAAGGACGGCCCTCGCTTGACGGCCAAATCCATCATTGCTAATCTTCAGTCATGAGGAAAAAACCACTTGTCATCGCAATCTCGGCCGTTTTGGCATTGCTACTTGTGTGCACCCTCATATATCTATTTGCTTTCAAGACCCTTACAATCGTATCCGACAACGCATTTTCAGTTGTGCTCCCGCGCTTTTCAATGGCCACCAAGGGCATCCGCATTAGGGTCGAGACCCTTGAAAACGATGCTTTTGACAGCACCGAGGCCTTTGTCTCCCGCCTTGAAAAGATTAAGGGCAAATGGGTGCTTCTCAGCCCTCTGAGCTCAGCCTTTGCTGATAGTAACAGGATCAATGTCTCAGAGCTTCTTCCGAAGAGCATAGTCATTGCCATGTACAACGAAAAGGCATCCTCATTATTCGATTGCACCCTTGTCTCGGATGAGAAATCCGGCTGGATCAAGGCAGCAGAGGCACTGTCTTCGGAATTTGAAAAAACATCCTCCAACGTGGCATTGATCTATGAAAGAGACACCGTTCCCTATGTTCAGGATATCGAGGACTGTTTTTCAGAATCCCGTCTTTCTGTTTTCAACGACGACGGAGCCAGCAAGCTCTTTTTCAGCGAGACTCTGAAGAAGGCAGACGAGCTATCGATAGTCGTGGCTATGTGCCCCTATGACAGCCGCCTGAACGATTTCTTCAAAACCCCCGGAACCCTGTGCTGGGTCGTGGACTACCGCTTTGCCAACACAGTGGCACCCAAACAGCTTTACGGCAAGGTAGTACCTGCTTTCGCACGCTCTCTCAAGGCCGTTTTAAATACAGAAAAAGGTTCTTCTACCGTAGCAACGCTGGAGTACGACTATGAAAAGCTTTGAACATGCCATGGACGAAGCATATTTCGATACAATCTTTTCGTCCTTCAGAGAAGTTCTGGCCGGCATGGGAAAGGTCCTTCCTGCAGTCTCTTTGGTTGCTGTGGAACTTCAGGACCCGTTTTCAGTTCTCATTTCAACGGTGATTTCACTCAGGACCAAGGACGATGTGACTCTCAATGCATCAAGACGACTTCTGTCCAAGGCTCCGGATGCCGCATCAATGCTCAGGCTTTCTGAGGATGAAATAGCTTCTCTGATATTCCCGGCAGGGTTCTACAAAAGAAAGGCCATCCAGATAAAAAGTATTGCAAAGACACTGGTAGAACAGTATGACGGCAAGGTACCAGCGGACGCGGAACTTCTTATGAAGCTTCCGGGAGTAGGGATAAAGACAGCCAATCTGACACTGAACCTTGGCTTCGGAATCGATGCAATCTGTGTGGACTGTCATGTCCATCAGATTTCAAACCGCCTGGGCTGGATCAGCACAAAGACACCGGAGGAAAGTGAGAAGGTCCTTCAGACGATAATGCCCAAGAGGTTCTGGATACCTCTTAACGAGCTTCTGGTCTCATATGGACAGGAAGTGTGTACAAGCGTAAGCCCCAAGTGCTCGCTCTGTCCTGAGAATAAAAGGTGTCCTAAGATAAACGTGACAAAAAGCAGATAGGCTATCTTGAGCAAAGCTCTTTGAAGTTCTCAAGAACCCTTTCCTTGAGACTGTCCAAGGAAAGATTCAGAACCTCTGCAGCACAAGAATAAGTATAGAAGACATTCTCCGGACTGTTTGGTCTTCCGCGCATGGGAACAGGAGTGAGGTAAGGGGAGTCTGTTTCAAGCAAAAGCCTGTTAAGAGGAACGCGTTTGAGCATTTCTCTGAGATTATCGCTGCTCTTGTATGTGAGGTTTCCTGCAAAGCTTATGTAGTAGTTGCGCTCCAAGGCGGTCTTAAGAACTGTCTCCGAGCCGTCGAAGCAGTGGATGATTCCGCCCTTGTCAGGACCAAGGCGTCTGATGACCTCGGCAGTATCTCCATCCGCATCACGGTCATGGATCAGGACGCAGAGGCCCATCTGGGAAGCCCATTTCATCTGGGTCTCGAACAGAAGGTGCTGCTTCTCCGGATTGCCGTAGTTCCAGTAGTAATCCAGTCCGATCTCTCCGATGAAGGCTACCTTATATTCCTTTATATTATTCTTGAGAATCTCAAGCTCGGATAAAAGCTGGTCCGTGGTTTTGAGAGTAGAGAACTCGGCCTCCTCGGGCGAGCCCTGTGTCTCGCTCTTTCCTGCCTCCCACGGTCCCATGGCCCCTGCAAGTAAAATGGCTGGGTAGCTTTTAAGAAGATTGGCACGCTCGGGAAGATCGTCGTGTGTGCACCCGATGTCTATGCCGCCGAAAAAGCCTGCGGCAAAGAGTCTGTCATAGGCAGAAAAAACATCCATGCCCCTCTGGAGCATGGACTGTGTGTGAAAGTGTGAGTCTACAAGGTTTCTGTAGGCATCAGGAGAGGGACTTGATTTCAATTGTCTCTCCGTTTTTGCCAATCAGAACAGGCTTTGTCTTCTTGGTGACCGTGGACTCGTCGATGCGGACCTTGGCAACTTCGCCGAGTGAGGGAACATCGTACATGATGTCAGTCATGATGGCTTCGACGATGCTTCTGAGTCCTCTGGCTCCGGTCTTCTGGTCATAGGCTGTTTGGGCGATGCTGTGAATTGCCTCGTCTGTGAACTCGAGCTCGACCTCATCGAGCTTCATTGTGGCCTGATACTGTCTGATGATTGAGTTCTTGGGCTCTGTGAGAATTCTCTCAAGATCCTTGACCTCGAGGTTGTTCAGCGATACATGAATCGGAAGTCTTCCGATGAACTCGGGAATCAGACCGAACTTGATAAGGTCATCCGGAAGGACATTGGCATAGAGTGTGGCCAGATCCTTGTCCCTTGAGTCGACGATGTGCTTGCCGAATCCCATGGAGGAGGAGTCCATTCTCTTTTCGATGATCTTGTCCAGACCAACAAATGCTCCGCCGCAGATGAACAGGATGTTTCTTGTATCGATCTTCAGCATCTCCTGGTTGGGGTGCTTTCTTCCGCCCTGAGGAGGAACGCTTGCAACTGTTCCCTCGATGATCTTCAAAAGTGCCTGCTGTACGCCTTCACCTGAGACATCACGAGTGATTGAAACGTTCTCGCCCTTCTTGGCGATCTTATCAACCTCATCCAGGAAGATGATTCCGTGCTCGGCAGCTGCGATATCGTCGTTGGCAGCCTGAATCAGCTTGAGAAGAATGTTCTCGACATCTTCGCCGACATAACCGGCTTCGGTGATTGTGGTTGCATCCGCAATGGCAAACGGGACACTGAGCTTTGTGGCAAGTGTCCTTGCAAGAAGAGTCTTTCCGGTTCCGGTGGGTCCGATCATGAGGATGTTGGACTTATCCAGCGACACATTTTCCTTGGACTCCAGTTCCTTTTCGAACTTGACTCTCTTGTAGTGGTTGTAGACTGCGACGCTCAGAATCTTCTTTGCCTGGTTCTGTCCGATGACATACTCGTCCAGATACTCCTTAAGTTCATGAGGAGTGGGGAGCTTGTCAGGAAGGCCCGGAGCTTCCTTCGAGGAACCGGCTGAGGGACCTTCGTCATCAAAGAGGATGGATCTGCATTTTTCCACGCAGTTCTCGCAGATGGTCACGCCGCCGGGGCCTGTGACCATCCTGTAGTT
>Ga0265301_10004604_pt1 | contig 13869 bp, 8 predicted proteins | sample AusTroGonzalo_MG_2_FD_193488 | JGI IMG/M metagenome (GOLD analysis project Ga0265301, IMG submission 193488) | Bovine rumen microbial communities from tropical cattle in Woodstock, Queensland, Australia - Gonzalo_04 | ecosystem: Host-associated > Mammals > Digestive system > Stomach > Rumen ...
GAATGCCTGGAATGGATCCTCACGCAGGACGAAGTCCCGGCCACGACCCCGGAGACCTGCGGCAACTACCTGCTGCATGACCTGCCGATGTGCAAATGGGAGTGCGCCCGCTACCTGGACCGCCTCCGCAACGACTTCCACAGCGAATATACCAAACTTCAGGTCGTCCTGGACGACGGCAAGACCTTCGCCGACGCATAATGGACCTGGAGCTGATCCTCATCGTCCTGCTGCCCCTGCTGGTCCTCTGGGTCCTGATCCTGGACCGGAAGGTCGGCAAACTGAAGGGGAAAGCTCTCGACACGGAAGACCTCGACCACAAATCGCCCACGCCCGGGGTGGATCATGAAGCCATCGCCTGCCGGCTCTACGACTGGCTCGTCGCGCGCAACAGCCGCAAGGCGATCTCCACCCACCACGCGCTGGACAAGGCCTTCGGGCGGCCGCAGATCGTCTACCGCGAAGACGGAGTGGGCTACGACATGGTCTACCGCGACTTCTCCCTGGTCGACTACGACCTCTACCTGATTGACGAGCGCCTCACAGAGCTGACCGAGCGGGAAGGGAAATACGAATTGGACTTCTCCGGCAGCATAAACAACTGTGACGCACAGACTTACGACATTCCATTCGTGTTCCGCAAAAAAACGCCCGCAAAGCAGGATTTGTAGCATTTTTACGCATTTATAGCTCCGTTTTGACGCGAAATCGCCACGGGCGCCCTATCTTTGTACCAGAAACAAAAAGTTAGTGAACCAGTAATACCTTCATTCACATGAAAACCAAGAAAGGCTCTATCCTCCTGATTTGTGCCGCGGCGATCATCGTCGCCGGCGTCCTCCTCTCCATCTTCGCGAACTGGCCTGTCGACCGCAGCGGTGCCCGCGGCGACATCGCCAAGGCCTCCCGCTTCTCTCGCCAGACGGCGGCCGAGAGCCTTTCCTATCTGGAAGAGCAGATCCGCAGCGACGAGGATTACAAGAACGCCGTCGTCGTGTCCTATGTGGTGATGCAGATGCGCGCGGAGCAGTTCGGCACCCTGGTGGACGTGTCCAACGAGGTGGCCGGGGAGATCCCCGCGTTCGCCGGCGTGCTGGGCAAGATGAACGAGGTCCGCGAGATGGCCGATAACGCTTGCGCCACGCTCGCGGAGGCTGGCGAAAGCCTGGAGGCCATCCTGGGCGGCGAGTCCCGTCCGGAGGTGGGCCAGCAGACGAACAACGCCGCCCTGGCCTACCTGGCCCTGCAGAAGCAGAACAAGCTGGCGACCCAGTTCATTGACACGGCCGACAACTACCTGGCCGCCAACGAAGGCTCGGACGAACTGAAATTCGCGCGCGACCAGTGGCTGGAATATCAGCAGGCGACGGCGTCCCTGGAAGGCGACAGCAAGCTGGAGAAGAAGCTGGCCGGCAAGGAAGCACTTCTTCCCCCGGGACAGAGCGACGCGGTTTTGGGTGTATTATATAACGTCCCGACCCTCGACTTTCATTATTACACGGATCACACGCAACATTTGTGTGACATGCCGCTGGTGATTGAGAATTTCAATTTTGCTTTTCAGGCTTTGGCCCCGCAAACAGAGCTGGGATATATCAGGGAGCTCGAGGACAACGTGCTTGGCAAAGCTGGCCAGATCATTGAGGAAATAGCCTCCGGCAACGTCGAATCGCTTGAGGCTTATCTCCTTTAATAGTTGAAGGGCCCCCGGCGGATTGGTTGGTACGTACTTTTTTTGTAAATTTGTACGTTTACAACTAACCGCGAACCATGGGAGCATTCCATGCATACGATATCCGGGGCGTCTATGGCGTTGATTTCGACCGGACTACAGCCTATAAAGTAGGATATTTCATTCCCGAACTGCTCGGCGCCCGCGAGGTGCTGGTGGGGCGGGACTGCCGCGTGTCCTCGCAGGAAATCCACGATGCGCTCGTGGAGGGCATCTGCGATGCGGGCGCCGATGTCGTTGACATCGGCCTCAGCAGCACGCCGATGGTCTATTTCGGGACCGCCAATTACGGCTACAAAGCCTCCGTGCAGATCACGGCCAGCCACAACCCCGCCGAGTACAACGGCATGAAGGTGAGCCGCGAGAATGCGCTGCCGGTGGGCCTGGACACGGGCCTGGGGCAGATCAAGGCCTGGATCGAGGAAGGCCGCTCGACGCCCGTCGCCGCGAAGCGGGGCGTCGTGAAGGAGAAGGGCATCCACGAAGACTATATGAACTTTATGCTGAAGTTCAAGGGGGACTACAGCGGTCTGAAGATCGCCTTCGACCTCTCGAACGGCATGTCCTGCCTCTTCGCGCACGAGGTCTTCGGCGAGGCGCCGGCGTACCTCTTCGATACGATCGACGGCCGCTTCCCGAACCACGAGCCCAATCCGCTGGTGGCGAAGAACGTGGAGCCGCTCAGGCGCAAGGTCGTCGAGACCGGCGCCGACGTGGGCGTGATCTATGACGGCGACGCCGACCGCGTGATGTTCGTGGACGAGAAAGGGCAGTTCGTGGCCCCGGACCTCGTCATCGCGATGATGGCGCTGTACTTCTGCGACGAGCGGGGCGAGAAGGCGCCGCGCGTGCTGCAGGAGATCCGCAGCTCCAAGGCGGTGGGCGAGTACCTCGCGCGCTACGGCGCCGAACTGCACACCTGGCGCGTGGGCCGCGCCTTCGCCGCACCCAAGCTGCGCGAGATCGACGGCCTGTGGGGCGGAGAACTCGCCGGCCATTATTATTTCAAGGATTTCTTTTATTCCGACAGCGGCCTGCTCTCGTCGCTGATCGTGCTGCGCATCGTGGCCGCCCTGAAGAAGCAGGGCAGGACTTTCAGCCAGCAGATCGCCGAGATCGCCGGCTACTGCAACTCCGGCGAGATCAATTTCCGCCTGGAGGACAAGCCGGGCGCGATGCAGGCCGTGTGCGCGTATTTCTCCGCGCAGGAGACGCCGCTCAAGACGATGGATTTCGACGGCTTCCGCCTGGAATTCGCCGACTGGTGGTTCAACATCCGTCCTTCCAACACGGAACCCTATCTGCGCTTCATCTGCGAGGCCCGCACCGAGGCACTGCTGCAGGAGAAGGTGGCGCAGGCATGCAAATTGTTGGAATCGCGCTTCGGCGCCGTGCGTTCGTAAAAAGATAATATGAAAAAGATCAATATTCCGTTAGTTATTAGTTTATTCCTGCCTGTCGCCCTGTTTGCGCAGGCCCCCGACACCCTCAACGTTCCGAAAGACTTCGTCACCGAGCCCGGCTCCTTCCAGCAGGGCAAGGGGGTGGAAGTGGATACCCTGGACATCCAGGACGGCCGCCTGCTGCTCGTGCTCAAGGACGACCACACCTGGTATTATATCAAGAATTTCAAGCTGATGGAAAGTGACAGCACCTTTGTCAAGGACTGGGTGCCGGACACCACGAATCCCTTCACGGCGCCGCTGGAGAGCCTCCCGCTGCGCAACTCCATCGCGCTGGTGGACTCGGCGAGCCGCTTCGTCGTGCCCTACCAGACCAAGGTTTTCTCCCGCTTCGGCATGCGCCGCGGACGGCGCCACCAGGGCGTGGACCTGCCGCTGAAGATGGGTACGCCCGTCGTGGCCGCCTTTGACGGCCGCGTGCGCGCGTCCACTTATACCAAGGGCTATGGCAATCTGATCATCATCCGTCACGAGAACGGCCTGGAGACCTTCTACGGCCACCTCTCCAAGCGTGAGGTCGAGGTGGGGGACTGGGTACGCGCCGGCGACGAGATCGGTCTGGGCGGCTCCACGGGCCGCTCCACGGGCCCGCACCTGCACTTCGAGACCCGCTACCAGGGCTACGCCTTCGATCCCGAGTGGATCGCGGACTTCGAGAAGGGTGAACTGCGCAAGAACGTCTTCGTGCTGCGCCGCAGCTACCTGGACGCCCGCTCCCGCTACACGCCTGAGTCCATCGACGAAGAAGATGAGATCTACGCCGATGAGGAGCGCATCGTCGAAGAGGAGAAGCGCATCGCCGCGGAGCGCGCTGCCATGCGCTACCATACGGTCAAGTCCGGCGAAACCCTGGGCGCGATCGCGCGCAAGGAAGGCAAGTCCCTGAACGCCATTATCAAACTCAACCCCGGCATCAATCCCGACAAGTTATCCATCGGACAGAAAATACGTGTGAACTGATACAAATTATTTTTATATTTGTATCATGATGAAACACCTTCTCCCTCTGCTGCTTGCCGTGACGGTCGCCTGCGGTTGCAGCACCCTGTCCCGGATCGACTGGGATTACGGCCGCCTGGCCAGCGCCGGTACGAAGGCCCTGACGGCTGCGTCCATCTCCGACGAGCAGGTCACCGAACTCTGCCGCCAGGCCGTGGCGTACACCGATTCGCAGACGCCGCTGGCCGATGCGAAGTACCAGCAGCGGCTGCAGAAACTGATGGGCGGTGTGAAAGACGTGGAGGGGAAGCCGCTCAATTTCAAGGTCTATCGTTCCAACGAAGTGAACGCCTGCGCGTACGGCGACGGCTCCGTGCGGGTGAACTCCGCGCTGATGGACGTGATGGATGACGACGAGCTCTTCGCCGTGATCGGGCACGAACTCGGCCACGTGGCGAACAAGGACTCGATGAAGGCGATGAAGCGGGCCTACCTGGGTTCTGCCGCCCGGGAAGCCATCTACGCGGCGGGCGGTTACGGCCAGCTCGCGGGCACGGTGCTCGGCGACATCTCCGAGGCTTACGTCAACGCCCAGTTCTCGCAGAGCCAGGAGTCGCGCGCCGACGAGTATGGCTTCGAATTCTCCGTGGCGCAGGGGCGCGACCCGTACGGGATGTGCCGCTCGCTGGAGAAACTCAACAACCTCGCCGGCGGCACGCAGTCGTCCGCCCTGGCGAAGATGTTCTCTTCGCATCCCGACAGCGCCAAGCGCGCCGCCAAGATGCGCAAGAAGGCCGACCAGTTGACCGGCAAAGAATAGCAATTCTATATTAATCAACCAATTATAACCACATCGAGATGAAATCCCTACGCAACTCCGCCCTGGCGCTCGCGCTGGGTCTTGTGGCCGCCCTTTCCGCCTCGGCGCAGCCGTACCCCTATCAGAATAAGAACCTCAGCCCGGAGCAGCGCGCCGCCGACCTGCTGGTCCGCCTCACGCTCGAGGAGAAGGCCTCGCTGACGATGCACGCCAGCCCGGCCATCCCGCGCCTGGGCATCAAGCCCTACAACTGGTGGAGCGAGGCCCTGCACGGCATCGCCCGCAACGGCAGCGCCACCGTGTTCCCGCAGCCGATCGGCATGGCGTCGAGCTTCGACGAGGAGCTGGTCGAGGAGGTCTTCACCGCCGCCAGCGACGAGGCGCGCGTGAAATATCTGGAGACGAAAGACAATGTCAAGGTGTACCAGGGCCTGACCTTCTGGACGCCGAATATCAACATTTTCCGCGATCCCCGCTGGGGCCGCGGCATGGAGACCTACGGGGAGGATCCCTTCCTGACCGGCCGCCTCGGCATGGCCGTGGTGCGCGGCCTGCAGGGTCCGGAGGATTCCCCGGTCCGCAAGACGCACGCCTGCGCCAAGCACTATGCCGTGCACTCCGGCCTGGAGTCCAACCGGCACCGCTTCGACGCCGTGGTCTCCGAGCGTGACCTGCGCGAGACCTATCTCCCGGCCTTCAAGGACCTGGTGACCAAGGCGCACGTGCAGGAGGTGATGACCGCTTACAACCGCTTCCGCGGGGAGCCCTGCGCCGCCTCCAACTACCTGGTGGACCAGATCCTCCGCAAGGAGTGGGGCTACCAGGGGATGGTGGTCTCCGACTGCTGGGCCATTCCCGATTTCTTTGAGAAAGGCCGTCACGGCTTCACGGAAACGCCCGCCCAGGCGGCGGCCCTGGCCGTGCAGAACGGCCTCGACGTGGAGTGCGGCAGCACCTTCGTGAATATCCCCGCCGCGGTGGAGCAGGGCCTGCTCGACGTCAAGGACCTCGACCGCAACCTGATGCGCATCCTGACCGAGCGCTTCCGCCTCGGCGAGATGGACGGCAGCTCCCCGTGGGATGACCTCGACCCCGCCATCGTGGAGGGTCCCCAGCACCGCGCCCTCTCCCTGAAGATGGCCCGCGAGTCGCTGGTGCTCCTGCAGAACAAGGGCGTCCTGCCGCTCAAGCCCGGCCAGAAAGTGGCCTTGATCGGCCCGAACGCCGACGATGCGGAGATGATGTGGGGCAACTACAACCCCGTTCCGAAGAGCACCGTGACGCTGCTCGACGCCTTCAAGGCCCGCGATCCGCAGATCGTGAATTTCCGCGGCTGCGGCATCCTCGGCGCCGAATTCATGCCCGAGAATGATCCGGACAACCGCATGGCGCAGCTGATCAAGCTCTCCAACGAAGAGCTCGAGGAGATCGCCAAGCAGTACGCCATCAATATCAACGACGTCAAGGCCTATGCCCGCCGTACCAAGCTCCTGCATGACAGCTTCCTGCCCGCGCTTGACGTGGACGACGTGCTGAAGCGCCTGGAGGGCATCGACGTGGTCGTGTTCGCTGGCGGCATCTCGCCGCGCCTCGAGGGCGAGGAGATGCCCGTGCAGCTGCCCGGCTTCTCCGGCGGCGACCGCACCGACCTCGAACTGCCCGCCGTGCAGCGCCAGCTGATGCAGGCCCTGCACAACGCCGGCAAGAAGGTCGTCTTCGTGAACTTCTCCGGCTGCGCCCTCGGCCTCGTGCCCGAGACGCAGAGCTGCGACGCCATCCTGCAGGCCTGGTATCCCGGCCAGGAGGGCGGCACCGCCATCGTGGAGGCGCTTTACGGTGAATTCAACCCGTCCGGCAAACTGCCCGTCACCTTCTACCGCTCGGTGGACCAGCTCCCCGAGGTGGAGGACTATACGATGGAAGGCCATACGTACCGCTACTTCCGCGGCACGCCGCTCTTCCCGTTCGGCTTCGGCCTGAGCTATACCGAGTTCCACTACAGCGCTCCCAAGCTGCAGAACGGCGTACTGGAGTTCACGGTCAAGAATACCGGCAAGCGTAACGGCACCGAAGTCGTCCAGCTCTACGTCCGCAAGCCGGGCGATGTCGGCGGTCCGAACAAGACGCTGCGCGCCTTCCGTCGCGTGACGGTGGCGGCCGGCGCCACGGCCACGGTGCGCATTCCGCTCGATGACGAGGTCTTTACCTGGTGGAGCGAGTCGGCGCAGAACATGGTCCCCGTACACGGGGAATACGAACTCCTCTTCGGCGGCAGTTCCGCCGACGCCGACCTCAGGAAGGTCAAATACACCTTCTGATCTGACGGATGATTGATATTTAATGACAGATTCTCATTGATTTCTTTTTTGCCTATGCGGTAACTTTGTAGATACGGATAATAGATAACACTTCAACCCAAATTATTTACCAATCAAACCAATGTTAAAACACTTTGTAAAGCTTGCTGCCTCCATGATAGTGGCTGCAGCAGTCGCGTTGTGCTCAGGCAATGCCTTTGCACAGACCCGCTCGCTGAGCGGAAAGGTTGTTGATGGTACCGGTGCTCCCGTGATCGGGGCAGCGGTCCTGGTTCCCGGCACCTCGATCGGTGCCCAGTCCGATCTCGACGGTAAGTTCGAGATCCGTGTCGCCCCCGGCACCACGCTGGAGGTTTCCTGCATCGGGTACATCACCCGTCGTGTGGCCGCTGCCGACAACATGACCGTGACCCTCGAGGACGACACCCAAATGCTCGAGGAGACCGTGGTCATCGGTTACGGTGTCCAGCGGAAATCCGACCTCACCGGCGCTGTCGCTTCGGTGCGCGAGGATGACCTCAAGAACCGTTCTACTTCCGATGCCGCCGCCGCCCTCCAGGGCAAGGTGGCCGGTGTCCAGATCATCTCCAACTCCGGTGCTCCGGGAAGCGGCGCGGCTATCCAGGTCCGTGGCGTCTCCTCCAACAGCGGCAACATCGGACCGCTCATCATCGTCGACGGCCTCAAGGTCAGCAGCATCCAGTACCTCGATCCCTCGTTGATCGAGTCCATGGAGGTCCTCAAGGATGCGGCTTCCGCCGCCATCTATGGTGCACAGGCTGGTAACGGTGTGGTCCTCATCACCACCAAGCAGGGCAAGAAAGGACATGCTTCCATCTCCTATGCCGGCAAATTCATCAACCAGTCGCTTGCGCACAAGCCTGAAATGCTGAATGCCGAGCAGTTCATCGACTACAAGGGCCTGCAGGGCTACCCGATTCAGGAGCAGCTGCAGAACGCCAATTATAAAGGTACGGATACGGATTGGTTCAACGAGTACTTCAATCCTTCCTGGAGCACCCAGCACACCATCACCCTCCAGGGTGGTAACGATCTGGGCCATTATTTCGCCTCCCTCAACTTTGTCAACCAGGATGGTATCATCAAGGGCGACAAGGATCTTTACAAGCGGATTTCCGCCCAGTTGAACGCCGATTACAACCTCACCGATTGGCTGCAGGTCGGAAACAACATCTCCATTGAGAATTGGTCGACGAAATCCGTCTCCCAGCAGGGCTATGGCTCCGCTTTCGAGTCCCTCATGACCATCGACCCCTGTACGCCTGTCTATTGGACCGATCCCAGTCAGTTCAACCAGGACTACAGAAATAAATACAATGCGGTTCAGGCCGGCACTTCCGAGTACCCGTACACGTTCCTGGGCGACGAGAATGGCTGGTTCGCCACTTCCGCCATCGACGAAACCCGCGGCGGTAGCCCGTTTGTCCAGCGGGATTCCAAGGAAGGCTCCAACGAGGGCATCAATCTCAACGGAGTCCTGTTTGCGAACTTCAAACCGATCAAGGGTCTGGTCGTCACCAGCCGCTTCGGTTTCCGCATCACCCAGAGCAACGAGCATTCGTATTCGTTCCCGTTCTTCTCCAATGGTAAAGCAGATGTGAAGACCTATGAACTCAAGGCTGTTGCCAACACGGGTCTTTACTATCAGTGGGAGAATTTTGCCAACTACAACACGACCATCGCGGGCAAGCACAACCTGAACGTGATGGCCGGTATGTCCTTCATCAAGAGCAAATCGGATAATGTCAGCGGTACTGCTTCCGGTTCGGACATCCTGAAGGGATACGATGCCAACTTCCGCTATCTGAACTATGTGAAGGATGATGCTACGAAGAAATTCAGCAACTCTCCTTCCGAGTCTGCCAGCCTTTCCTACTACGCCCGTCTGGGTTACAGCTATGACAACCGTTACAGCGTCCAGGCGAACTTCCGTGCTGATGCCTTCGACTCTTCGAAGCTCTCTGCCAAGAACCGCTGGGGCTATTTCCCTTCCGTGTCCGCAGGTTGGACGATCAGCAATGAGCGCTGGATCAAGGACGCCATCTCCCCGCGCACCCTTTCCTTCTTGAAAGTTCGTGCCTCCTGGGGTATCAACGGTAACATCAACGTGCTCAGTGGATATCCGTACTCTACCTCCATTTCGCTCAACAGCAAGTGGTATCAGTACCATGTCGATGAGACTGGAAACGCTTATGGCTCCGCCCCTGACGGACTGGCCAACCCGGACCTCACCTGGGAGACTTCCAATCAGGTTGACGCCGGTCTGGATGCCCGCTTCTTCAACAACCGGCTCACCTTCACCTTCGACTGGTTCCGCAAGGAAACCCGCGACCTGCTCGTGAACTACTCTCCGACTCCGGAATACGGTGTGTCGACCGTGACGGCCAACGCCGGTAATGTGCTCAATACCGGTCTTGAGGCCGAACTCGGCTGGAAGGACACCATCGGTGACTTCAGCTACAGCATCAATGCCAACTTCTCTTATCTGAAGAACCGGGTCACCTACCTGCTCCCTTCTCTTCCGAGAATTACGCAGAGCCCGGCCTCCGGCAGCAACTACCCGAACGAAACGGTATTTGAAATCGGACAGCCGATCTGGTACATCCGCGGTTATATTTATGACGGCGTCAAGGAAGACGGTACCCCCAACCTCCGGGATGTCAACGGTGACGGCCAGGTCAGCGATGCTGATATGACCTATATCGGTAAAGGTCTTCCTGATTTCTCCTATGGTATCACCCTCAGCCTCGAGTGGAAGGGTCTGGACTTCATGCTGTTCGGCTCCGGCCAGGCTGGCTGCGAGATCCTGAATACGCTCTACCGTCCCGGTTACCACAACTCGCTCAACTACTTCTATCTGAATTCCCGTAGCGAGAAGAATCCGAATGCCAAGTTCCCCGAACCTGCGAAAGTGACGGGTGACATGAATTTCTGGGGCTCCACCGCTTCCGTCTTTGACGGCTCTTTCTTCAAGATCAAGCAGGTTCAGCTCGGTTACACGGTTCCGCAGAAGTGGACGAAGAAGGCGCTCATCAGCCAGCTCCGCCTGTTCGTTTCTCTGGACGATTTCTTCACGTTCACCAGCTATCCGGGCATGGATCCGGAGACGGCCACTTCGGGCCAGGCGTCTGGTCGCGGTGTGGATATCGGTGCATATCCCAGCATGCGTAAAGTTATGTTCGGTGTAAATCTTTCTTTCTAATTCACAGGAGATAAATATTATGAAAAAATATATTGTTGCCTTAACGGCGATTTGCACATTATTTTTCTCTGCCTGCACAGCGCAACTGGATATCCAGCAGAAGGGTGTCGTTGCCTACGAATCCTACTACACGTCCGATGAAGCAGCAGAAGCTGCCCTGGTCTATGTGTATTCCAAAATGATCGGATCCGTTTACGGCTCCATCGGTAACTGGAATCCGTATTTCTTCATGCTGAACTACTCTGCCGATGATGTGTTCGCTGCAGGAAAGAACAAGGACGACCATCTTGACGTACGCCTCTTCAATGAGTATCGCTATGACGCGACTTATGACATCATCAGGAGTGTGTACACAAGTCTTTATCAGACCATCTACGCCTGCAACCTCCTGATCGATAACTTTACCAAGGAAGGAGCATATTCAAGCGCTGTGGTAGACCGCTGTATCGCCGAGGCGCGGGTGGTCCGTGCCTGGTGCCACATGACTGCGGCACTCTGCTGGCAGCGTCCTCCGCTCGTGGATCACTGTCTGACCGATGAGAATCCCACGAATGTGGAGTCCCAGAAGTTCCTGCTGGACTGGTGTATCGCAGAATGCGAAGCGGCTCTTCCCAACCTGAGAGCAAGAAACGGCAAGACGGACAAGGACGGTACCACTTATGTGACGAAGGGCTTCGCCCAGTTCGTGGCCGGCAAGTCCGCGGTCTTTGCCAACGAAATGGATGTCGCCCGCAAGTATCTCGGCGACCTGATCGCCTCCGGCAACTATGCACTGGTCCCGGGTGAGCGCTGGTGGGAGAATTTCCATGCTCCGGGCGACGGCAACGAGGAAAAGATCTTCGAGCCGAACTGGGTCTATGACGCCAACAACTCTTCGTCGGATAACCGTACCCGTTCCGGGTATAACCAGAACAACACGCTCAACTGGCGTGGCAAGAACATGAATTCCTGGCCGGTCTGCCAGGCCACCACGGGCTGGAACGGCGGCGCCATCAACGGCTATTTTGCTGAGAAGTTCCTTGCGCACGACGGCAACGGTCCCCGCCGTATGGGTACCTTCTTCACCGCTGAAGAATGGCTTTACGGCATTGACAACGAGGGCCATGAGATCTTCGACAAATTCCCCTGGATGCGCTGGGATTCCGACTATGTCGGCAACAACCATACTTCCGGTCAGCTGAAGCCGGCTTCCGAATGGACGCTTGCAGACAAGAAGAAAGACAAGACGAGAGGTATGAATGCCAACGGCTTCTTCGGCCGCACCTACTATATGAACTGGAAGTTCATGTCCCTCAACGGCATCGATGTCGTCCCCGAGGTCCAAAGCGGTGCGTCGAACCAGTCGAATGCCAAGTGCGCACGCTATGCCGAAGCGCTGCTCCTTTATGCAGAAGCCTGCATCGGAAGCGCTGACGCCGCCAAGGGCAAAGAAGCCCTCAACGCGATTCAGCGCCGTGCCGAAGTGCAAGAGACCGAGCTTACCCTCGCCAATGTCCAGGAAGAGAAGCAGTACGAACTCTGGTTCGAAAGCACCAGATTCCACGATATCGTTCGCTGGGGCATCGCCGACCAGGTCTGCGGTAAGGATCTCGACCGTTATCCCGAGGCCTTCGACGCCATGAGCAAGAAGGGTGAAGCTGAGCATAGATGGTACTACGTCGAGACGCAGCCTTATAAGGGCATCCCTCACGAGTTCGTCAAGGGCAAGCACGAATACTTCCCGTTCCCTGCTACTGTTTGCGCGATCAATCCTGAGCTCCATCAGCTCAACGGTTGGGCTACTCCCGAGAAATAATCGAGCTCAATAGCTATTACATGAAAACAGCCGACCCTCCGGGCCGGCTGTTTTCTTTGGCTATTGTTTACCAGGTGCCTCCCGCCAGACCTATTACTCCGTCAAAGCCAGGCTGAACAGGTAGCTCGCTTTTTTTTACTATATTTGCGGTCGCAATACGCGGGTGTGTTGTAATTGGTAGCCAAGCGGGACTTAGGATCCCGTGCCGCAAGGCGTAAGGGTTCGAGCCCCTTCACCCGCACGAAAAAGACCGGAATCTTTCCGGTCTTTTTCGTTATTCCTTTCAGCGTCTCTCGCGGGAGAGCAGGTGATCCGGATTCGCGAGGCCGTAGGCGGATATGCGAAAAATGATTTTGATTCTCCGCTTAAAAATGATAAATTTGCGAGATATAATGTAAAGAACGATAGAACATGAGACGACTGTTCCTGACCCTCCTTTGTGCTTTTGTTTCCCTGTCCGTGCTTGCGCAGTCCGCAAGCCTCCTGTCGATGGCCCGCGGTGAGCTGGCCCGCCGGGGTCTCGCCGAGACCGAGGTCCGTGCCCGTCTGCTGCAGAACGGGATCGACGTGGACAACATCCCGCCCAGCGAGTATGCTGCCTATCAGGACCGCGTGATCGCCATCCTGGAGCAGATGCAGGCGGAGAAGGCCAATGCCCAGAACCAGGCGTTCGTGCTCGCGAACGAAGTGCCCTATACGGAGGTCGGTGAGACGACTGCGGGCGAAGCCCTCGCGGAGCAGGAGATCGAGAAGAAGAAGGGCGAAGTCCGGGACTCCGTCGCCATGGCGAACGAGATCTACGGCCATGGCATCTTCGCCGGCCAGTCCATGGAAATCTTCCGCACCACCGACGGCGCCCAGGCCCCGGACACCTATGTCCTGGGCGAGGGGGACGAAGTCCATGTCTCCATCTTCGGTTCTTCCCAGACGGATATTCACCAGCGCATCGGTGAGGACGGTTCGATCCACCCTGCCGGCGCTTCCCGCATTTTCCTGAAGGGCATGACGCTGGCGCAGGCCCGCGAGGCCGTGCGCAAGGCGCTGGCGAGCTACTATTCCTTCCGTCCCGACCAGATCGCCGTGACGATCACGACCGCCCGTACGGTCTCTGTCAGCCTTTACGGTGAAGTCAAGCTGCAGGGCGGCTACACGGTGAGTGCCCTGAACAATGCTTTCAATGTCCTGGCCGCGGCCGGCGGCCCGACCGAGATCGGTTCCGTCCGTAACATTCAGCGTTCCCGTGCGGGCAAGACGGCCCGCCTGGACCTGTACACTTATATGACCGCTCCGAACTCCGGGGTGCAGTACGATCTGCAGAACAACGACGTGCTCTTCATTCCCGTGGCGCAGAAAGTCGTCAAGATCGAAGGCGCCGTCTATCGCCCGATGCGTTACGAAATGGTGGAAGGGGAGACCCTGGTGGACCTGATCGGCTTTGCCGGCGGTCTGACGGACAACGCCTACCGCGAATTCGTGCAGGTCGAGCGCTTCATCGGCGGCGAGAAGAAATACCTGGAGTTCAACTTGGAGAACGTGATGAGCGGCGCCCAGCTCGTTCCGCTGCAGGCCGGTGACGTCG
>Ga0265301_10004605_pt1 | contig 13869 bp, 10 predicted proteins | sample AusTroGonzalo_MG_2_FD_193488 | JGI IMG/M metagenome (GOLD analysis project Ga0265301, IMG submission 193488) | Bovine rumen microbial communities from tropical cattle in Woodstock, Queensland, Australia - Gonzalo_04 | ecosystem: Host-associated > Mammals > Digestive system > Stomach > Rumen ...
GCAGAAGATGTCCCAACGCTTCTTCACCTCTGCAAACCAGGGGGATATCATTACCCGGATGACCAGCGATATTTCCGGGGTCGAATCCGTGATTACCGGCACGTTTACGAGCATCCTGTCCAACGTTATTACCCTGGTGGTGGCCGTGATCGCCATGTTCCAGAAAAACTGGATCCTGGCTCTTGTCGGCATTGCGCTGGTGCCCCTGCTGACCCTGCCAACCCGCATGGCCGGCAAGCGGCGCTGGAAGCTGGCGGGGGAAGCTCAGGAATGCAATGATGAGATCAACGGTATCCTGAACGAGACCCTGTCTGTCAGCGGGCAACTGCTGGTCAAGCTCTTCGGCAGGGAAGAAACAGAATATAAACGGTATGAGGAAGCCAACGGGCGGATGATTAAACTGAACATCCGGGAAAGAATGGCCGGCCGCTGGTTCTTTATGCTGCTGAGCACCCTGACGACCATCGGCCCGATGCTGCTGTATCTCGTCGGCGGTATCCTGATCATGAAATACGACAGCAAGCTGAGCGTCGGTGATATTACGGTGCTGGTTGCGCTGCTGGCACGGATGTACGGCCCGGTGAACAGCCTGCTGAATATCCAGGTGGATTGGATCCGCTCCATGGCCATGTTTACCCGGATCTTCGAGTACTATGACATGAAGCCGGAGATCGACGACAAACCGGACGCGAAGGAACTGACCAACGCGAAGGGCGAGATCGTCTTTGACCATGTGGATTTCTCCTACGACGGGCAGCGAATGATCCTGAAAGACATCTGCTTCACGCTGCACAGCGGGGACTGCGTGGCCATCGTCGGCCCCAGCGGCAGCGGCAAGAGCACGATCGTGAACCTGATTCCCCGCCTGTGGGATCCGACAAGCGGGAAGGTGACCTTTGACGGTACGGATGTGCGGGATCTGACGCTGCACTCCCTGCGGGACGAAGTCGGCGTGGTGACCCAGGAAACCTATCTGTTCAACGGGACGATCCGGCAGAATCTGCTCTACGCCAAACCGGAGGCCACGGAGGAAGAAATGATTGAAGCCTGCCGGAAGGCCAATATTTATGATTTCATCTCCAATCAGCCGGATGGGCTGGATACCATGGTCGGCAACCGGGGCCTGAAACTGTCCGGCGGGGAGAAGCAGCGCATTTCCATCGCCAGGGCTCTGCTGAAGGACCCGGCCCTGCTGATTTTTGACGAGGCGACCTCGGCACTGGACTCCATCTCAGAGGCCGCTATTCAGGCGGCGATCAATCCCCTGATTGAGGAACGGACTTCCATCCTGATCGCACACAGGCTGTCAACCATCCTGGCCGCGGACGAGATCCTTGTGGTCCGCGACGGGGAGATCGTCGAAAGAGGAACGCACAAGGATCTGGTCCATGCCGGAGGCACCTACCAGGAACTGTATGAAACTCAGTTCAGCAAGGCGATCGATTCCTGATGTCACTGGTTGACATAGAGTTCACTTCAACGTTTATAATAGAACAAGAAACAGCGCGGGAAAACAGAGAATCAGCGGAACCGTTTGCTCCGCCGGGAAAACGACCGCAAAGGGAGGATTATGTTATGAGAAAAGTCAGATGGGGTGTACTGGGTACCGCGGACATCGCGAAAGGACAGACCATTCCGGGAATGCTGCTGGCGGAACATTGTGAGCTGTACGCAATTGCGGGCAGAAAGATCGAAAAGGCAAAGGATTACCAGGAGACCTTCAGGTTTAAGAAAGCCTACGGCAGCTATGACGAACTGCTCGAAGATCCGGAGACGGAAGCTGTCTATATTCCGCTGCCGAATGATCTGCACTGCGAATGGACCATCAAGGCCTTGAAAGCGGGAAAGCATGTGCTGTGTGAAAAACCTTTGGCAGTCACGGAGGAACAGGTCAAGGAGATGTTCCGGACTGCGGAAGAAAACCACATGCTCTTGATGGAAGCCTTTGCCTATATCCACAGTCCCTATGTACAGGCTATCAAGGAAGAAGTGGTCAGCGGGACGATCGGGGAGATCCGTTATCTGGAATCCTCCTTCATCACCGGCAAGCGCCCGGACACGGATATCCGCCTGCGCCGGGAAACCTTCGGCGGAGCCATGTATGACCTGGGCTGCTATACGTCCAGCCTGGCGCTCTGGCTGCTGAGGAAGGAACCGGATACGATCAGGGCCATCGCTAAGTTTTCCGACAAAAAGATTGACCTGTACACGGCGGCCTTGCTGGAGTACAAAGACGGTCCCATTGTCAAACTAGACTGCGGAATGGTGCTGACGGACGGCCGGTCGGACCACCTTTATATCAGCGGAACAAAGGGTGAGATCGAATCGACAACGGAGTTTAACCAGTGCGGAGAAACACAGTACATTGTGAGACGGAACGGGAAAGAGGAAACGAAAACGGTAGCCTCGCCGAACAACTATGCCCTTGAAGCAGAACAATTGAGCCGGTGTATCCAGACCGGGGAAAAGCCGCACGTAAATAAAGACTTTTCACTTCTGGTTGCCCGGGTGACGGATCGGATCCTAAAAGAAACCGGATATTGAATGAAAAGAAAAAGGAGCAATACTGTATGAAAATGATCAATGTTGTGAACGGCCCTCAGAATGTTTCCGCAGTGGTGATGGGCTGCATGCGGATGCCGGCGCTGTCTGTCGAAGCGGCAGCCCGAATGATCCGCACCGCGGCGGAGGAAGGTGTCAATTTCTTTGACCACGCCACTTGCTACGGGGATGGAGAAGCCGAAACCCGCTTCGGGGACGCATTTCCGCAGACCGGCCTGAGGCGGGAGGAAATCTTTCTGCAGAGTAAATGCGGCCTTCATTTTGACCGGAAGGAATTCGACTGGAGCAAGGAGGATATCCTGGCCAGTGCGGACGGCATCCTGAAACGGCTGAAAACCGAGTGGCTGGATGTGCTGCTGCTGCACCGGCCGGACCTTCTTTTTGATCCCGAGGAAGTGGCGGAAGCATTTTCGCAGCTGAAAAAGAGCGGCAAGGTTCGTCATTTCGGCGTCAGCAACGTGACCCCGGGACAGCTGGAACTCCTGAAAAAATACGTCGAGGTACCACTGGTATTCAACCAGTTGCAGTTTTCCCTGGACCAGACTCAGCTGATTGACAACGGACTTTACCTGAACAACCTGACTACCGAGCGCTCCATCAACCGGGACAACGGTATTCTCGATTACTGCCGCTTACATGATATCACCATCCAGGCCTGGTCTCCGCTTCAGTTCGGAATGTTCAAGGGCTGCTTTGTGGATCATCCGGCTTTCCCGGAACTAAACTGGGTTCTGGGCGAGCTGGGAGAGAAATACGGCGTATCCAGGACAGCTATTGCTATTGCCTGGATCCTGCGCCATCCGGCCCGCATGCAGGCGATTGCCGGAACCATGAACCCGGAGCATCTGAAGGATATCTGCTCTGCGGCAGGGGTTACCCTGACACATCAGGAATGGTATGCACTGTATCTCGCCTCCGGCAAATTCCTGCCGTAAAGGAAAAATGTGTGTCTTCCTGTATATATAGGAGAAGCACAGGATGGTATGACGGTTCAGGGGAAGTCGAAACGGCTTTCTCGATTTTCCTTTAAAATCTACAGGTGAGCAGGTCTATGCAGGTCAATTCATAAGTATACTAACGCCGATAAACGAGTCAAAGCGTTGATATATAAGCGATTCGTGTTAAGTGTTCCCTTTTTTTATACAAAACACTCAAAAAAGTATATTAGTGAATATTATAATAGATCTTCTCAAAAAAGGTTCCTCTCGATAAAAACGGTTGACTTCGAGTTTGCTCTAAAGTCTAAAATAGCAGCAGATTCAGAACCGTAAATATGAAAAACAGGATACAGACTACGAAAGGACGGACATAAATGGAGATTACGATCAAACAGGTTGCGGGCATGATCGATCATACGAACCTGAAACCCTTTGCGACGGGCAACGATTTTGCACGGCTTTGCGCGGAGGCGAAGCAGCACGGATTCAAATCCGTGGCGATCAACAGCTATCCGGTGGCGCTGTGCCGGGAACTGCTGGAAGGCTCCGAGGTGCTGACCGGCGCAGCAATCAGTTTTCCTCTGGGGCAGATGACCATCGAAACGAAGGTGGCCGAGGCGGAGAACGCGATTAAAGACGGATGCCAGGAGTTTGACTATGTGCTGAACGTCGGCAAAGTCAAAGAGCACGACTATGCCTATATTGAGGAAGAGATGCGGCAGATGACGGCGACGGCACGGAGGGCCGGAATCTGCTGCAAGGTCATATTCGAAACGTGTTATCTGACGGAGGAGGAAATCATCGAAGTCGCGAAGATTGCCGCGAGGGTGAAGCCGGACTTCGTCAAGACGAGCACAGGATATGGGTGTGCCGGGGCCTTAGCGGAACATGTACGCCTGATGAAAAAACACGCGGGCCCAGAGGTGCAAGTTAAGGCAGCCGGAGGGATTCGCACATGGGCCGCGGCTAAAGAGATGATCGAAGCGGGCGCCACGAGGCTCGGAACCTCCAGCGGGCTGAAAATAATCGAAGAAATGAAAGGGGAAGGCCTCCGGTAAGGAGCGGGAAAGAAATATGAAAAAGATCAAGGTGGGCCTGATCGGCTGCGGCAGGGCTGGGATGATCCACGCGCGCAGCTACGCGGGAAATATCCGGGGGGCTGAACTAGCTGCAGTCTGCGACCCGGTAAAGGAGAACCTGGACGCTGCACAGCGAGAACTGAACGTATCCCGGATCTGCACGGATTATCGTGAGGTGATGGCTGATCCGGAGATCGACGCGGTGGTTGTGGTGACGCCGACTCAGTTTCACCGGGAGATCGTGGCGGCGGCGGCGCAGGCGCATAAACATGTGTTCTGCGAAAAGCCCATGGCATCCACAGTGGAGGAATGCGACGAGATGATCGAAGCATGCCGCGGGAACGGGGTGAAACTTCAGCTGGGGTTCATGCGCCGGTTTGACCGAAACTTCCAGCGGGGGAAAGAAATGCTGGACAGCGGGGTGATCGGGGAGGCTACGCTGCTGAAGTCCAACACATACGGGCCGAGCCAGCCGAAGCCCTGGATGTTTGACGTGCGCCGGAACTACGGGCCGATCGGGGAAGTGAACAGCCATGATTTTGATACACTGCGGTGGTATGCCGACAGCGAGGTGAAGATGATCCATGCAGTCGGGCACAACTTCCGGAGCCCGGAAGCGGCTGCGGAATATCCGGAATACTATGACACATGCTCAGTGCTGCTGGAATTTGAGAACGGGATTGTCGGGAGCATTACAGGCGCCCAGTATGTCGGGTACGGATATGATTCCCGGACGGAGATACTCGGAACGAAAGGAATTATCAAGATCGGAAGCCAGGACGCCAATAACGTGCAGACGGTTACAGCGGAAGGCTGGATTCTGACGGATTCGATCGATTCCTGGAGAACGCTGTTCCGGGAAGCTTATCTGGAAGAGGACCGGGCGTTTATCCGGGCAATCATTGACGATACAGAACCTGAAGTAACCGGACGGGATGGAAAAATGGCATTACTGCTGGTGCAGGAAAGCCTGCGGTCCATACTCGAGAAGAGACCAATTATCATTCAGCGGTAAGGAGAGAGAGGCATGAAAGCGATCAGACTGATGGGAAAAGAGCGGATTGAGCTGCAGGATATTCCCGTGCCTGAGATCGACGAGGGGGACATGCTGATTCGCGTCCGCGCGGCTTCCATATGCGGAACGGATGTGCGGATGATCCGGAACGGCTACCGAAACGTCAGCGAAGCGAACCCGCTGACGCTGGGCCATGAGTTTGCCGGCTATATTGCAAAGACCGGGACTAGCGTCAAAGGATACAGCGCCGGGCAGCGCGTGGCCGTGGCGCCGAACGTCGGATGTGGCACATGCGATCTGTGCGTGAGCGGAAACACGCATCTATGCACACACTACGAGGCGTTCGGCGTGACGATGGACGGCGGGTTTGCGGAATACGTCAGGATCCCGGAGACGGCAATCCGGCAGGGAAACGTCGTGATCCTGGATGAAGAAATCTCCTACTGTGAAGCGGCTTTGCTGGAACCGCTGAGCTGCGTATACAACGGGCAGATGCTGACCGGTATGCATCCCGGCGACGATGTGCTGATCATCGGCCTTGGGCCCATCGGTCTGATGCATATCATGGTTGCAAGGCTGCTGGGGGCGGGCAGGATCTTTGTCAGGGATCTGTCCAAAAAGCGGACCGAGAAGGCATGCAAACTGTTTCCGGAAGTGATCCCCACAGAGGATAATGTGAAGGCCGTTCTGGCCGAAAAGGGAATACGGGGAGTGAACCTGTGTATCATTGCTGCGCCTTCCCCGGAGGCACAGGCAGAATCTTTAGAATACATGAACATAAACGGACGAGTGCTTTTCTTCGGCGGCCTGCCGGCCGGAAGTGAAAAGGTTCCACTCAATACAAATCTGATTCACTATAAACAGCTGCGCATTCAGGGATGCACGAGACAGAGCATCTCCGAATACCGGCTGTGCCGGAAACTGGTGAGCGGCAAACAGATTCCGCTGAACCGGATCTTGTCCGACACATACCCACCGGAGCGGTACAGGGAGGCCTTTGAGGCTGCCGCGGCTGCAAAGGGACTAAAACATGTGTTTGTATTCGAGGAATGAAGATGGACAAAACGATGATCATGGCGGTGGATCTGGGTACAAGCCAGATCAAGGCGGGCGTATTCAATACGGATGGCGTCCGCCTCTCGCTGGCACGGGAACCGGTACGCAGCGAGAAACCGGCTCCGGATCAGTTTATCCAGCACGGAGAAGACATTTTTGCCTCGGTGGTGCGCTGCATCAAGAAAGCGGCGGAGGAGACCGGAAACGCGGACGGGATTACGGCGATCGCTTTCACCGGACAGATGGCCGGATTTATGGGTATAGGAAAGGATTGGGAGGATATTACCGGGTGGTCCTGCTCACTGGACACACGGTATGCACCTTTTGCCGAAAAGCAGATGAAAGAGTACCGGGATGACTTTGTGTGCATCTCTGGCACGGGAAGCCCGCTGTTCTCCGCCAAGCATGCCTGGTTTGTCCATGATTTTCCGAAAGAGGCGAAGCGGATCAGGAAATACCTGATGCTGAACGGATACATTATCGGGCAGCTCGGAAACATGCCACTGGAAGAGGCGATGATCGACGGATCGCTGCTGACATGGACGGGCGTGGCGGATATCCGGAACCGGAAATGGTCGGAAAAAATCTGCGGCGAACTGGGAATTGATATGGCATGCCTGCCGCGGATTATGGCCTCAAGCGAGAAAGCAGCGAGGTTGGCACCGGAGGCGTCGAAAGCAACCGGACTGAAAAGCGGGATTCCGCTGATTGCCGGCGGGGGGGACAAGATTGCCGGGTGCGTCGGCGCCGGATGCCTGCGGGAGGGATCCCTGCTGTTTGAAGCGGCTTCCTTCGGGGCAGTCAGCTGCATGGTGAATGATTTCAGACCGGACCGGGAAGAGCAGCGGTATGATTTACTGAACGGCGCGGAGGCAGGAGATCTCTACGCCCACTACTATATGCCGGGATCGGGAATCACGCAGGAATGGTTTGTGAACCGTTTTGTCCGGAAGGATAGCGAAACATTGCAGCAGGCCTACCGCCGGATGGATGCGGCCGTTGCCGGCATCGGGCCGGGAAGCGATGGACTACTTGCTGTGGGTATGCTCGGAGGAACGGTGATGCCGTTTGACGGGGACCTGAGAGGCGTTTTCCTCGGACACAGCTGGTCCCACGGGCCGGAACACTTCTACCGGGCGCTTGTCGAGAGCTTTGCGTTTTCCCTTTCCACGGCGATTGACCGGATCCACGAGATCTATCCTGAATACCGGGAGGAGGAATGCATCCGGGTCATCGGCGGCGGAATCCATTCACCGAACTGCCTGCAGATCTACGCGGACGTGACGGGAAAACCGCTGGAAACGAGCGGCCGTGACGAAGCAGCCCTGTGGGGCGCGTGTATTCTGGCGGCAAAGGGGACCGGGTTGACGGACGAACTGAGGACACATTCAGAAAAGCATATCCATCCCGGGAACCGGTATGAGCCAGATCCGGAACGTCATGAGACATACAAGAGACTGAAGGAACAATACAACCGATATGAAGAGCGGTTGTCATCACTGTGCCGGGAGCGGCTGCAATGAACAACAAGGAGGACGAAGAGGATGAAAGCAAAGCTTGTGCCAATGATTTTCCGTGAAGTGAATGAGCGTGAACAGGGAGAATATCAAGAACAGCTGGGCCGGCTGAAGGAAATCTACAGAAACGAGGCTGAATTCCTCGGGACGGTTACGGCGGGCGAAACCGTGCCGCCATGTGATGCGATCATTTTTCCCCAGATGATCGGAGCAGGATACCACTACAGAGATCATCTGAAAGCATACGACAGACCCCTGCTGGTAATCACATCGCAGTTCGGGACGGTGGATATGTGGGACTGGGAGCTGATCAGCTATCTGCGCAGCGGAGGACTGACGGTGTTTTCCCCTTACAGCATCGAACTGGGGAAGGTGATCTTACGTGCGATAGCGACAAAGACCTACCTGAAGGGCGCGAAGTTCCTGATGTTCCAGGACGACCCAGGCGAGGGAATGCAGGCATACATCTTTAAACGCTTCTACTGGTGGGAAGAGGAATGCATACGGCAGATCGAAGAGACGTTCGGGGCGAAAATGATATACAAAAGCTGGAAGGCTGTCAATAAACGGGCGGAGGAAATCGACCGGACGGAGGCTCTCGCCGAATTTCGCCGGTGGGAGCTGCCGCATGAGGGAATCAACGAGGAACAACAGGTGCTGCTCGGACAGCTGTACATCGCCATCCTGGAAGTCATCGACGGGCTGGACGGCGTGGACGGCATTGGCGCAAACTGCCTGAATGAATCCATGTACTGCAGGACGACACCGTGCGTGATCTGGAACCGCCTGTTTGAGGAATACGGCATCATCTGGTGCTGCGAGGGGGATACGCTGACATTGCTGTCGACATTCGTGCTGTACCACTCGCTGAAAACGCCGATCATGATGACAAACATTTATCCGTTCCTGGTCGGCAAGGCGGCGATTCATCATGAGCGCATGACAGACTTCCCGGAGACGGATGAACCGGAGAATCATGCGCTAGGCGTTCACTGCGGCTACGCGGGATTCGCACCGAGACCTTTCTGCGGGGAAAAATGGAAGATTGTTCCGAAAGTGCTTGAAATCGTCAACGAAAAGGCGGTGATGGTGAACTGCGAACTGCCGGCAGGCGATATGGTGCTGGCCAAGATCAATCCTTCCTTTGACCGGATTACTGTGATTCCGGGGAAACTGGAAAAGTACCTGCAATTTCCGGGAACGGACGCACGAAACGCATCCTTGCTGCACTACCACGACGGGGAAAAAGTGATGGAGGAACTGCCCAGCCATCACCAGATGATCATTATCGGCAGGCACAAGGCGAACATCATCCAGATTGCCAGGGTATTCGGTTGGAAATGTGAAGTGATTTAAGATCAGGCAGGCGTTATGGGTGTACCGTTTTCAGCGGGATCGGTGGAATCAATACCAGTGTAGCACTCCGGGAAAAGGCCGGCGGTGCTTCTGTTTTCTCCGGCAGCTTCGAGATGGGTCAGGTCGCCGAGCTTGGTGATACGGAAAGCAACCTCGCCTCTGATCCGCTCTTCCGTGACCACTTCGGAAACGGAAGAAGGCATGCAGAGAACGCGGTGCCAAAGGACCATGGGGGAGATGTCCGTCAGATAACCAAGAACAGCCATGGAAATCCCGAAGTGACAGAAAATGGCGATCGTGAAATCCTCATTATGATCGCAAAGCCAGACGGGTCCATCTTTCCGGAAGCCATAGCGGCCGAGCAGCTCATTGATCCCGTCGGTGGTTTCCTTCCAGATCTCCCGGACGTTGGTATTGTCAAAAACCGGGGCATCAATCCAGCCGTTGAAATCCATGATGCCGGGATAGTCCGACCAGATCCGGGGCTTCAGGTCCCAGGCGATCCAGCGCTTTTCCCCGGTTTCCGGATCCGGGACGGTGCCGCGGAATTCCTGCAGCCAAGGCAGGGTTTCCGCCGTGCGGTTCAGCTTTTTCAAGGTCAGGGAGGCTGTATCCTTCGCCCGGCCGAGGGGAGAAACATAAAAATCTCGGATGGGAACCTTCACAAGCCTTTGGCTGAGCAGTTCCGCCTCAGTCCAACCCTTGGGTGTGAGGGAGTCAACAGTATAGTCAGGTTCCGCGTGGCGAATAAGCAGAATTCTCATCGATGACGACACATCCTTCCTGAGTGATGGGCAAGATTCATTTTATCCGTGATTCTGTTGAATTTCAAGCTTGACAGGCGGATCTCTTCCGGGTATTATAATTTTGAAAAGTACGTACAACCTGGAGGACACCATGAAACAGGGAGCCTTTCAGACCAGAATATATCCGAACTATCTTTCAGAGGCCGGCGTCAGCGATGAGGAAGCAATGGTAAAGGTAAAGAAAGCCTTTGAGACGATCTTCTTCGATCCGGCGGAAGGATTCTGCCACCGGACGGACGAGGATGCCTGGTGCATGGTGGATACCGGCAACATTGACGCGCGGACCGAAGGCATGAGCTACGGCATGATGATGTGCGTACAGATGGACCGGAAGGACATCTTCGACAAGCTGTGGATGTTTTCGGAACGGTACATGCTGCTGAAAGACGGGCCGCACGAAGGGTACTTCGCCTGGTCCGTTCAGCTGGACGGGAAACATAACGCGGAAGGCCCGGCACCGGACGGTGAAGAATACTTCGCAATGGCGTTGTTTATGGCATCTGCCCGGTGGGGGGACGGAGAAGGAAGCTTCAACTATTCCGCGAGGGCGAGGGAGATTCTGCGGCACGCGGTGCATCAGCACGAGATGGTCAAAGGCGGGGAGCCCATGTGGGAGCCGGCGAACGCCTGTATCCGTTTCGTGCCCGGGATGAAGATTTCCGATCCGAGCTATCATCTGCCACATTTCTATGAGCTGTTTGCCCTGCGGGCAGACGAGGTGGACCGGCCTTTCTGGAAGAAGGCCGCGGAAGAGAGCCGGAAGTACATCGTGAAGTCGGCTCATCCTGAGACGGGGCTGAGCCCGGAATACGCAGACTACGATGGGAAGACGGTGCTGCTGTTCGGAAAACCCTGGGTGTATTATTCCGACGCTTACCGGGTGGCGGAGAATATCGCGCTGGACCATCTGTGGTTCGGGGCGACGGCAGAGCTTGATGAGGTGGCAACCAGGATCCAGAGGTTCTTCGCAACGCAGGATCTGAACGACCTGAAGGCCTATGAGCTGGACGGAACGCCGCAGGATGAGCCGGCGATGCATCCGACGGCGATCCGGGCGGTGCTGGGGGCTGCTTCCATTGCCTCCACAGGTCCGGAGAGGATCAGGTTTCTGAAGGAGTTTGCGGAGCTGCCGATGAGGAAAGGGAACAGAAGGTATTATGATAACTGTCTGTATTTTTTCTGTCTACTGATGCTGACAGGAAATTACAGGATTTATTAAGGAGGAAGGCCCATGATCTACTATGTGAACGCAGAAGCCCCCAGAGAGGGAAACGGCAAAAAAGAGACTCCTTTCCGGCATATCAATGACGCGGCGAAGATCGCAAAACCCGGTGATCAGGTGCTGGTTGCACCCGGGATCTACCGGGAGTACGTGAACCCGGTTTACGCGGGCACGGAGGAACAGCGGATCGAGTATATCTCGATGGAACCGCTCGGCGCGGTGATTACCGGGGCGGAACTGCTGACCGGATGGAGCAAGGTAAAGGGAAACGTATGGACGGCCCGGGTGAACAACGGGATCTTCGGGGCGTATAACCCTTATACCGAGATCGTGTGCGGCGACTGGTACTTCTCTCCGGTGGTGCGGCATACGGGCGCGGTGTTCCTCAACGACCTGATGATGTACGAGTGCTCCTCGCTGAAGGAATGCCAGGCCGGGAAACCGGATCCCCACGCGTGGAACCAGGAAGAGGCGAAATACCTGTGGTACACGGAGCAGGACGGGGACGAGACCGTACTGTACGCCAACTTCCACGGCAAGGACCCGAATAAGGAAAAGGTGGAATTCAGCGTACGCCGGAACTGCTTCATGCCGGACAAGACCGGGGTGGGCTATATCACGGTGAGCGGATTCAACATTACTAAGGCTGCAACGACCTGGGCGCCGCCGGCTGCGTACCAGGACGGCATGATCGGCCCGCACTGGTCGAAAGGCTGGATCATCGAGGACTGCGAAGTCAGCAACAGCCGCTGCTGCGGGATTTCGCTGGGCAAGTATCTGGATCCGGAGAACGATATGTACTTCTTCCGGAAGCGGGTCAAGAGCCCAACCCAGATGGAGCGGGACGCTGTATGCCGCGGGCAGTATCACGGGTGGCTGAAAGAAAAGGTCGGCAGCCATATCATCCGCCGGTGCAATGTGCATCACTGCGAGCAGACCGGCATCGTCGGCCGGATGGGCGGCGTGTTCTCGATCATTGAGGACTGCCATATCCATCACATCTGCAACAGCCAGCAGCTGGGCGGCGCGGAGACCGCGGGCATCAAACTGCACGCAGCAATCGACGTGACAATCCGGAGAAACCATATCCACAACTGCATCATGGGCGTATGGCTGGACTGGGAAGCGCAGGGCGCGCGGATCAGCCAGAACCTGATGCACGACAACTGGCGGCCGGCAGGACTGGAGCAGGCCCGCGGCGCCATGTTCTCCACGGACGTATTTATCGAAGTCGGACACGGACCGACCCTGATCGACAACAATATCCTGATGTCCCCGGTTTCCGTGACGATCCCGAGCGAAGGAATCGCCTGCGTGCATAACCTGATGCTCGGTGCTTTCAGCCTGATCAACAGCGGCGTGGACAGTGTGATCAACGGACAGCGGGAGCCCCGCTACACGCCCTACCATATCCGCCACCGGACGGAAGTCGCCGGTTTCATGACGATCCTGCACGGAGATGACCGGATCTACAACAATATCTTTATCCAGGCCTATCCGGTGACCGACAAGGAAAAGAAACCCACAGACGCGGATTATCAGGCGGTCGGTACGGCCCCGTTCGATATCTTCCCGACATACGGCGAGTGGCTGAAGCCCTTCCTGCCGGGAGACAAGCCGGACATGGGCGGCCTGGCGGAGGCGCACTTTGGACATTTGCCGGTATGGGTGGACGGCAACGCCTACTTCGGCGGGGCGACGGTGTGCAAGCATGAGCAGCACAAGCTGAGCGACAAGCGGTCAAAGATTACTGTCGAACTGGCTGAAAAGGATGGACACTGGTATCTGAAAACCAACGTATACAGCCATCTGAAAGACTTCAGAACCGGAATCCACTGCAGTGAGACGCTGGGCAAGGCCTTTGAACCGGAACAGCGCTTCGAAAATCCGGACGGAACGGACATCATCTTCAACGAGGACTACTTCGGCGGACACCGCGGTGCAGAAACAATCCCAGGCCCCTTTGCCTGCGCGGAGGACGCGAAAAAAGCCCTGTACTGAGACAGTAAAACATGATATAGTACAATCAACCTCCCCTCCGCAAGAGAGGGGAGGCTTTTAAAACAAGAGGTGAAACGCTTTGCAATCCGTGATCCTGCTGATCTTCAACAGCATCCTGCTGGGGCTGGGACTGGCGATGGACGCATTTTCAGTCTCTCTGGTGAGCGGAATGAGGGAACCGCATATGCCCAAGAGCAGGATGATGAAGATCGCAGGGACCTTCGCGGGATTCCAGTTCGCGATGCCGATGATCGGATGGATCTGCGTGAAGAGGATTGCTGACACGTTCCGGGAGTTTCAGAAGTTCATTCCGTGGA
>Ga0265301_10004606_pt1 | contig 13867 bp, 16 predicted proteins | sample AusTroGonzalo_MG_2_FD_193488 | JGI IMG/M metagenome (GOLD analysis project Ga0265301, IMG submission 193488) | Bovine rumen microbial communities from tropical cattle in Woodstock, Queensland, Australia - Gonzalo_04 | ecosystem: Host-associated > Mammals > Digestive system > Stomach > Rumen ...
ATGGTCATGTCGAAGGTCAGCATGACCAACGGTGATGTAAGTCCCGAGACCCGCTATGACGCCCAGGTCGAGGCGGTCGACAGGGCAACGCAGGCGAGCATACTCGGAAAATAGATTGCATGACAATTGCTATAATACAAGGCATCCAGGAAATAGCCTGGGTGCCATTTTAACCTAGACACAAAACCTAGACTAGACAAGGAGCCTACTATGGCATTCAATCGCGGAAACGTAAATCTCGGAAACCAGTTCAGCCACGCTGCAGCAGTAGCCAAGGGCGACGCCAGGGAAAACGAGAACAGGTCCAGGGACTACTACAAGGTCCCGTCACCAATGAAGTACCACAAGTGGACAGCCAACGAGGAACGCTTCAACATCCTCCTGGCCAAGAACAACGCCACCGACCCTGACGACACCGGCTACAAGTTCTACAAGAGCGTCCCGGTGCATGAACTCCCCAATATGGCCGACCCCAAGCACCCGCACAAGTACCCGTGCCTGAAGATCATCGGCAAGCCGTGCCCCTGCTGCGAACGCAAGGAACAGCTCGACGACGGCAGCAAGGGCGGAGAGAACTGGGACCGCATCAAGCCCTTCATCCCGAAGGAACGTGTCCTGTACTACTTCAACCCTGAAGGGACCTCTGACATCCTCGTCCATGAGTGCGCAGCCAAGCAGAAGGGTGACGCGGCATTCCCCCAGCGTCTCATGTCTCAGGCCACAGCGATGAGTGAGGGCAACCTCCCGATCCCGTTCGCCAGCCCCAACGAGGACGGACGCATCGTCAAGGTCAACACGTCCAAGGACACCTTCAACGGCAACGAATTTTACGCCGCCAGCGCAGTCAACTTCTTTCCGCGCAGGGAACTCCCGGCAGACGAACTCTATGACAAGTGCCTCCCGTGGAACGAACTCCTGAACTTCGGCACCTACGAGGAAATGGAACGCGTGATGAACGGCGGTGAACCCGATTCATACCAGTCCGCCCCTGCCCAGCACACTGAGGAACAGAGGCAGACCGAGTTCGAACGCGCATGCGAGCAGTCCTTGCAGAAGAACGTGCCGCAGCAGCAGTACCAGGCAGCCACAGCCTCCAACTACCAGGGCCAGCAGTCCAACGCTCGGCCGCAGCAGCAGTACCAGCAAGGTTTCCAGCAGTCCACCGCAGGATTTACCAGCCAGCCGGCCAACGGCTTCCAGCAAGCCCCTGCGGGCTTTCAGGTGAGCCCTGCCAATGGCCCCCTGAGCGAGGTTGACTTCCGTCGTGACCCCATGACCTCCCAGCCCCCGCAGCGCTCCTTCCCCAGCGAACAGCCTGCCCCGGCAGCCGGCGGTTGCCCCAACGGCTTGCGCTTCGGTACCGACTGTGACACCAGCCGCAAGTGTTGTACGTGCGCGATGCATGACCAGTGCGCAAGGGCGCAGTAACAGGAGAGTTCAACCAGGCTGCCCGTCGATAGCGGGTGGCCTTTCTTTTTGAGGAACTATGAAGAACAAGAAACTTGAAGAGGCGCTCGCCCCGACCACAGTGGAGGAACGCCCGGCAAAGTACATCAGGACAGGCTGCGACATGCTCGACATCCTGCTCGGCGGCAAGAAGGGTGTGTTCGGCATCCAGGCAGGCACGATACTCGGCGTGTGGGGCGATTCCGGTTCAGGAAAGTCGTTCATTATCAACGAGATGATCGCTGCAAACCACTACCGAGACCCCGACCACTTCCGTTGGCTCGACTCTGACGGGGAGAACGGCAACAAGTTCGACTGCAAGAAACTGTACGGCTTCGAGATCAGCAGTGAGGGCAGGCAGCTCGACGGTTTCGTGAAGGAAGGAGGTAAGCGGAAGCCTGTCAGCATCCAGTTCCACCACTCGACGACTGTCCAGGAGATGGACGCACACCTGTCGCTCTTCCTTTCAGGGCTCAAGGACGACGAGTACGCCATCTATGCCCAGGACTCACTCGACTCAATCAATGACGCCGGTGAGGAGGAGGCTATCCAGGAACGCATGGCCAAGATGGTCGCAGGCAAGGAAGTGGTCGACAAGGGCTCATACAACATGGGCAAGCAGAAGTTCCTCTCGAAGTTCTTCGCTGACCACGTGGACGAGCTGGAGCGCAAGAACTGCCTGTTGGTCCTGACGTCACAGTACAGGGCGAAGATAGGCAGCATGATTCCTGGGCAGAAGTCGGTGAGTGGTGGCATGGCACTCAAATACTATTGCCACACGATCCTCGACTTGGCCATGGTGAAGAAGATCGAGGTCGGCGACAGGTGGATAGGATCTGTAGTACGTGCCAGGACCAAGAACAAGTCTAGGACTGAACGTCCCGGCCGTGAGGTCTACTATGTGGTGTACTTCACCAAGGGAATAGACAACGTCGGCAGCAACATCGACTACCTGTACGGCCTCCGAGACGACAAGGGCAACCTGAAGTCCGACGAGGTGAGCTGGGGAGGGGTTATGCCCGACCTCAAGTCCGTAGGGGCATGGCTCGAGGAGATAGGACGCATGGCCGAGTACAAGGAGTTCGCCTACAAGGTGATCGGGCGTCGTTCTGTGAACCTCGACATCGTGTACCAGTGGGCCAAGGAAGGCATAGCTGCGGCTGGTGACATCACGGCAGTCCCTCCGGCCTGCCCTGATGAGTACGACGCCAAGTTCGGACGCCGTATGACCAGGGACGAGCTGAGGGCACTCTGCGGGAGTGACTCGTCCGCAAGAAAGTTGCTTAGACAGCTGGTGATCGACAAGTGGGAGGCTGAAGAGGCCAAGGCTGCAGCTGCAGTCGGCTTTGAGAAGACCTTCGACAACTTCGACTAGGTATATAGGTGGTTGATGGAGTAGGCGGCATCCTGTGACGGGGTGCCGTCTTTTTTGTGTAAACAATCTTTTTACACAAAATGTGAGATTTTGTTGGCATGTCTAGCAAAATTTTGCTATATTTGTCTCAGACAACAATCAATAATCAACCATCAGAGGTAAATTATGAACAAGACCGAAATTCTTAACAACGTACACGAAGCCCTCGAATCCAAGGGTCTCAACTTCAAGATGCAGCTCGCCGAAACCTACGCCATGGTCGACGGCGTCTACGTGCCGACCGGACGCTACACCCCGATCCGCGACGACAAGAAGGGACCCGAGGCCGTGATCAAGGGCGTCAGCTTCACTGACCACTACAAGCCTGTCCAGAACGAGGACGCCTTCTCCGTTCTCGGTGAGATGGCTGACCAGGCGGACGTCGAGTTCAAGAACATCGGCAGCTGGGGCAACGGCGCGGGCATCTTCGCCCAGGTATCTCTCGGGACCATCACGGGCATCGGCTCCTCCGACGACTCTGTCGGCAAGTACCTGTCCATCGTGAACAGCCACGACGGCTCCCATTCCCTCCAGGTGCTCGTCACCCCCTACCGCTTCTTCTGCAAGAACCAGATCAGCAAGGCGGTCGGCGACGCCAAGCGCAACAACCGCCTCGTGAGCATCAAGCATGACTCCCGTGGCGAAGAACGCCTCCGCGAAGTCGCCCAGGCCCTCGTCTACGCCAACGGCGTCTATGCCGAGTCCGAACAGCTCTACAAGATGCTGGCTGACACCACGGTGACCATGGACCAGGTCCGCGAGGCCATCTTCCGCTGCTTCCCGCTCAACAAGGGGGACAACGAGGCCAGCCAGAAGCGTATCGAGCACAACTTCGAACGTCGAGTCGGCAAGGTGATGGAACGCTTCAACGACGCCGACAACGGCAAGATGGAACGCATGACCGCATGGAACCTCTACAACGCGATCCAGGGCACCTTCCAGCATGACTCCCGCAAGACGGCAGTCTATGAACGCTCGCTCATCCTCGGCTCCATCGCCTGGAACAGCGAGAGCGCCCTCGACCACGTCCAGGAAGTCGTGCTCACCCCGAACGTCAAGACCTCCACCAAGTATTTCGACGGCCTCTTCGCGAAGGTCGCCTAGGCTTTGTACCTCTGAAACCCAGGCGGCACCCTATAGAGAGTGCCGCCTTTTATGTAAACAATCTTTTTACAGCTATTTTTAACAAAGCCTAAATCGCTCTAGCAATCTTTTGCTATATTTTAGACACCAATTTTCAACAATCAACCATCAGAGGTATACATGAAGGACATGTGCAGGAACCGGCTCACGATAGACTACACCAGCAGGACAGCGATCGAGGACCTCAAGGAGGCCATCAACACGGCTGAGAGCCAGAGGAACAGGCAGCAAGCAAGACGCGGTTCATTCTCTATCGGGAGGAAGTGGTAACATGATCAAGGCGACGAACGAACTCTACAGACAGAACAAGGGCACGATCGAGAAGGCCTGCCTCGCGGCATTCAACTCCAACCCTGTCGTCCCGCTTGACGAGTATAGGTCCTATGCTGATGAGGTCTTCATGGATGCCACCATGTCGTTTGACCCTACAAGGGGAGCGAAGTTCAACACGTGGCTTACGACCCAGCTGCTCCGCCTCAAGAAGTACGCCAGCAGGGGAGGCGCCATGGTCACCTCCGGAGTCGAGAAGCCCGAGAACCTCGTGATCCGCATGGACATGCCGATCGGTGAGGACGGCACCAGCCTCCATGACATGAAGACGGTGTACGGCGACACCTACTCATCAGAGGTAAGTTTCGCCAAGACGTCCATGGACTGGTTCGACCGGATGTCCCACCTCAAGCCGTTCGTTGACACCCTCTCCGACGACGCCAAGACCATGGTGGACGACATCCTGGACGGCAACGCTGCCCGCAAGGACAAGCACGGCGTGCCTCTCACTGATAGGGGCGGGAAACTTTACGTGCAGCTCACCCCGCGTCAGTTGTACCTCCGGCTGTACTCCAAGAAGGGCTGGAAGTTTGAACGGGTCAGGGACGCAAGGATCGAGGTCGAGGAGATGCTCCGCAAGTGGGCGCCGTGCTCCCTGCCTGAGAGAGGCCCCGACGTGCAGGTCCAGGACGAACTGTTCTGACACTGCTATAATATGCCATGAGGCAGTATGTGATAACTTACGACTTCACGGCCAACGCTGGGCAGACCAGGGTTGTGGGCCGTGTGGACTACGAGCTGGCCACCTCCCCAGAGGAGGCGGTCGACAAGATGCTCAACTACCTTTCATATTGGGACTACACTGACATAACAGTCACCGACTGCCACGAGGAGAATTGGGAAGAGAAGTACAGCAAGCTGCCGAGAAAGGACGAGCCTGCACCTCCCACTCCCCCGCCACCGCCGAAGCCTGCGCAGGTGGAGGACGACGGTGAACTGTTCTAGGAGATTTGCGTATGGTATTGAGAATTTCGATAGGGGCAAACGGCGAGTTCTTCGTCGAGACTGACGAGGCGTTGACAGCCGACGGCATATCTGCAGCCGAGATGCTCTACAGGAGAATTTTGACAGCAAGGAACGAGTGCGAGATCCTCAGCGAGGCCATGAAGGCCGACGACGGGGAGGACGACTGATGGCAGGCGAGACAGAGCAAGTGGACATCAGCGTTGAGTCACGCATACTCGGCAACCTCATAACATCATCGGAGCTGCTCGGGAAGGTCAGGTCCATAGTTGACCCGACCCTTTTCGAGTCACCAATCAGCAGGATCGTTGGCAACTGGGTGCTGGACTACTATGACAGGATGCAGGAGGCACCCGGCAAGGCCGTTGGCGACATCTACATCGCCAGGAAGTCTGAGCTGAATGACAGCGACAGGGAGATGGTGGGCGCATTCCTGAGGAACTGCTCCATGAGCTGGAAGCCTACCAACGTCAAGTACGCCGAGGACGTGGCGACAGAGTTCTTCCAGCGGAGGAGCATCGACAGGCTCGCTGACAGCCTCAAGGGCAAGGCAGGGACAGGCAACATCGATGCCGCACAGCGACTCATAGCCGAGTATGTCAAGCCGGAGCTGGTGCATTCCCGATCCATCTCGTTGCTCACTGACGTGGCACCGATCCAGCACGCGTTCCAGAACGAGGACGAGGAGCTGTTCTCCCTGAGGGGAGGAATGAACAGGCTGGTCGGCGGGCCACTTTGCCGTGGCGAGCTGGTGTCGTTCCTGGCGCCTCCCAAGGCCGGCAAGACGTGGTGGATGATAGACACTGCCATCACCGCAGCGACACGTGGCCTGAGGGTCCTGTTCGTCAGCCTGGAGATGACAGAGGACCAGATGGTCAGACGTTTCTGGCAGTCGCTCTCCGGTTGTTCCCGTTGGGGTGAGGCTGCCCCAGGCTCAGCCTTCGAATCCGCAGGGAACGGCAAGTGGAACCTGGTGCAGGGCGAGCGCAAGACGAACAAGATTGACACTAGACCTGAGGCGATCAAGTACGTGCAGTCGCAGTACATGAAGCTGATCGAGTCGGACAACCTCAAGCTGAGGTGCTACCCTACAGGCTCCCTTACACTGCAGAAGCTGCAGAGTGAACTCAAGGTCCTGGAGGTCTTCGAGAACTTCATTCCGGACGTGATCGTGTTGGACTACGCGGACATCATGGCGCTCCCTCCCGGCAAGGAGAAGAGGCACCAGCTTGACACCCTGTGGATGGGGCTGAAGGGCATCACCAACGAGAAGAACATCCTGATCGTCACCGCAAGCCAGACCGGACGTGAGACTGTCGGCGGCAAGCGCGACGCTGACGAGACGAACATCGCGGAGGCCGTGAGCAAGCTGAACCACGTCAACCGCATGGTCACGATCAACAGGTCCAAGAAGGACAAGCGCATGGGAATCTACAGGATGAGCTGCCAGACGATGCGAGACGGCAAGGAATGCTTCGACCAGCTGGTCGTCTGCAGCTGCCTCGAGATCGGGAGGCCTTGGATGGACGACAGGTTCATGGCAGAGGTGGTGTTCCCGAATGAGGACGAGGAGCTATAATATGCAAAACGAGGATAGAAAATGAAGTATGACTATTTGATCGTCGGAGCCGGCTTGTTCGGCTCCATGTTCGCCAACAGGGCAACCGCGAACGGCAAGAGGTGCCTGGTGATAGACAAGCGACCACAGCTCGGCGGCAACCTGTACTGCGAGAACATCGAGGGCATCAATGTGCACAAGTACGGGGCCCACATCTTCCATACTGACAACAAGGAGGTCTGGGACTTCGTCAACTCCATCGTGCCCTTCAACCGGTTCACGAACAGCCCGCTTGCCAACTACAAGGGGAAGCTGTACAACCTCCCGTTCAACATGAATACGTTCTACAGGCTCTGGGGAGTGTCAGACCCTCACCACGCGAAGCAGATAATTGACTTTCAGAGGATGCACTACCTCGACAAGATCGGGAACAGGGAGCCTGAGAACCTAGAGGAGCAGGCCATACTGCTTGCCGGCGAGGACATCTACACCATGTTCATCAAGGAGTACACCGAGAAGCAGTGGGGACGCAAGTGCACTGAACTGCCGCCCTTCATCATCAAGCGAATACCGATCCGCCTCACGTGGGACAACAACTACTTCAATGACAAGTACCAGGGAATTCCTGAAGGCGGCTACAACAGGCTGATCGACGGGCTGCTCAAGGGCTCAGACACCAAGGTCAACACCGACTTCTTCGACATCGGCAGTGCATGGACAGAGATTGCGGACAGGCTCGTGTACAGTGGCCCGCTCGACCGTTACTTCAACTACTCCCTCGGCAGGCTGGACTGGCGCACCGTGACGTTTGACACAGTAGTGAAGGACACCCCGAACTTCCAGGGCAACGCCGTGGTGAACTACACGGGCAGCGATGAACCGTTCACCAGGGTGATAGAGCACAAGCACTTCGAGACGTTCGGCGAGGACGTATACAGGACACCGAGGACAGTCGTGTCGTATGAATACCCATCTGAATACAAGGACGGCAAGGAGCCTTACTATCCTGTGAACGACGCGTCCAACAACCGCCTCGCCGACCAGTACAGGAAGCTGGCGGCAAAGGAATCCAACGTGATCTTCGGTGGACGCCTGGCCCAGTACAAGTATTATGACATGGCGCCGATAGTCGAGAAGGTCCTGAACGTCAAGTCCTTCTAGGGTGCTATAATACAGTGTCGGACGGTGAGCTCGGCGGTACGCGAGCAGGTGACTCATAACCACTTGGCCCTGGGTTCGAATCCCAGACCGTCCATTGCAGGGAGAATTGTATAATGAAATACTTGATTTTTGACATAAGTACGACGGCGCAGCCTGGCATCGAGGACAGCCAGTACCTGAGCTGGGCCAACAAGAAGGGCAACATGACTCCCGAGGAGGCATACTCCAAGGCAGGAATGCACCCCGAGTACGGCATGGTCTGCGGCCTGTCATCCTTCTGGGTGGAGTGCGACGGCAAGGAATATGACATCAACGAGGCCTTCACAGGAACGGCATTGAACATGGAAGAGGAGGAGGCACTCCTCCTGGACTTCTCGAAGCTGCTGCATGGCGACGTGGTGCTCTGCGGCCACAACGTGAAGGACTTCGGGATCCCGTTCCTGGCAAAGCGTTTCTTGGCCCACGGCATAGTTATACCCGACTGCATAGTTGACGCCATCTGCGAGGAGAGCTACATCGACACGATGCGTGAACTCGCATGCGGAGGGCAGAGCGTGATGTCCCTGAGGGCCACCGCGTGGATGATGGGCATAGACGACCCCAGGGCAAGTGTTGCAGCGCCTCGATTCTACCAGCTCTGCCAGGAAGGCAGGATGGGCGAGGTCAAGGAACTTACCAGGCAGAATGCTGAAGTCGCCGCAAGGGTGTTCGGCAACTGCGTGTTGGGCAACCTCATAGAGATCAACTGACGGAGAGACACATGACATTTGAGGAATTGAAAAGGAAGGCGGACGAACTCAAGACCAAGCGCGACCAGGCACTCGGCGCCATGAAGGGCATCGAGGACGAGTGGGAACGAAAGTACGGGACCCGCGACCCGAAGGAAGTCAAGGCGAAGCTGGACGCCATGAAGGCGGAGCTGGACGAGCTGAACAAGGAATACGACCAGAAGATGGCTGAGGCTGAGGCAATCCTGGAGGGCAAATGAGCGACCAGGCAGACAATACCGACTGGAGCCTGGGGGCATCGACAGGATCAATAATAACACGAACTATGGCCTGGTCAAGAGCTGGCGGGAGATCATGAGAGGGAAGTATGACAGCAAGTGAATTGGCGTCCAAGGTCTCGGAGTTCAGGGGCCGTCTCTGGTCAGCCGAGAAGGGCCTCAAGGAGGCGAAGTCTGAATTGGACAAGGCTAACACACACCTCGATGCCACGAACGCCCTGAAGGCGGTGATACAGCAGGTGGCAAAGGAGACACAGGACATGCTACGCCTCAGGTTCGAGACGATAGTCCAGGCCTGTCTCGATGCCGTGTTCCCTGGCAGCTACACATTCAAGATGGAGTTCATTTTCCGCCGTGGCCAGGTCGAGGTCGACATGTGGCTGGACAAGGATGGGACCCGCATGGACCCGTTGGACAGCAATGGCGGCGGTGTGGTTGACGTCATGACCATCGCTCTCAGGCTCTGCTGCCTCACCCTCTCGACGAACTCCAACTTGCTCCTTCTCGATGAGCCGTTCGGACATCTGAGAGGCGCAGCCCGCGAGCGCCTGGGTAGCCTCCTGGCCATCATTTCTGACAAGCTGGGTGTACAGATGCTCATGGTCGGGGACGTCGCAGGGAACGTCGTGGACGGCAAGGAATTCAACGTGTCAAAGCTGGGCGGCATCTCGATAGTCAAGGAGGACGGCAAATGAGCGAACTGAAAGCATTTGATGTTGGATTAGGCCAATACTGCGAAGATAGCTCACCTTGTGTTGTAGCATTTGATGCTGACCGAAATCCACGATTACTCAATGAAAAAGTCTACCTCAAGTCCGAAGCCGACAAGGTGATTGTGGAACTTAAAGCGCAGAAAGCACAGGCAGAGGACGATTGTGCGTACTGGAAGATGAGTGAAGGAAACGCGGCCAATGCGATGCACGAAACTGAAGAATACGCGATGCAGTTGTACAATGAACTCCGCCACCAGAAGTACAAGCGGTGCTTGGCGATGGCGAAGTTATGCAACGAAAAATGGCTCGTTCATAATTTCGCAGAAATTCCCACGAAACTAGGATTCTACGATAAGTGGGAAAAGCGTTGGCTTGGACTTGCCGAGCAGTTCAAGGAGGCGTCGTGACAAGGGAGAAGCTGGAGGAATGGGCGAAGGAGAATGAGGTCGAACTTGTCTTCCTTGATGACGGCGACGACGCGATCGTAGGCCTTGGCAATGACGGCCAAGGTTTTCATGTCATCTACTCCATGCAGAAGTTCATTGACAGCCTCGTGCGTTCGGGAATGACCGAGGAGGACGCACATGAGTGGTACAGCTATAATACGATAGAATCGATCCCGTCAATGGGCAGGAACAGGCCTATAATGCTGGAGTTGTAATGGTAGATTTTGAGGCCATCTGCAGGCAATTGGACATACCTTACTGGACAAGCGGCAAGAACAACGTGGAGGGCTGCCTCACGATCCACTGCCCGTGCTGCCCTGCTGACGACCCTGACCCGAGTCGTCACGGTAACCTCGACCCGGCGAACGGCTCGTACAGCTGCTGGCGATGCAAGGGCAGCCACCCGGCAGTCGTGATAGCCAGGGCAGGGCGAATATCAGTCAACACTGCAGAGGACCTAATAAGGAAGTACACCACCGGCATGGTGAACGTCAGGCGCGAGAAGGTCTCCTATGCCGACACGATCAAGCTGCCAGGTTCAGGCACTCCTCAGCAGGTCCATCGGGACTACCTGGAGGGCAAGCGAGGCTTCGACCTCGCCGAGCTGGAGTTCTACCACGGCATCCGGTACACCGGCATGATGGAGCGTTGGGAAGGCGTCGACTGGGGTCTCAGGGTGATAATTCCCGTACACGACAGGTACAACAACCTCATATCGTTCCAAGGCCGCGACTGCACAGGCAGGAGTTCATACCGCTACCTGTTCCCTCCCAAGGAGAAGCAGGTGAAGGACAGCAAGACAGTCTTGTACGGGGCTGAACTCTGCGGAGGCATGGACAAGATCCTGGTTGTCGAGGGCGTGATGGACGCCTGGAAGGCAGGGCGAGGCGCAGTCTGCACGTTCGGTACCGGTGTCCACCCCCTGCAGATACTCGAGATGTCCCACTGGAAGAACGTGTATATAGCATTCGACAATGAGCCTGTGGCAACGGAGCACGCCAGGCAGATAGCCAAGGAACTGAGTGCCCTCGGCTCGAAGGCATTCCTCGTCAACACCGACTTCGGCCTCAACCCTGACGGGAGCGTAAAGGACATCGGTGACCTGTCACTCGACGACGCCAGGCACTTCCGCAAGACTGTGATCGGCATCTGAAAAATGCTATAATACCCAAGACAAGTTTAACATCATCAACAAAAGGAATCAAATATGATCCAGATTGAAAAGACAAAGATGGTCGACGCCATGAGGGCAGTGATGCCTGGTGTCGACAAGGGCGACAACGGTATCGACGGTGCCAACCTCTTCCTCTTCAAGGATAACCGACTCTTCACGTACAACGGCGTGACATCCGTCAGCGTCCCGTTCCCGATGGACAACGCGAAGTTCGGAGTGAACGCCACCAACATCTTCTCCTTCGTGAACAAGCTGAACGACCTCTCGGTCAACATCGACTTCATCCACGACAAGGACGACCCGGCCAAGGTAAAGTCCGTCAAGGTCTTCTCCGGCAAGACCAAGGCCACCTTCTCCCTGGCAGATACCTCTGAAATCGAGAAGTACCTCGAGGGCATTTCCTTCGCCGACGGCAAGCCGTGCTCGTCCAACTTCAATGATGCGTTCAACCTCACCGCGATCAAGAACAACATCCACGCCGAGATGAAGGGCGTAGTTACCACCAAGGTAGGTGACAAGACATACCTCGCCGCATCTGACAAGCGCCGCATCTCGATCCATGAACTTTCCGGTGACATGGACGAGTTCAAGGTCGACGATGACGTCCTCTCTGATGCCCTCAAGCTGGGCAAGCCGAAGACCTACGCCATTGTCGGGCCCTGGCTCCACCTCGGCTTCGACAACGAGGTCACCTTCAGCTGCATCCGTCAGGACATGAGCAAGTTCAACGCCCAGGGAATGGTGGCTGCCATGGACAAGCTGTGCAAGCTGCCGCCTGTCGTTGAAGGCAAGTTGCCGCAGAAGCTGGCTGAGGCCATCGGCCGTGTCTCAGCCCTCGCCGGCTCCACCAACACCAACACGGGCCTCACCGTGCGTCTCACGTTTAGCAAGGAAGGAATCACTGCCTACACCGAGAAGCGCGACGGCAACGCCGAGGAACTGGTGCCGTGGGACGCGGACGTGAAGTTCAATTCCGAGGACCTCGTCCAGTCCTGGGTGTCCATCAACATCCTGCTTGAGGCCGGCAGCAAGGTGACTGACTTCAAGGTCGTCCTCAAGGACCCGGCCAAGAAGGTCTTCGCCTTCCTGTTCACCGGTGCAAGCTACAAGGCACTCGTAGGCGGCATCGCCATCAAGGAAGACTAGGCAAATTGCTATAATGCCACAGTGGCGGCCAGGGTATCGCCCCTGGCCTTTCTTTTTTGGAGAAAGTGAATGATAGACAGCAAGAAGAGGGTGACGTTCGACATCGAGACGTACCCGGCAATGTTTTCAATCTGCGCCCTCGTGAACGGCGAGACGTGGCAGGAGTACATAGTTTCGCCCACAGTGGAGGGCTACCCTGCCGAGGTGGACTGCAACGTCGTCAGGCAGTGGCTGAACAGCCTGAAGGACACGTGGGTGGTTACATACAACGGGAAGAACTTCGACATCAGGGTGCTGGTCTGGATAGCCACCTGCGGCCGACAGACATTGACCACGCAGGAGGTGGCTGACGCTGCAGGCAAGCTGATCGCTGACCAGAACGTGAAGTTCGGGCCAAGGGGCAAGACCTCCCCATGCTGGCAGGCGAAGTATTCAGACATGGCCAAGGTCAGGGAGCACCACTTTGATGTGCTCAAGGGCTACACAATCGGGCACTCACTCAAGTGGTGGGAACTCATGAGGGGCTGGAGCGTCAAGGAGAGTTCCGTCCCGTTCGACCAGCCTACCATGACAGTCGATGAGGTGGCTGACTGCAGGAAGTACTGTCGACATGACGTGGCGTCGACAGACGGGCTCTACATGGAGAAGGACTGCCAGGAACTTGTCCAGGCTCGCCAGTGGGTGATCGACAACGCCCCGTGCAAGATCCTGCCAGACGCCACAAGTGCCGAGCTGGCTGAGGTCTATTGCTACGGTGACGAGGACACTATTGATGAGACCGAGACCGCATTTGAACTCGTCCCGTGGGACATCTTCGAGGTGCCAGGCGACTTCCTCCTGCAGATGCAGAGCCTCGCAAGGCACGAGATAGAGAGTTTCAGCTGGAACGGCATCGACTACGGTGCAGGAGGCGCACACTACGTCAAGGTAGGCCATCACAAGGGGACCAAGATATTCGATGTCGCCAGCCTATACCCGCACATCATCAAGTTCTTCACGAAACTCAAGACGAAGGCGGCACTCGAGAGGTATGTCGGCTGCATCGCGAAGCGCCTGGAGAACAAGCGCAAGAAGGGCACGCCCGACTACAGCAAGTCTGCTGACAAGGGCCTCAAGCTGGTCCTCAACTCCCTGTCCGGCAAGTTCGGCCAGAAGGGCTCGAACGCGTATGCACCTGAGCACCGTCTGGCCATGTGCATCATCGGGCAGGTGCTCATCACTGAGGCTGCCTGCAAGGCATGCGGCGATGACTTCAGCGACCTAATAGAGATCAACACCGACTCGTTCGCTGTCAACGGTGAGGCCAACATCGAGAGGGCCAGGGCCTACTGCGACACGAAACCGCATGGCTTCGAGTTCGAGGAGGA
>Ga0265301_10004608_pt1 | contig 13864 bp, 14 predicted proteins | sample AusTroGonzalo_MG_2_FD_193488 | JGI IMG/M metagenome (GOLD analysis project Ga0265301, IMG submission 193488) | Bovine rumen microbial communities from tropical cattle in Woodstock, Queensland, Australia - Gonzalo_04 | ecosystem: Host-associated > Mammals > Digestive system > Stomach > Rumen ...
CAACCGCGTAAAAAAAATTCGCAAAATGGAGTTTTTCGCACGCACCCGCGCGCGCGTTAGTTAGAAGATAGACAGCAGCAGGCGACAGAAAAAGGTGATCATATGGCCAGACCGGCAAAAGCCGCATCGGTCATCAAGATCGAGGGCAACAAAAACCGAAGAACGAAGAGAGAACTCGCAGTCAGAGAGCAAGCTGAAAAAGCACTCCTCACCGGCTGTATTATGCAGGAATCTGCAGAAGTAAAAGCCGACAAAGTGGCTCATGCCGAGTTCTTGCGTCTCAAACCGCTTCTCACGGCGATCGATAAGTTCGACGAGATTTACGGTGCGGCCACAAACCGCTATTGCTTGAACAAGTCGAAGCTCATCGAAGCGGAAAACGACGTGGCGGACCTGAAAGTCGAGCTCGAGCATCTCAAAGAATGCCGGGAAGACTTTGTTGACGCCGGAGACATCGCGGAATACTATCGGCTGCTGACCAGGATGCAGGACACGATCACAAAACGCGAACAGATCGCTCGTAATATCCGCAACGAGATGAACGGATACGAAAAAGAGCACTGCATGACGATATTATCAGCTCTCCGGGCAATCCCGAAGAAGCCTGAGACAAAAACGAACTCGCTCAAAGAGGCACTCGGATGAATAAACGCAATCCGGCATACAAATACGCATCATTTGCGGCATCTGATGACAGAGGAATCATCCCGAAATACGTCAAGATGCAGGCGGAGAGCTGGCTGAACATAGCAGACGGACTCGACAAGGAAGCTTGTGTCGATGAAGATGCGGTCGCTCGGATCGGAAGGTTGCTCAAACTGATGATACATCCGGATCTCAAGTGTCCGATAGACGAAGGACTTGAGCCGTACGCGTGGCTTTTCATCATTGCTTCGATGTGCACGAAGCTGAAAAAAGACAAAAACACACGATATTACACGACCGCACTGCTTGAAATTGCACGAAAAAACTTCAAGACATTCAACAGCGCGATCATTTTCATATTGCTGATGCTGACAGAGGAAGATTTTTCCAGATTTTTCAGTGTCGCGCCCGACCTCGCCCTGTCTTCAGAGCTGAAAATTGCGATAAAAAAGATCATAAAATCATCTCCGGCGCTCTGTGACGAAGCGGATCCCGCATTTCAGATTCTGAGAAGCGAGATAAGATGCAAACTCAACGACAATGAGTACAAACCGCTCGCGTATTCCGAAGACAGGATGGACGGCAAGACCGCAAATGCATTCCTGGCCGACGAAGCCGGAGCAATGGACTCGTACCCGATCGAAGCGATGAGGTCATCCCAGATGACGCTGCACAATAAGCTCGGGATCATCATCAGCACACAGTATCCGAACGATAACAACGCGATGATTGACGAGATCGACAAGGCAAAGAAGCGCCTTGACGGTCTGATCGATAACAAAAGAGCATTCGCACTCCTGTACGAGCCGGACGATCCACTCAAACAGGGCGATGCATGGCAAACAGATGACCGCGTGCTATTCCAGGCGAATCCGGTAGCGGTGAATCATCAATACATACTCGATGACCTTAAGGATAAACGGCTCGACGCAATTCTCTACGAGAATAAACGCGAGAACTTCCTTTGCAAGCATTGCAACATCCTCTATAAAGGTCTCGGAGTCGAGGGATATGTTGATGTTCAAAAGGTCAAACTCTGCAGAAGAGACAAAGACGACGCCTGGTGGCGCGGCCGCCGTGTATGGCTCGGACTCGATCTGTCTCTCTCGGAGGATAATACATGCGTTTCGATGGTAACGGAAGAGAATGGGACCATATACGCCAGGGCGATGGGCTTCATTCCGGAGGACCGGAAGGACGCAAAGACCAAAAAAGAGGGCGTGGACTATGACAGATTCATCAAACTCGGGAACTGTATAGCCTGCGGAAGTGAAGTTATCGACTATCTCGAGGTGGAAAACTACATCCTGACACTCGAGAGCAAGCTCGGAGTCGAGATCCAACAGGTCGGATACGATAAGTGGAACGCGATTTCAACCGTACAGAAGCTCGAGGCGGAAGGATATTCGTGCGTGGAGATAAAACAGCACAGCTCTGTGCTTCACGCTCCGACGAAGCTTCTCAAAGAGTCGATACTCAACAAGCAATTCGTATACGACGACAACCGTCTTTTGGAGATCAACTTCCAGAACGCGAGATGTACGACAGATACGAACCTCAACAAGTACGTGAACAAGAAAAAATCTACCGGCAAGGTGGATATGGTAGTCGCAACGATTAACGCGACATATCTGGTGCAGCAGGAAATGATATACGGCAGTGATTTTGTCGTACAGGTGATTTGAGATGGGATTATTTAACAAAAAAGAGGAAGAACCGGCAAACAGTATCCAGATGACAGATGCTCTTCTCGAGGCGTTTCTTCAGGAAGATACAGTATCGAGAAAGATGGCGATGAATGTGCCGACGTTCGCCGGATGTATCAACACAATAAGCAACACCGTGTCATCGGTGCCGATCTATCTGTACAAACGCCAAAAGGACGGATCAAGCGTAAAAGTCGAGAACGATAAGAGAGTAGACCTCATCAACGAGGACACAGGCGATACTTTCACCGGTTCCGACCTCAAAAAGCAGATAGTCAAGGACTACTACACGAATAAAGGCGGCTATATCTACATAAACCGCAAAAGAGAGATCAAGTCTCTTCATTACGTCGATCCTGACTACATTACATTCCAGTACAGTGAGGATCCTATCTTCAAAGAGTACAGGATCATCTGCAACGGAAAGACATACAGACCTTTTGATTTCGTGAAGATCCTCCGGACGACACAAAACGGCTGGAAGGGTACATCTATAATCGCCGAGAACGCGACTATCCTGAGCGTAGCATATAACTCGCTCAAGTTCGAAAATACGCTCGTTAAGAAGGGTGGAAACAAAAAAGGATTCCTGCAGGCAGCTCATAAGCTCGCTGACGATGCTATCACAGCACTCAAAAACGGATTCCGGAAGCTGTATTCGAACGACGGAGAGAACGTGATCATCTTAAACGACGGCGTCACGTTCAATGAAGCCTCCGAAACATCAGTAGAGATGCAGCTCAATGAGAATAAAAAGAGCAATGCGGCCGAGATCTGCAAGCTCTTCAATATGCCTCCAGCGATCATAAACGGCGGAGCGACATCTTCGGACCGACTGGCATATGTTCAGGACTGCATAATTCCTCTCCTGGACGCAATATGCAAGTCGTTAGACCGCGATCTCCTGCTCGAAAAGGAGAAAAAGGACTATTTCTTTGCAGCTGACACGTATGAACTGACAAAAGCGGACATCAAGACACGCTACGAGGCTTATGCGAACGGCTACAAGAACGGATTTCTGCAGATAGATGACATCCGCAAACAGGAGAACCTTGCTTCTCTCGGACTTAACTTCGTGAAGCTCGGACTCCAGGATGTTCTATATAACCCTGACAACGGCATGATTTTCACGCCGAATATGGGAATAAAAGTCAATATCAATGATGTGGCAAACGGTAAAGAAGTGCCGGATGAGGAAAACGAGCCGGATGTTGTAGCGTCCGGATCAGAACCGAGCCAGGCAGGAGCGGCAGCGGGCGACACGTCAGGAAAGGAGAACCCGGATGAAGATAACGCTAAGAGCTGACTCCGTAGAGATCGAAGGGTATGTCAATGCGGTAGGTCGTGATTCGCGGCACATGGTAGATGAGTTCGGTGCGGATTTTGTAGAACAGATTCAGCCCGGAGCATTCGCTCTGGCTCTATCAAAGAAAGCAGAACCCGTATTGATGCTTCATAACCACAACAATGACCGCGTGATCGGATCAACGGACGAAAACCTTGAACTCGAAGAGGACAGTATCGGACTCCACGCAAGGGCAACGGTCACGGATCCCGAGATCATACAGCTTGCCCGCGATGGTAAGCTCGTCGGATGGAGCTTTGGATTCCATCAGCTCGATTCCCGGACAGCTTATGATTACGACGCCCATATTGAACGCTCTATCGTGACAGAACTCGATCTTGTCGAGGTATCGCTCATTGATGACAGCATGCTTCCTGTGTACGCAGGAACAAGCGTACATGCGAGATCCAAAGACAAGGAAAAACTCGTCACAAGAGCAATGGACAGGGACGTAATACGCACGCTGGAAGAAATCGAGAAAGCTCCGGAAGAGCAGCGGGCGACAGAACCCGAAACCGAACCGGCAAAGCCGATCGATTATTCAAAGTATCATGACATCATCAACAGATTAAGGAGGAACTAAAATGAACCTGAAAGAACTCATGGAAAAGAGAAATGACCTCGTAGGACAGATCGAGGAACTTACAAAGAACATCGAAACAGAGCAGAGAGCGTTCACACCTGAAGAGGACGCGAAGGTTGACGAGCTCACAAAGGAAATCGAGACCATCGACAAGACGATCGAGCAGTGCGAGAGAGCACAGAAGTTCACAAAGAAGGACATCGCTTCCGACAACGAAGAGAGCGAGAGTACTGAGCAGATGGAGATCAGAGCGTTCGCGAACTTCCTTCGCAACCGCTCAGGTGATTCCAATATCACAAAGAGCGATAACACAGCTGTCATCCCTAAGACTGTTGTCAAGAAGATCATCGACAAGATCAAGGACATCAGCCCTCTCTTCAGGGACGCTGAGAAGTTCAACATAACCGGAACAGTATCAATCCCTTACGTTGATGCTGCAAATGACAACATCACGGTTGCATACGCTTCAGAGTTCACGGATCTCGAAGCAAAGTCAACAAAGCTTCTCTCGGTAGACCTCAACGGATACCTTGCAGGCGTACTTGCAAAGGTTTCAATATCACTGCTTAACAGCACGGACATCGACCTCGTTGATTTCGTAGTCGGAAAGATGGCAGCAGCAGCTGCAGTATTCATCGACAGCGAGATCCTCGCACCTTCAGATCCGACTCACAAGGTTACCGGCGCCGCTGCAGCTACGCAGATCGTATACGCTGGATCAACAAGCGCTATCACAGCAGACGTTCTTATCAGACTTAAGAACAAGCTCAAGAGCGCATATCAGTCAGGCGCATACTTCGTAATGCATCCCGACACATTCACAGCATGCCAGCTCCTGAAGGATAAGAACGACAGATACCTCTTCAACGATGACGTTGTTGAAGGATTCTCCGGAACAATCCTCGGCAAGCCGGTATACGTATCGGATCAGTGCCCTGCTATCGCAGCAAACGCAAACGCTATCTACTACATCAACCCCGCACAGGCACTCGCTGTCAAGGTTGTTGAGGATAACGTACAGCTTCTCCGCGAGAAATATGCTACACAGCACGCTCTCGGCGTTGTTGAGTGGCTTGAGTTCGATGCGAAGATCCAGAACGAGCAGGCGGTTGCAGTTCTCAACATGTCAACAGCATCCATCTAAGAGGTGACCATATGAAGATTACAGCAAAGGTAAGCTTCTCAGGTCTCAACTTTTCAGCGATTTCCGGGCAGGTTCTCGACCTGCCCGAAGAGATCGCAAAGGACCTGATACAGGCGGGATACGCCGAAGCAGAAAGTGCGAAAACACAGAAGGCGGAGGCGGTAAAAGCGGAGGCAAAAGATGAAGATAAGCGAGATAACGCAGGAGCTAATACTAAATCAGCTCCGAGAAAACGCACAAGCACTAAGCGAAACTGACCTCGCGTACATTGATGCGCTCAAAGAAGCGTCAATCGCCTACATAAAGGACTGGACGGGTATAGGTGGAGTAGATGTGCCGGATGAACACGGAAGAATGCTCGACGACTACGAGGATCTTGTATTTCCATTCATGGCCATCATTTCGTTCATGTACGACAACCGCCAGATGACCGTCGAGAAGGACAAGATCAATCCGATAGCTGCATCGATGCTTAATCTTCACTCGTTTAACTTCGTACCGTCGGAGGGATCCTCTGAGAAACCGGAGGTCTCAATATGAACGGCGGGCAGATGATATCAAACGGAAGACCTTACGAGATAACGATTCAGCAGAAGCTGGCGTCCGTCATGGATGATTCCGGATTCGAAGAAGAAGAGAGATGGGAAGACTTCTACACGAACTACGCCTATGTCAATTCTCTGTCCGGGAACGAAAGATGGATGGCCGCACAGGTCGAATCGGATCAGACGGTCCGATTCTCACTACGCTGGCACCCACAACTCGACGAGGTCAAGCCGAAATACTTCAGAATAGTCTTTGCGGGTAGAATCTACACGATAACATTCGTAGACAATGTTCAGTACAAGAACGAGACGGTCAAGATAGATGCTCTGGAGGTAGAAGCATGAGCTTCAATTACTCAATGGACGGAACAGATACCGGTGTTTTTCTCGACTTCAAGTTTGAAGATGTAGCGAAGAAGGCACTGAACGAAGTACGGCCCGAGATCGAGTCGGAAACAAAAGCCGCCCTGAGAATGTCGGTACAGCACTCCGGAGACTCGGAACTCGTAAACTCCATCAAGAGCTACGAACCGTCCGCAACCAGAAACGGAGAGGGAGTATGCGTCAAGTGCCTCCCGACCGGAAGAAGCAGCGGAAAAACCCACTACTACAACCACGATCGCGGAAAGACCGTCACAAAAGCGGTAAGCAACAACGACAAAGCCTTCTGGCTTGAGTACGGAAACTCGCATCAGGACGCGCACCCGTGGCGCGACAGAGCGTGCAACAATGCCGAATCAAGAGTACTGGATAAAGTCGAGAACATCATCGCGAAAGAGCTTGGAGCGGAATAATGGACGTAAACAAAGAAATACAGGAGCTCAGTACGATAACAGGGCTCCCTGTCTCGCCGGATATGTATTCCGGGAATGCTGAAAAGTACATAGTGTATGCGTACACGGATGAGCGGCCGACGTTCTGGGGAGACGATCAGACTCTCGCAGACCAGGTCACGATACAGATCAGCCTGTACACTCCGGCAAAGTTCAACTACATGGAGATCAAGCACTTGATCCGGGACTACATCGAGACTCTCGGTGAGATCAACGACATATCAAGCTGGCTTGAGACCTTCACCGCGAAGAACAACCTGGAAAAGACCGTAAGACGCACAACATTCAACGTAACGATAACGAAAGAGAGGTAACAACAATGGCAAATGTAGGACTCCGTAAGCCGTATGTCGCAAAGTACGACAGGCAGGCAAAATCTTACTCAGACGGGTTCAGATACTCTCATGCTGTGAGCATGGGTATCACACCCAACTACGCAGAGGCTTCCCTCTACGGTGACGACGTGCAGGTAGAGTACGAGAAGGACTTCGTAAACGCAGCGATCACGCTCGGAACGACTTCAACTCCTCTCCAGGCAGCTGACACGATGTTCGGACACACTGTAGATGCTGAGAACAAGAAGGTAACTTACAAGGCGACCGACGAAGCAAACTATGTCGGCGTAGGTATCACTGGAGTCGAGAAGGTTGACGGTGTCACACAGTACATCGCACTCATCATTCTCTGCGCTAAGTTCGCAGACTCTGCAGAGAGTTACAGCACGAAGGGCGATCAGCTCCAGTTCAACACACCTTCGATCGAAGGTACCGCAATATCCGCAGACGATGACGGAAACTGGAAGCAGACGAAGATCTTCGACACTGCTGAAGCAGCTGATGCATATGTAAGAGATTTCCTGAACATTTCAGACGATCCTTCCATATAATCATCAACCCATGACGGCGGAGCGGGGCAACCCGCTCCGTTTTTAAGGAGATAGCATGCGAGAAATCACGCTCCCGACAGTCACAATAAACGGGGAAACGTACCCGATATATTGCGATCTGTTCGTTCTTTCACAGATTCAAGAAAAAATGGATATAAACGACTTCGAGCGCGGAATAATCGGCGCCGAGATCGTAAGAGACGAAAACGGAGATCCGGTGCACAAAGAAGACGGCCGGATCGAGGTAGTACTCGGACAATACGACTTCAAGGCCCTGATCATGGGACTGACACTCATGATCAACGAGGGGCTTTTAATAGATTCAGAGCAAAAAGGCACCGAATACGTGCCGGTAGACGAGAAATATATCGGAAGAGTGTGCGATATGCCGCTCATCGTACTGTCGAACACGGTTCACAACACATTCGGACGGTGTCTTGAGTCAAAAAAAAACGAAACTCCGAAGAAGACGGGTACAACGAGGAAGAGGAACACTTCGAAATAGACTTCGACCGGATATTCCTCATGTGCCGGACTCGATTCGGGATCCCGCAGCACGATGCTGAGTTCATGACTCTCGGAAAGTGGGGAGATATCTACCACAGCTTCAAAGAATTGTACAATTTCGAAACAAAGAACTGGCTATACGGGGATATCGAGAAGGAATTGAAACAATATCAGGCCGAACATCAGCCTGTAACATCACTGCTCAATATATAACGGGCCTGCATAACGCAGGTCCTTTTTGGTGGGTAAAATGGCAAAGAAAATCAGCGTCAAAATGTACCTCGACGGTGCATCTCAATTCAATAGCGACATCAAGAAGATCAATGACAACCTGAAACTGCTCGGATCCGAGATGAAGACGAATCAGGAGATCTTCAAAACAAGTCAGAACAGCGCAGAAGCCCTTCGGGCAAAGAGCGAAACCCTTAACAAACAATATGAACAGGCAGAAAAGAAGGTCAAGGCATATTCTGACCGTTTGCAGGAAGTACAGAAGGCACGCGAGAAGGCGACAGCCGATCTGACGAAGTACACGGACTCTCTTTCAAAAGAAGAGGCAAAACTTCAGGAGATAGAGAAAACCCAGGGCAAGACTTCGGAAGCATACGCTCAGCAGAAGCAGAAGGTTGACGAACTGCAGAAATCTGTCGAGCAGGCGACGAACGTAGTCGGCCAGCTTGACACAAAAGAGGTACAGCTGCAGACATCCCTCAATAATGCCACGACCGAACAGATAAAATACGGCGCAGAACTGGCGCAGACGAACAAATATCTCGAAGAAGCCGAGAAAAGCACCGATAAATGTGCAAAATCGATAGATGAGTTCGGAAAAAAGACCGACGAAGCGGACAAACACGGCGAAAAGCTCTCCGACACGCTCTCACAGATGGCTCAGAACGAGGCAATGGAGAAGCTCGGGGAAGCCGCAAAGAAACTCCTCGAAAACCTCACGGAGTGCGCCGAAACGGCTGAAAAGTTCGAATATTCCATCGCAAAAGTGCAGTCAATCGCACAGGTATCCGAATCAGACCTCCGGGGAATGTCCGAAGGCATCCGACAGGTCGGTCAGGAGATGGGATATGGCGCAAATGAGATCGCAGAAGCAACATATCAGGCAATATCCGCATCCGTAGACGCCTCAGAGGCGGTCGGATTCGTAGAAGATGCAACAAAGCTCGCAAGAGCAGGTTTTACAGAGAGCGCGACAGCGGTTGACGTATTGACAACCGCTATAAACGCATACGGCAAAGAGGCAAATACCTCAAAACATATCGCAGATGACCTCATCACTACCCAGAACTTAGGTAAGACGACCGTTGCGGAACTCGCCCAGTCGATGGGTACCGTCATTCCGACGGCATCAGCTCTCGGGGTATCACTCGATCAGCTGTCATCGATGTACGTCCTCATGACAAAGCAGGGCATCAACACCGCAAACGCTACGACATACATCAGAGCCATGATGAACGAGCTCTCGGATTCCGGAAGCGATCTCTCTGACACTCTCGGAAATCTGACCGGACATACATTCGGCGAATTGATGTCGATGGGATATACAGTCGGCGACGTTATGCAGATCCTCGGCGACAGCGTAGACGGAAACAGCGAAGCGTTCAAGAATCTGTTTTCAAATGTCAGAGCCGGTCTCGGCGGACTGTCACTGTTTAACCAGGGCGCGGACGCATTCAACGACGCAATGGTAGCGATGCAGAGCAACACCGGAGCGACCGACAAGGCATTCCAGACGATGGCTGACACGGCAGAGATGACGAATCAGCGCCTGACGGTATCGGTAGAGAACTTCAAAATCGCAGTCGGCGAAGCATTAAGCCCTGCACTCGATGAGTTCAAAGAAGGCGGTATCGGGATCCTCGAGACCATCACGAATATAGCAAAAGAGAACCCGACACTCGTATCGGCTCTTGCCGGAGCGGCAGCGGGCATCGCAACACTGGCAACGGTAGTCACCGGCGCAGCTGTGGCGATCGGTATTTTGCGTCTGGCATTCGGTGACGCAGTCGGAGCGGCTACGGTATTTGCGGCCGTAGGCGTGGCGGCGGCAGTCGGAGCGATCGGAGGAATAGCGACATCCGCGATAAGTGCCGCAAATGAGGTCGATGAAGTCACACAGGCGATGCAGGAATCGGCTCAGGAAGTCGAGGACATACATCACGAAGTACAGGGCTTCCTCGTAGACTTCTACAAGGGCACAAGTTCGAAACACATAGACAACCTCATCGACAGGATAAACGAGCTCAACAAGGTCGAAGATCTGAGCGTATATCAGCGTAAAGAGCTGAAGGACGCTACACGCGACCTCAACGATATGCTCGGGGAAGAGGTAGTACAGCTCGACAGAGAGACCGGACACCTCACAGACCTGACTGATGAATGGATAAAGAACGCTACGGCGAAGAAAGAAGCCCTGGCATCATCCGGACTCGAAGAAAAGTACAACGAAGTCATCCAGAAGAGAACAGAGGTCGAGGCGGAACTGTGGGAGGTCGAGGACAAGATCAAAGACCTACAGGCGGAAACCGTCATATCCCTCACAGATCTCGAAGGAAAGACAAAGGATGTTGTAGCCGGGGAAGAAGCTCAAAAGGAAGCTCTCGGAGAACTCCTCGCTCGTCGTGCAGAATTAAACGGACAGAACATCAGACTGACAGAAGATGAAGAACGACTCAAAAACGCAATGGACGAGTCGAAAGCTGCAGTCGATGAAGCTGCAAAGGCAGCGGGCGAATATACAGACTCCCTCGGAGTAGTTCATGACTCAGCCCTCGGAGTAAAAGACGCAGAAGATGATCTCGAGACAGCGATGACGAATGCGAACCAGGCGATCAGCAGTCAGATCGGACTGTTTGACGAATGGAATCAGAAGTCAGACCTGACGCTCGAGAAGATGGAACAGCGCTGGAAGGACCAGACGAAGGGCGTCAATCAGTATTCCGACGATCTTGCGTACTTAAAGAGAGTCATCGAGGGCGAAACGGATCCGGCAATCAAGGATCTCGCTTCAGAGATGGCCAACATGGGCGTAGACGGAGCGGCCGAGATTCACAATTTTGTCGAAGGTCTGAAGAAGATCGGAGACAACAAGGACAAGGTCAAGGAACTCGCTCAGACATGGCAGGAACACATTGACGCTATAAAAAGCGCGGAAGACCTCTACGCATCGATAGAGATGCAGGAAAAAGGTTACACGGAAGATTCCGAAGCCCTTTTCGAGAGATATTACACGAACAGCAAGCGGTCAAGGGAAGACTACAACAAAGAGATCGTCCTTCTGACCGAGACAGGCGTCAAAGATCAGGCAAAAGCCGTCGAAGATAATGCCCCTGAAGTGGAAGATGCTACACAGGCGATGATGGATAATTCCTTCCAGAAGGCATGTGACAGTATCGGGCTCCCGGCAGCAGGCGGAACATCCACAAAGTATATGCAGATGGGACAGGATATCATCGCATCGATCGCAAGTGGAATCGAGGCGGGAGATAAAGCCGGAACAGTAGGAAACGCACTCACAAACGCACTGCAGAACGCGACAAACAGAATCGACGTGTCATCTGTGGCGGCAAACATCAACAGGAAGCTCGGCGAAGAGGTAAACCGTCAGAGCTCGAGGTAAGAACATGAGAGATATGTTTTTCAACGGAATGACAATAATCGTGGAAGGAACAGAAGAGTCATACCATACGCTCAATGACTGGGGACTGTATGTATCGAATACCGATTACATCAAAGAGCCCAAACAGTACACGAAGTACATTGAGATTCCCGGAAGGAACGGACTCCTCGACGTATCCGAAGTCGTAGCTGGCCGACAGATATACACGAGTCGTCAGATCGAAGTCGAATTATCCGGAATCCGAGAGAAGAAGAGCTGGGACAGCGTGATGTCAAACTTCCGGAACAAGATCAACGGCAAAGTCTGCAGAATCATATTCGATAACGACCGCGCTCATTACTGGCGCGGCCGTATCACGATCAAGGACTTTTCCTCATCATTGAAAGTCGGGGCATTCAAAATTGATATCCCGAACGCGGATCCGTACAAGTACGAACTCTTCTCGTCAACAGAACCGTGGCTCTGGGATCCGTTCAATTTCGAAACGGGAATCATAACATACATCGGAGCGATAACGGTGAGCGGTAGCGAAACCGTCACTCTTCCTCATGGCCATATGCCGACATGTCCTGATTTTGTTGTATCAAACAAGACATCTTCGACATTCACGGTCACGTACGGATCAGAGACATTCGAACTTTCAACCGGCTCAAACAAGATACCTTCGATCTACGTAGGCGGCGACGATGATGTCGAGCTCACATTCACGGGCTCAGCAATAGTTGAAATAGTTTACAGGAGCGGATCACTTTAATGTACCAGGTCAAACTCGGAAACAAAATACTATATTATCCCGGTTCGGAAGACGCGGAGATATACAGCACAGATCTCAACGAAGAGATGGGAATGTCCGGAGAGTTCAAGTTCAAGGTCCCTCCGAACAATCCCGCGTACGCCGACCTGACACAGGGAGCACTCGTCACAATATTAAAAGACGGGAAAGAATACTGGCGCGGCGAGATCAAGGATATCAAAACGGACTTCACGAAGATCGCGGATGTATATGCGCTTGAAGATCTTTCGTGGCTCGGCGACGAATATCTCACACCGGCATCGATCACAAACGAATCGAATGCTCAAAGATTCCAGGCAGCCATTGCAGCATATAACGCAAACCGTCCGGCAGACAGACAGTTCGCAGTCGGATATCTGACGAACGTCACGAGCACGGATATGTGTAACTGGACGACGGAATACGACTGGAGCATCCTCGACAGCCTGAGAAACTGCATCTGCAGGGATAACGGCTATATAAGAGTTCGCCGCGTAACTTCCGGAGGCGTGACAACAAGATACATCGATATCGTAAGGCTTGAAGATTACGGCATACAGGCAACGCAGGCAATAGAATACGGATACAACCTTCTCGATTACGTCAAGGATTCCGATTACAGCAACCTCGTGAACGTACTGACACCGTACGGAGCGGAGCTTGATTCGACTGTATATGACGGATATAACGCAAGGCTTCAGGGAACCACGATAACACAAGCCGATTCGATTTCGACGTATGGACGGCATGCGAAGGTTGTGATATTCGATGAAGCATCGACACTCACAGAGCTTAACGCACTCGCGCAAGAATATCTCACGAAGTATTCACAGCCACAGCTGACGATGGAAGTCAAGGCGGTAGATCTCGAAGCGATACAGCCGGCCGACGCATTCCGACTCGGTGACTCTGTCCGGATAATTGCGAGACCGTTTGCGGTCGATCAGAGGCTGTACCTTACACAGATCCGCAGGGACATACAGAATATCGACAAGAACTCGATCACGATGTCCGGAGACGTGGAGAAGAACAAAACCCTGACGTCCCAGATGGTCGGAACGACTCAGGCGATAAAGAGCATCCCCTCAAAGTCGTCGATACTCGACGCAGCATTCAAGAACGTGCTCGCGCTCCTCGACGGAGTGGATGGAGGCGTCGTCACATTCCATACAAACGAGCACGACCAGATAGACGAACTCCGGATCGCCAACAATATGGACTATGATCAGGCGACAAAATGCTGGAGATGGAATCTCGGAGGATTTGC
>Ga0265301_10004610_pt1 | contig 13861 bp, 10 predicted proteins | sample AusTroGonzalo_MG_2_FD_193488 | JGI IMG/M metagenome (GOLD analysis project Ga0265301, IMG submission 193488) | Bovine rumen microbial communities from tropical cattle in Woodstock, Queensland, Australia - Gonzalo_04 | ecosystem: Host-associated > Mammals > Digestive system > Stomach > Rumen ...
TTTAAGATTTTATGAATTATCTTTTTCTTGACAACGGTTTCGAAGAAATCGAAGCAATCACGACTATTGATTTGTTGCGTCGCGCGGGCATCGCGTTGACCACTGTCTCTATTACCCGCAATCCGATGGTGCTCGGTGCGCATAACATCGCTGTAGAAGCGGACGGGTTGATGGAGCGAATCGACTTCTCCGATGCCGAGATGTTGATCTTACCGGGAGGTCAGACCAAGCTTGGTGACTGTTCCGCATTATGCGAATTGCTGGTAGAGCACAACAAAGCCGACAAACTGATTGCCGCTATCTGTGCTGCTCCGGCTGTACTCGGTAAACTCGGTATCCTCAAAGGCAAACAGGCTACTTGTTATCCGGGCTTCCAAGATGCTCTCGGAGAGAGTTATGTAGGTGGTTTGGTGGTGGAGTCGAAGAATGTCATCACTGCCAAAGGTCCCGGTCTGAGTGCCGATTTTGCATTCTGTATCATTGAACGCATCAAAGGTTCCGACGTAGCGGATGCCGTGTATGATGCTGCGCAGTATTAAGGGTTAAAGGTTATAGGGTAAAGGTTATAGTTCATGGAGATCTCATTGCGGGCACAGTCGATGCCCGAAAGTCCTATTCGTAAACTAGCCAAGTATGCCGACGCTGCCAAGTTAGCCGGCATACATGTGTATCATCTCAATATCGGTCAACCGGATATCAAGACGCCACCGCAGGCACTCGAAGCGGTGCGTAATTTCAAAACCGATATCTTATCCTACTCTCCTTCGCAGGGACTCAAATCGCTGCGGACGAAGATGGTGAGTTATTATGCGGAGTACGGTATCGACCTCTCGCCGGACGAGATCATCATCACTTCCGGTGGTTCGGAAGCGATTATGTTCGCGTATATGAGTTGTCTTAATCCGGGCGATGAGATCATCGTGACCGACCCGTCGTACGCTAACTACATGGCTTTCGCAATCTCCTGCGGAGCTATCGTGAAGAGCGTTAAGACCGACATCAAGAACGGGTTTAAGTTACCGCCGGTAGAGGAGTTTGAGAAACAGATAACGCCCAAGACGCGGGCGATCCTTATCTGCAACCCCAATAACCCGACGGGCTACCTCTATACCAAGAAGGAGATGCGGCAGATACGTGACCTCGTGCAGAAATACAACCTCTATTTGATCTCGGACGAGGTTTATCGCGAGTTCATCTATACCAAGTCTCCGTATATATCCGCTTGTCACCTTGAGGGCATCGAGCAGAACGTTATCCTTGTGGATAGCGTCTCCAAGCGTTACAGCGAATGCGGTATTCGTATAGGTGCACTTATCACGAAGAACAAAGCGGTGCGTGATGCGGTGATGAAATTCTGTCAGGCGCGCTTGAGCCCGCCGCTCTTCGGTCAGATAGTAGCCGAAGCGTCTCTCTCGACCCCCGAAGAATACATGCAAGAGGTGTATGACGAGTACCTGAGCAGACGTAATTTCTTCATTGACCAACTGAATCAGATACCGGGCGTCTTTGCGCCTGCTCCGACGGGTGCTTTCTACGTGATGGTAGAACTGCCGGTAGATGATGTCGAGAAATTCTGCAAGTGGTGCCTGACCGATTTCCAGTATGAAGGAGCAACCGTCATGATGGCTCCGGGAACGGGTTTCTATACCGACCCTGAGGAAGGACGGCATCAGGTACGCATGGCGTACGTGCTCAATAAAGAGGACCTTGGCAAAGCGATGATCGTGCTGCGCAAGGCACTCGAGACCTATAATCAAGAGAAGAACTAATCAATCATATGGATGTAAACTACCTTGAACCGCGTCACATAGGCTTGACGCCGGAGGATGAGAAGAAGATGTTAGATGCCATCGGTGCAGAGTCGATGGATGCGTTGGTGCGTGAGACCATGCCGGCAGATATACTCTTGCCGGAACCCATCGAACTGGATGAACCCGTGACCGAACAGGAGTACCTGACGATGGCGGAAATGGAGCTGAGCCGCAATGATGCCTTGGCGCATTCGTATATAGGTCGCGGTTGGTACGGAACGATCACGCCTGCCGTCATCCGTCGCAACATTCTTGAGAACCCCGTTTGGTACACGAGTTATACACCGTACCAGGCCGAGGTGAGCCAAGGACGACTGGAAGCGCTCTTTGTGTTCCAGACCATGATCAGCGACCTGACGGGTCTGCCGCTTGCTAACTGCTCGCTGCTCGATGAGGCTACGGCTGCTGCGGAGTCGGTGACGATGATGCGCAACCTGCGTTCGCGTGAGCAGGTCAAAGCAAACGTACGCAGAGTGTTTGTCGATGAGAAGATTTGGCCGAACACCTTATCTATATTACGTACGCGCGCGAAAGGACAGGACATCGAGATAGTGACCGGACGGTATGAGGACTTCGAACCCGATGCGTCGTTCTTCGGGGCACTCGTTCAATGGCCCAACAGTGACGGTTCGGTAGAAGATTATGAGGGATTCATCAGCGATTGCCATGCGGCAGGACTCAAAGTGACGGTAGTAGCCGACCTGATGGCGTTGGTGTTGCTCAAACCCTTAGACGCCGATATCGTCTGCGGTACGGCGCAACGTTTTGGTCTGCCGATGGGCTTCGGTGGTCCGACAGCCGGGTACATGGCTACACGCGATGAGTACAAACGTGAGATGCCGGGACGTATCATCGGTCTGAGTAAAGACAAATACGAGCATCCGGCATTCCGTTTGGCATTGCAGACGCGTGAGCAGCATATCAAACGCGAACGGGCAACCTCGAATATATGCACCGCCGAAGCCCTATCGGCTATGATGGCAGGTATGTACGGCGTTTATCACGGTGCTGAGGGCCTCCGTCAGATAGCCGAAGGTATCCACGGCAAAGCCGTTTACCTGAGCGAGATGCTCCAAGCCTACGGCTACGAGCAGGAGAATAGCGAATTTTTCGATACGCTGAAGATAAGGGTTAGCGGTGAGGGGTTAGCGGTTAGCGGATTTAAAGAACTTGCCGAAGAGGCAGGTATCAACCTCTACTATGATCCCGAAGGGTGGATTGGACTGTCGATAGATGAGACGGTAGGCATCAACGAGATGAATGACCTGATCGAGTTATTTGCCGAGGCGAGCGGTAACATGCCGCAGTACGAAGAGAGCGAAGAGGCATTTGAGGGCTTATGGGCCATTGATGAGAGCCGCGTGCGCGACGTCGATTACATGCAGGCGGAAGTGTTCAAACTCTACCATACGGAGACGGAGATGATGCGCTATCTCAAGCGCCTTGACCGCAAGGATATATCGCTTGCTACGTCGATGATCCCCTTGGGCTCATGCACGATGAAACTGAACCCTGCAGCAGCGATGATTCCGATCACGTTCAGTTATGCCACGAACATCCATCCTTTGGCTCCGGAAGAGCAGACAGAAGGCTATCAGGTACTGATGGAGAGCCTGCAACGTCAGTTATGCGCCATCACCGGTTTTGATGCTTGTACGTTGCAACCGACATCCGGTGCCGCAGGCGAATATACGGGTCTGGTCGTTATACGCGAGTACTTACGTCGTCAAGGACAGACACAACGCAAAGTGCTGCTTATCCCTGCTTCGGCGCACGGCACCAACCCTGCTTCGTGTGTGCAGGCGGGATTTGAACCCTGCGTAGTGAAGTGCGACGAGAAGGGCAACACCGATCTCAATGACTGGAAGACCAAAGCGGAAGAGCACAGAGAAGACCTGGCGGGTTGTATGATCACTTATCCGTCCACGCACGGTATCTTTGAGCAAGCGATTCGTGCGATGATAGCTGCTGTGCATGAGAACGGCGGACTCGTTTATATGGACGGGGCGAACATGAACGCACAGATAGGCTGGACCAATCCCGCGTATATAGGTGCGGACGTATGCCATTTGAACTTGCATAAGTCGTTCGCTTCACCTCACGGAGGCGGTGGACCGGGCGCCGGTGCTGTTTGTTGCACCAAGGCCTTGTCGGACTGCCTGCCTACTGAAGATGCGAATCGCGTGTCGTCATCCTTGTACGGCAATGCGAACATGGCGCTTATCTCATGGGGGTATATAGCGATGATGGGTGTGGAAGGACTGCGGCATGCAACCGCTGCGGCGATCCTGAGTGCCAACTACATGGCGTCGCGCCTCAAAGAGGCCTACGGCATCGTCTATACGGGTGCCACCGGCAGAGTAGGGCACGAGCTTATTCTTGATTGTCGTCAGTTCCATGCAGCAGGTATCACCGAAGCGGACATCGCCAAACGTCTGATGGACTACGGCTACCATGCACCGACTCTCTCGTTCCCCGTACACGGTACGCTGATGATCGAACCCACAGAGAGCGAATCGCTCCAAGAGATAGATCGTTTCTGCGATGTCCTTTTGCAGATCCGCCAGGAGATAGCGGATATCGAGTCCGGTAAGGCAGACAAAGCCGATAATGTGCTCGTTAACGCGCCGCATCCGGAGTACGAAGTGGTGGCAGATGAATGGACGCATCCCTATAGCCGTCGCCAGGCCGCATACCCGACACCTTGGGTGGCTCAGACCAAGTTCTGGTGCCCCGTAGGCCGTGTGGATAACGGGTTTGGTGACCGTAACCTTGTGGCTAAATGGTAAAGGTGATTGGTTATTGGTGATTGGTTAATGTTGCGTTTCGATAAATATGTGAATCCGCATACGGCGCCGGAGAGGTCGCGGTTACGTACGGTTTTTGAGTATCTGGTGATCATCATCGGTATCGCGCCTATGGCATTGATGGTCAATTGGGTGCTGCTGCCGCACGCGTTCGTAGGAGGTGGTCTGACGGGTATTTGTTCGGCTATCTATTACGTGACAGGCGGACTCTTTCCTTCCCTCTTTCCGGAATACGGAGGGGCTATTCCCGTGTGGCTCACCACCTTCGTTTTCAACACGATACTGCTGTTGATAGCCGGTATGACGGTAGGGTGGCGTTTCTGTATCCGTACGATGGTGGGCGTAGCGGCTATCACGTTTTGGTATCGTGTCATACCTATCTTACCGCAACCGATCATTTCCGACCCTTGGCTTGGCGCTATCATCGGAGGTTTCGTGTTTGGTTTGAGCCTCGGATGTGTGTTAGCAGCCAACGGTTCGTCCGGAGGCACCGATATCGTGGCGATGATCGTGAACCATTATCGTAATATTTCTTTGGGTAACATTATGTTAGCCTGTGATATCCTTATCATCGCTTCGGCTTTCTTCTTGCCCTTACCTCAGAACATGCTGTCGGAAGGAGGCAATCCTACATACCTGCAGATCAAACGTGTGCTGTACGGTGTAGCAATGACGATATCCTATACGGTGGCGGTGGACTGGTTGATGGCGCGTATTCACCGCTCGGTGCATTTTTTGATCTATTCCGCCAAGTACGACGAGATAGCGACAGCAATCAACACGACGGTGAATCGCGGCGTGACGGTGCTGGACGGCACGGGTTGGTACTCCAAGAAACCGGTCAAAGTGATCTCGGTGCTGGTACGTAAACCGGAGAGTCCGTTAGTATTCAGCCTCATTCATGAAATCGACCCGAATGCGTTGGTGTCAATAGCTGATGTGAGTGGTGTTTTCGGCTCCGGTTTTGATAAAATGAAGGTAAAATAGCAAAAAAGTGCAAAAAAATTTGCATATATCAGAAAAAAGCAGTACCTTTGCACGCTTTTTTGGATAAAGCCGATGGAGAGTTGACTGAGTGGTCGAAAGTGCCGCACTCGAAATGCGGTGTACGCATTACGTCGTACCGGGGGTTCGAATCCCTCACTCTCCGCTCAATGTTTTATGAGCGAAAACAACCACTATATCATTGATTTATCGCGTTTACCGATAGGTACGCATAAGTTTGATGTAAAGCTGGACGATTCGTTTTTTCAATCGCTGGAGAAAACGGAGGTATTAGGCGGAGAAGTGGTTGGAAAAGCTGAACTGAGGCTCCGGGAGGAGGACTATTCGCTCCACATCGCAGTTCATGGGACTGTTTTTGTTGTGTGTGACCGGTGTCTCGATCCGATGCCCCTTGATATAAACGACGAGCAGGAGATTTGGTCTGATGAGGAAGAAGCCAATCACCAATCACCAATCACCAATCACCAATTGGATTTATCCTGGCTCGTTTATGAGATAGTAAGTATCAATATTCCGCTCGTTCACAGTCACCAAGCGGGTGAGTGCAATAAGCAAATGGAACTTCTCCTCCATGATCACCTATGTGACGATCCGGAACCCGAAGAATAAAGTTTAAAGTTGAAAGTTTAAAGTTTAAAGAAGAATAATTATGGCACATCCTAAAAGAAGACAATCGCACACCAGACAAGCGAAACGTCGTACACATGACGTTGTGAAGGCTCCTACATTGGCTACATGCCCGAACTGTGGAGCGCTGCACATTTACCACACTATTTGCCCGTCTTGTGGTTACTATCGTGGTAAACTGGCTATCGAGCAAGCGGAAGCTTGATGATGATGAAAAATGAAAAGTGAAAGGTAAAAGGAGGTTTATCCCCTTTTGCCTTTTCCACTTGTTTATAATTAACGCGCGTACGTGAGTATACGCATAATACACAAAACCAATGTACAACAATTTGAACAATGAAGGAGAACGCAGACCTCGTCCGCGTTTTCGTCGCGAGGGAGAGGCAATAACGCCCCGTCCCCGTTTTGCGCGTGACGGCGAGAGTCGTCCGCAGAGACCTTTCAGCGGTGAACGCTCAGAGCGTCCCCAACGTCCTCAACGTCCGAACAATGGTAACAGACCTTTCGGACAGAAACCTAAGCGTAATAATAATCTCTATTCCGCTCACAAGCAGCAAGTTTACCATGAGCGGTATGAAGATCCGACCAAGCCGGTTCGTCTGAATAAGTACTTGGCGAATGCCGGTATTTGCTCTCGTCGTGAGGCAGATGATTTCATTCAGGCCGGTGTCATCTCGGTGAACGGCGTGACGGTAGATAACTTAGGCGTCAAAGTGTTACCGACCGATGATATCCGTTTCCATGACCAGCCCGTTCGTCGTGAGCGTAAGGTGTATATCCTGTTGAATAAGCCCAAGAACACGGTGACCACGACCGATGATCCGCAAGAGCGCAAGACGGTGATTGATATCGTTCGTAACGCTTGTCCGGAGCGTATCTACCCGGTTGGTCGTCTGGACCGTAATACGACCGGTGTGTTGCTGCTGACCAATGACGGTGATTTGGCAGCTAAGCTGACGCATCCTAAGTTCCAAAAGAAGAAGATCTATGCCGTGACGCTGGATCGCGAATTGGATGAGGTGGACGAAGCCATTGTGCGCGCCGGTGTAGTACTGGATGACGAGCGTATTATTCCGGATGCTTTGGAGTTCCCCAAAAACGACCGCAAGCATATAGGGCTGGAGATCCATTCGGGACAGAATCGCGTCGTTCGTCGTATTTTCGAGAAAGTAGGGTATAAAGTGGTGAACCTTGACCGCGTCTCTTTTGCCGGGTTAACCAAGAAGAACGTAGGACGCGGTAAATGGCGTTTCCTCAATCCGAAAGAGGTTGCTTTCCTGCAAATGGGACAGTTCTAGGTAAGAGGTAAAAGGTTAGAGTGAAGAGAGCCACTCATTACATAGTATTTGCGATCACGGTAGCGTTAGCGGTGGTATGCGGTGTATTGATGTTCCATACGAATGTCAATGCCGACATGACCAAGTACCTGCCGGATGACTCGCAGATGAAACGCGGCTTGGAGATCATCACTGACGAGTTCGGCTCTGCCGCGCAGATGTCGGGCACGGATGTTCATGTGATGTTCGAAGGCGTCCGACCGAATGAAGTGCCGGGTATTAGGACCTTGTTGGACGGCTATCCGGACGTACAGAGCGTGACGTACCGTTATAACGCGGACAGCACGCACACGGTGTTTGACTTGGATGTACCCAAGTCGGTGGATCAGAAAGCCTTAGGTAAGCAGATCAGCACCCGTTTTGGCGGAAACTGCGTGGTAGAGACCAGTCAGGACGGAGCGACACCGCCTATCTCGGTGATCATCATTTCCGCGGTGATGATCATGCTGGTGCTTTTCCTCATGGCGCAGAGTTGGTTCGAACCGGTAGTGATTCTTCTCACCGCTGGCATCGCCATCCTCTTGAATATGGGCACGAATGCCTTGCTGCCTTCCGTCTCTATCACCACTAATTTCATCGGTTCAATCCTGCAAGCCGTTCTGTCACTGGACTACTGTATTGTACTGTTGAACCGTTACCGTCAGGAACAAGACGAGCATACGGACCGTAAAACAGCCGTTTTGGCTGCCAACAGGGCTTTGAAGAAAGCCGCTCCGTCTATCTTGTCTTCGGCACTGACCACTGTGGTTGGTCTTCTGATGCTCTGTTTCATGCGGCTGAAGATAGGTGCCGACATGGGAGTGGTGCTGGCCAAAGGTGTTCTCTGTTCACTCATCTGTACGTTCACGGTGATGCCGTCCCTGATGACGCTCTTCCGTCGTACGATCAACCATACCGCCAAGAAAGCCTATGTGCCACCTACGGATAAGATGGCGCTGTTCATCTCGCGGCATAAATTACCGATGGCGGTCGGAGCTGTGATCCTTTTCTTCGGGTCCTGGTACCTTAGTAGGCAGACAACGATTTTCTTCTCCGCGGAAGCAGAGTCTAAGATAGAAGAAGTATTCCCGAGTCTCAATCCTTTCGTGCTCGTTTATGACACGCAAGACGAGGATTCGATATACGGATTGGTGGATAACTTGATGGCGCAGCCGGGTATTCAGTCGGTCATCTCGCACCCTACGCTGATGAGTCAGCCGTTGACACCGACTGAAATGGCGCAGCATGTGCGGTCGTTGCTCACCGACTTCAAGGACTTTATGCCGGAAGGCACCACGGTGCCGCAAGAAGCATTGGACATGCTCAATCCCGAGATGATGCAGCTGCTCTATTACATGGAGCATAAGGACTCAACCGAGGCCCGTATGGCTTTTCCGGATTTGGCGCGATTCCTGCATACGCATGTAGCGTCTAATCCGCTTTTCTCGTCATATCTGGACGAGGATATGAAAGCGCAGATCGCTTCGCTGCAGTCGATGCTGGATGTTCCCGGGGAGCAACCGGTACAGAATACTCCGAATATTCCGAATACTCCGACTACGCCTATTGAAGAGGACACCGTGGTACTGCCGCGCGAGACGATAGCGCCTATCGCTATGCAGGTAGCACCTTTGGAAGTTCAAGAAGACTCGGTTGAGGTGCCGGATATGACAATCAATCGTGTGGCACTGGTGCCGTTCATCGAACGCTTGAATGCTACGCAGACATCCGCCGCTTCGGTGGAGATGCGTAAACTGACCGACACGATGGCTATCCGTTTGCCGATGTCCGTGAAGGAGATGTCGGTGTTCATGGGTTCGACTCCTATACAGACCCAACTCGTTTACGGCTATGCGCCTAATAAGGCAAAGAAACTCAGTCCGTTGCAATACGTACATTTGTTGGTAGATGACTTGTTCAAGCGTCCGGGTTTGGCAGGTATGGTGTCGGATGAACAACGTACGCTTTTGGGACAACGCGCTTATCTGATGGATTTGGCAGATGAGAATGCCTCGTTGACGCCGTCAGAGATGAATATCTTACTGCGGGCTTTTGATATCGATTCGTTCACGGATGACGAGATATTGGCGTTAGCGCGTCCGCCGAAGAAAGAAGAACCGGAACCGCGCATTGCCAAACAGCCTTCGGAATTGGACACCGAAGCGATCATGAAGGCGATAGCGGAGATGCAGCAGTCGTTGCATAGTACCGACACCACACGCGCGGCGGCATCTATACCGGAGAAGAAAGAAGAGAAACCGGTTGTACAACGTCATAGAGGACCGAGTAGAGCAGACCAGCAAGCCGCGTTATTTACCGAACTGGTGTTTGGCGAAAAGACCTATACCGCCGACGAAATGGCGCATAAGTTGGCACGTCTGATGCAACTGTCGGATGTTAAGTCGGAGCCTGTAACCGCAGCGCAGATGAGTCTGCTATACGACTACTATGGTGCCGTTCATAGCGACTGCGACACTCTGCGTTTAGGTTTTGAACCCCTGTTGGTCTATCTATGCGACACTTTGGTGCATGATCCTCGTTTGGCAGATATACTGCCCGACACGATAGCTGAACAGGCTGCGTCTGTCAAAGCGCAGATGAAAGACGGTCTGGGTATGCTGCGTAAGGATGACCACTCGTTGTTAGTTGTACTCTCGTCGCTCCCCAAAGAGTCCGAAGAGACCTATGCCTTTGTGGACACCTTGACGAGTTTGGCCGATGCCCGTATGTCGCACGAACATTACTATGTGGGAGAGTCGGTGATGTATGCCGAGATGCGCGGAGGTTTTGATCATGAGATGAGTCTGGTGACGCTGCTGACGATACTCTCTATCTTCCTTATTGTCGCGCTCACTTTCCGTTCGGTCATCGTGCCGACTATCTTGGTGCTGGCTGTGATGACGGCGGTGTATGTGAATGTAGTAGGTGCCGGTATCGTGACGGGCAAGATGCTGTACTTGGCTTACCTCATCGTCCAGGCAATCCTGATGGGTGCTACGATCGACTATGGAATCCTCTTTGCCAATTACTACCGCGAGAACCGTAAGACGATGCTGCCTGTCGATGCTGTTTGTGCCGCGTACAGGGGTTCGATACGTACAATCCTGACTTCGGGTTTGATCATGTTCATCGGTCCGGGCGTAATGGCGATCTTTGTGGACGACTTGATGATAGCGAATATAGTAGGATGTCTGGCTGCCGGTTCGTTCGTAGCAATCGTGCTGACGCTAACCATGGTGCCTGCCGTGCTGGTGGCACTCGACAGATGGGTCGTTTATGGAAAGAAGAATCGGTTTAACGGAGAAGTAGAAAGTGGAAAGGTGAAAGAAGAAAGTGGAAAGAATGAGTGAAGAGAAATGGGATTTGACGATTACACCGAAAGATAAGTTGCTGACGGTGGATTGGAAGGAACTGTGGCGGTATCGCGATATGTTCGTTCTGTTCGTGCAGCGCGCTTTCCGTGTAGCGTATAAACAGACGATATTGGGACCATTGTGGTTCATCATTACGCCGGTGCTGAGTGTGATCGTCTATGTGACGGTGTTTGGTGGCATAGCAAACATCCCTACGGATGGTGTACCGCCTATCTTGTTCTATTTGTTGGGCATCTCGATTTGGGGGTATTTTGCCAGTTGTTTGAGTGCAACGTCCAACTCGTTTGTATCGAATGCCGATATCTTCGGCAAGGTCTATTTCCCGCGTATCATCATGCCGCTTGTGGCGGTGACAACCAACATGTTGAGTCTGGCGATCCAGTTAGGTATCTTCACGGCTTTCTATATCTATTATGTCGCAACAGGAACGGAACTCGTCATTCATTGGCAGATCATTCTCTTCCCGTTCCTCATCTTGCTTTTGGCATTTATGGCGGTAGGTTTCGGAATGATCTTCTCCTCGATGACAACGAAATATCGTGACCTGCAGATTATGCTAGCAAAGATCATTTCGCTGTGGGTCTATATCACGCCGGTGATCTATCCGCTCAGTATGGTGACCAACGAGAAGTTACATTTGGCGATGAGTCTTAACCCCGTGACACCGGTTATGGAAGCTATCAAGTACTCGCTGCTCGGACAAGGACAGTTCAGTTGGCTTTGGCTCGCCTACAGCGCTGCGTTTACACTCATATTATTAATCTTCGGACTGATGCTCTTTAACAAAGTCCAAAAATCTTTTATGGATACAGTATGACGAACGAATATTGGACTACAGAAATTTCTCCTAAGTCGTTCGCCAAAGGGTTCGGACTTAGAGAGTTATGGCAGAAGAAGTACCTTATATGGCTCTTTATCAAGCGCGACATAACAGTGCAGTTCAAGCAGACCATCTTCGGTATGGGATGGTATTTTATCTCACCGCTCTTCTCGATGTTCATGTACATCGTGGTGTTCGGTCGCATCGCCGGTATCCCGACGGATGACATCCCGCAGCCGGTGTTCTATTTGAGCGGTATCTGTCTTTGGGAGTATTTTGCAGAATGTCTGACGGCTGTGTCCGGCACGTTCCAATCGAATGCGGGCTTGTTTGGAAAAGTCTATTTCCCACGATTGGTATCACCGGTGTCGGTAGTGTGCTCCAAACTCTTCCGCTTCTCGCTGCAGTTGGGCACTTTCGTCATCGTCTATCTGCTCTTTGTATTCAAAGGCGTTAACCTGCACCCGAACTGGTACTTATGCCTCTTCCCTGTGCTGGTGCTGATGATTCAGTGCTTAGCTTTGGGACTTGGATTGATCGTTTCGTCGCTCACCACCAAGTACCGTGACCTGATCAATTTCTTCGGCGTCTTTGTGTCGCTTTGGATGTATGCTACACCGATCGTCTATCCGCTTAGTTACGTCACGAACCCGACGCTGCATAAGATCATGCTCTTAAACCCCATGACTGCGATCATCGAGACCTTCAAATACGGTGCCTATGGTGCAGGACAATTCAGTTGGACCGCACTCGGTTATAGTGCAGCCATCATCTTCGCGTTGCTCGTCATCGGCATCGCGATGTTTAACAGGAAACAGAAATATTTCATTGATACGATATAATATGCAATTATCTGAACGAGTACAAAAAATAGCTGCTTCGCAGAGTCTGGTTATGGCAGCTCGTGCCAAACAGATGAAGGCCGAAGGCATTGATGTTATTAGTATGTCGTTGGGGGAACCTGATTTCGATACGCCCGAACACATCCGTCGTGCGGCACAAGAAGCCATTGACCATCATTGGTCACATTACGGTCCTGTACCGGGCATCCCTGCGCTCCGCGAGGCGGTAGCTGCGCATCAAAATACGTTATCACCGATCACCAATCACCAATCACCAATCACCTTTACCGGTGAAGATGTGATCGTCTCCGTGGGAGCCAAGATGGCTATTTATAATACGATACAAGCTGTTATCAACCCCGGCGATGAGGTCATCATTCCGATGCCGGCATGGGTGAGTTACACCGAAATGGTGAAGATAGCTGAAGGTCGCGTGGTGCCTGTCGAGACGAGGCTGGAAGATAACTACTGCCTGACGCCTGCGCAACTGAAAGCGGCGTTGAATGAGAAGACGCGTATGCTGCTCCTCTGTTCGCCGAATAACCCGACGGGGTCGGTCTATTCCTATGAACAATTATCCGAACTCGTCGCTGTGCTGCGGGACTATCCGGATGTTGTGGTTTTGGCCGATGAGGTGTACAATGCCTTGACGTATGGCTGTCAGGCACCGAGTTTGGCTTCGTTCCCCGAACTGGCTGAGCGTCTTATCATCATCAATGCCGTAAGCAAAGCATATGCCATGACGGGTTACCGAATAGGGTGGTTGCTGAGCAAGAACCAAGCGTTCATCAAAGCCTGCACGCGTTTGCAAGGACAACAACTGACGTGCGCCACGATGGTAGCACAGAAAGCGGCAGAAGCGGCATTGACGGGTCCACAAGATTGTGTGGAGGCTATGCGACAAGTGTTTGCTGAGCGACGCGAATTGATCTGTCGTTTGGCAGCAGAGATACAAGGATGGAAGTTTAAAGAACCCCAAGGGGCATTCTATCTCTTCCCGGATGTGAGTGCGGTAGGTTCGGGTGATGAAGTAGCGGAACGGCTCCTCGATAAGGCACATGTAGCGGTTGTGTCCGGTTCGGCTTTCGGATGTCCGCAGTGTATACGACTGTCGTATGCCCTCAGCACCGAGGAGATTATTGAAGCGATGCGCCGCATCAAAGAAATCAGTCGTCAATAAGCATTTGACAATTCTTGCAGTCGAACGTAAGGCGAAGTATTTTACCCGTTCGCAGACGCAAATAACGCGGTTCCTTGTC
>Ga0265301_10004614_pt1 | contig 13853 bp, 12 predicted proteins | sample AusTroGonzalo_MG_2_FD_193488 | JGI IMG/M metagenome (GOLD analysis project Ga0265301, IMG submission 193488) | Bovine rumen microbial communities from tropical cattle in Woodstock, Queensland, Australia - Gonzalo_04 | ecosystem: Host-associated > Mammals > Digestive system > Stomach > Rumen ...
CGTCGCGCCGTTCACCGCCTTCGTCGGCGGATTCATCATCCCGCACAAGGTAAAAAAGCAGGCGGCCGCGACGGAGCAGTCCCCGGTTCAGACAGAGGAAAAGCAGGCGGTCACAACGGAGCAAACCCCGGAAAAAGCGACGGAAAAAGCGACGGAAAAACCTGCGGATCTCTGATCTCCGGTCCCCGCCCTTTTCGCCCTGCATGTTCGGTTTCCCGTCTGTTTCATCCTTTTTCGGCCTTTTTTTCTATCAAAAAAAGGCAAAACACGAAAAAAAATTCGTTTTCCGGTTGTTTTCCTTTAAAATGGGGTTATATTGTTTCTTTTATAAAGGAAATCCGCCATGCCAGACAATAATATCCTGATCTACGACTCCACGCTCCGCGACGGCGCCCAGGGGGAACACGTCTCGTTCTCCAAGGACGACAAGCTCCGTATCGCCCGGAAGCTGGACGAAATCGGCGTGGCTTACATCGAAGGCGGCTGGCCGGCCTCGAATCCGCGTGACTTCGATTTCTTCCGCGAGGCCGCCTCCATCAAGTTCAAATACGCCCGGCTCTGCGCCTTCGGATGCACGCGCCGCAAGGACGTCGCGGCGGCGGACGATCCGCAGCTGCGTGCGCTGCTTGATTCCGGCGCGCCCGTCTGCACGATCGTCGGCAAGACGCCCGCGTCGCAGGCCCGCGAGATCCTGAACGTCACCGAGGAGGAAAACCTGGCCATGATCCGCGAATCCTGCCGGTTCCTGGCCGACGCCGGACGCGAGGTCATCTTCGACGCCGAACACTTCTTCGACGCCTGGAGCGAGGACGCCGAATACGCGAAACGCGTCCTGACTGCCGCATGCGAAGGCGGTGCGTTCGCCGTAACCATCTGCGACACCAACGGCGGGCTGCTCCCGGTCGAAATCCTCGATGTTACGAAGCAGGTCCGCGCGTTCCTGCCCGAAAACATCGTCCTCGGCATCCACTGCCACAACGACTCCGGCACGGCCGTGGCGAACTCCATCGTGGCCGTCCGAAGCGGCGCCCGCCTGGTGCAGGGCACGATAAACGGCATCGGCGAACGCTGCGGCAACGCCAATCTCTGCACCATCATCCCGAATTTCGAGCTCAAGACGGATTTCCGCTGCCTCCCGCCCGGCCACCTGGCCATGCTGAAGGAAGTCAGCGACTTCGTCTGCGAGAAGGCCAACATGCGCCCGGACGCCCACGCCCCGTACGTCGGCGAAAGCGCGTTCGCGCACAAGGCCGGGCTCCACGTCGACGCCGTCGCAAAGAACCCGGTCACATTCGAGCACGTCCGCCCCGAATCCGTCGGCAACCGCCGCCGCATCCTCATCTCCGAGCTCTCCGGACGCCATTCGCTCACGATGAAAGCCGCCGAGTTCGGCATCGACCTGCGCGACTCCCGCCTCGGCAACGCCGGGCTGCAGGAGCTCAAGCGCCGCGAACGCGCCGGGTACGAGTACGAGACCGCCGAGGCGTCGTTCGTCGTGCTGATGCACAAGGTCATGAACCTGTGGCCCTCCTACTTCATCCTCGAGGGCTTCCGCGTCATCATCGAAAAGCGCGGCGCGGAGGACCGCGTGGTCTCCGAGGCCACCGTCAAGCTCAACGTCGGCGGCGTCTCCCAGCTCACCGCCGCCGAGGGCGACGGCCCCGTCAACGCGCTCGACATCGCGCTCCGCAAGGCGCTCGAACGCTTCTACCCCGCCATCCGCGACGTCTCCCTCATCGACTTCAAGGTCCGCATTCTGGAAAGCCTGAACGGCACCGCGGCGCAGACCCGCGTCCGCATTCAGAGCCACGACTCCACCGATGTCTGGGACACCGTCGGCGTCAGCGAAAACATCATCGAAGCATCCTGGATCGCACTCGCCGATTCCGTGGAATACGCTCTCTTCAAGAAACACATCGCACCATTCAACAGCCACGAAGGACTCGAATCATGACACGACGTTTCCTCCTGATTCTGACCATAGCGCTCGCCGCATCGTTCTATTTCGCGCCGCAGCCGAAGGCCGAGGCTTTCGACCCCGTCACGCTCGCCATTCTGACCCCGCTCGCCATTCAGGGCGCGAAGATCCTCGCCCCGTACGTGATTCGCGGCCTCAAGAACATGGCCGTCGTCGGACTCCGCTCCGCGAAATACTTCCTCAAGTTCTTCCTCGTGCCGGTCGGGCTCGTCGAATGCATCATCATGCCATGGCGCATCTCCACAGGACTAAGTCACATGGGACAGGGGTTCGTAGGACTATTCTGTTTCGTGGGGAACCTGCTGCTATTGCCATTCGCAGCCTTTGGCGTCGGCGTTTAGCGGGGACGCGCTGAACAATGCCGACTGAAAAACGTCCGCCCGAGGGAACCGCCACAGGCCGCGCCCGCAACAGGATGGGCTCCATCCTCGGGGAATGGTACGGCGACAACGGCGACGGCGAGCTCATGAAGTATCTGCCGTCCGCTCAGCCCATCGGAAACGTCCTGGACCGCGTCCTGAAAAAGAAACTCCCGCACGGGATCGCCGATTTCCAGAAGATTTCCGACCGCTGGAGTGAGATCGCCGGCGAGGTCGCCGCGCGTCACACGAAGCCGCTGTCGTTCTCCGGCAAAATCCTCTTCGTCGAGGTGGAACACCCCGCCTACCTGCCCTCCGTCCGCACGAAGGCGGTTCAGGCCGCCATCCTCGCGCGCATCGCCGACCTCATCGGCCCGGACCAGTGCACCGCCCTGACCTTCACGCCCGCCGGACGCCGCGGCAAAAAAAACTCCTGAACGCCATGATCTTCTTCGACACCATCGACTCCACGAACACCTGGGCGTCCGCGCATTTCGCCGAACTCGCGGACGGCGAACTCGTCGCCGCCGCCGTGCAGACCGCCGGGCGCGGCCGCCTCGACCGCAGCTGGATATCCCCGCGCGGAAACATCTATGCCACATTCGTTCAGAAGGACGTTTCCAGCCCGCTCCTCGGCGTGGCAGTCGGCTCGCTCGCCGTGCTCGATCTCGTCCGCGCGCTCGCCCCGGCCGAAATGTTCCACATCAAATGGCCGAACGACATTTTCCGCGGCACGGCCAAGATTTCCGGCATCCTCGCCCAGTACATCTGCCCCCGCGGCGGTGCGCCCGGCGGACTCGTGACCGGGATCGGCGTGAACCTGAACATGTCGCGCGAACAGCTCGCATCCGCCTCGCAGGAAGCCACGTCCGTCGCCATTCTGACCGGCGCGCAGGTCGACCTGGACGCCGCGCTGAAGCGCTTCGAATCGCTCCTGCACAGCCACGCCGCCACGCTCAAAACCGACCCGCCCGCGCTCTTCGCCCGATGGAAAGCGGAAAACGGCCTCCTCGGACGCCATGTGGAATTCGTCGCGGGCGACGGCTCCCGCCTCACCGGGCTATTCCGCGACATCGACGCCACCGGCTCGGTCATCCTCGACGAGGACGGCGGACGCACGCTCACGCTGAACTGCGGCGACGTGCGGCTGCTGACCCGCGCTTGATTTTCCCGCGAATGCGTGTATAGTATTTGACAAAACAACCTCGAATCCGACGCATAAAGGACGCCCGAACATGATCGCTCAACTTACAGGCAGGATCGTTTCCCTGAACCTCACCGAACTCATCCTCGACGTGAACGGCGTCGGCTATTTCGTCTCCATCCCCATGAGCACCTACGACGTCCTGCCGAAGGAGGGCGGCACCGCCACGCTCCTGACCTGGCTTCAGGTCCGTGAGGACGCGCTCCAGCTCTTCGGGTTCGCGAAAAAGGAGGAGCTCGAAATCTTCAAGCTCCTGCTCGCGGTGAACGGCATCGGCGCGAAGACCGCGCTCGCCATCCTCAGCAGCATGAACATCCCCACGTTCTGCAACGCCATCATCAACGCCGACATCAAGGTCCTGAAGCACATCAGCGGCATCGGCCCCAAGTCCGCCGAACGCATGATTGTCGAGCTCCGCGACAAGATTGTAAAGCTCTTCCCCGAGCTCACGTTCGCAAACCTCCCGCAGGACATCCCGCAGTCGCGCGAAATGGAGGACGCCCTGCTCGCGCTCGAACAGCTCGGATTCCAGCGGGCGAAGATTCAGAAGGCCGTCGCCGACCTCGTCGCCAAGCTCCCCGAACAGGAGCGCTCCAGCGAAAACATCATTCGCAAGGCCCTCCGCGAGCTCAACCGCTGACCGGGAATCCGCAAAATATAAGCTCGCGGTTCGGCACACTCCGTGTGTCAGTCGGGAGGAAGCGTACCTTCGGGGAGTTTCGGCAGTCTTTCGAGGAGGCCGTCCTCGTCCCGGAACCGGGCCATGATGCGCAGGTAGCCGGTCGGAGCGCGTGAGGCGTCGCGGTAGGCGATGAAGAATCCGGGCGCGGGCTCGGCGTTCGGCATCTGGACGTACGGGTCGCGGAGACGGTCGAGCGCGGCCATCCAGCCGACGGGATAGAACGTGCGGCGTTCCTCCTTGTTACGGGCGGAAACCGCGATCGGGCCGGGCGCATAGCGGCGAAGTTCGGAGTTGATGCGAACCGCGCCGGCCTGCTGTTCGGAGAGCGACACGCCAAACGTCTCGGCGCGATTTCCGGCGTCGCGGTGAATCACGCCGAGGAACACCAGCCACCCGCAGAAACACAGCCCGAAATACACGCCGAGCGCGATTTTCGCCGGGCGGAGCGTACGGCCGGACAGGAACCACATCGCGCCGGTCGTTTCCAGGTACGCGGCGAACGGCGCGGCGTACAGGTAGTGGAACGGATGGAACGGCTGTTTCATCACAAGGAACGCGAGCGAGGCGAGCAGGACCAGTGCGGACGAAATTATGCCCGCGCGGTCTTTGTGGACGACCGCGAGCACGGCCCCGGTCACGAGCAGCGCCGCCATGAGCACGACCGAGATCACGGCCATCAGCAGCAGGAACGAGGCGGCCTCGCGGTCGACGTTCCCCAACGCAGGATGGAACACGTCGGCGAATCCGCCGAACGTCGTCTGAAGCACGGCGAACGGGCCGCGCACCGGGATGCGTCCGGCGGGCGTCCGAAGCCAGAGCAGCCCTGAAATCAGCAGGGAACCGAGCAGGAGAGCGATGCGTTTCGGACGGGATGCGCCGTCGTCGCGGTCCAGCAGCCGAACCAGCGCGTACAGCACGAACGCCCCCGCCGGAAGCAGCAGGGAGTCGCCGCGCAGGGACTTGTATGCGAGCAGGAGATACGGCGACGTCGCGGCAAAGAGGAAGAGCAATGGCGCGGAGAGTTTGGCGCGTTTCGCGACCCGGGCCAGCAGGAGATAGCACGCGAGCAGCGACAGCGCGGTCTTCAGAAACGCCAGGAAAAGGATGTCTTTCGTGAAGAGATACAGGAACTGGTAGAACAGCGCGGAAAGGCCCCATTTGGCGAACGGATTCACGAACGAATCCGCCCCGATGGCGTCAATCGCCGTCTTGTGAACCTGAAGTTCACCCTCGTATGTGAACGGAACATCCCCCGGCAGAAGCAGCGCCGCGGCCGCCGCGAAACATGCCAGAACGCCCCACAATCCCGCCTGACGCTTCAGAAGGAAATCCCGAACAGAATCAAAAACCGTCGTCCATTTCTTCTGCAAAGATACATTCTGTTCCCCTGGCAAAAAGTCAAAACGAACGAACAGCAGCCACGCCCAGACGGCGAGCCCGAAAAGAAAGAGGATCAGCCTCGAAATCAAGTAGGGCAGTCCGATCAGGCTTCCGAGCGTGAACCGCGCGGCGTCGCGCAATGCGGCGGCGTCCGGACGGAGCGCCTGAAGCCCCAGCTGCGCCATCAGGATGGCCGGCGGCGTACGGTCGAACAGATGCCGGTACGAGGTCACGTAGATCGGCGAGGGGTCGGGTTCCGGCGGCGTGACCGTATACGCGGCCACGGCAAACATGTTCAGCAGGGAAATCGCGGCGAGCAGGCCGAAGAGTCCGCTCCGCCAGCCCGGCTTCAGCGGCGCCATGACCGCGAGGATGCCGACGAGCGGGAACACGGGGACCATGTAGCGCGCCGTGAAGCTCGCGCCGGAATGCCAGCCGTTGAACGACGCGTTCATCAGCAAGAGCGTCAGGAACGACAGCGAAATCAGCAGGGCCAGGCCGCGCCGGAGACCGCGTTCGCACCAGAGGGCGATGCATCCGGGGATCGCGAAGAACAGGAACGGCGACGCGATCAGCACGCCGCGACGCGCGCCGATGAGAAGTTCGAGGATCAGCCACGGTTTCGGCAGGGCCAGCAGACCGCCCGCGGCGTCGCCTTCGGTGCGGTAAACGGGGTTGATGTACTGCGCGGCGAACGAGAACGGCCCGCCGAAGCACATCGCATTGTACACGCAGTACAGCACGGCGAACGGCAGCCCGCCCGCGATGAATTGCCAGATGCGGCCTTTCTCGCGGACGGCGAGGAAGACCAGCGCGAGCGGCAGAAGCAGACCCGCGGAGTAGTCGAACAGGACCGCCGCGCCGAACCACGCCCCGCTCGCCGCGAGCGAGAAACGTCCGCCGCGCAGATACGACCACAGACTGAACACCAGACACGCCGCCACGGTGGAGTGCGCCATCAGCGTGGTCGCGAACGGGAACACGGCAGTGCCGAGCACGATCAGCAGCGCGCCCGGATACGCCCGCGCCTCGCTCGCGCCGAGTTTCAGCAGGATTCCGGCCAGCGCGAGCACGGAGAACGCCGTCGGCAGCACGCCCATCACGAAGTTCAGGTACCACGCGTTGAAGATTTCCGCGCGCGGCGAAATGCCGTCGCCGTCCGGGCAGATACGGCGTTCGAGCGGGTAGACCGGCGCGAGCAGGGCCACGCCGAACCAGGTCGTGCCGGGCGATTTGTTCGAGTAGTAATGCCCGCCGTACTCCGACCAGTCGGAGGTGTTCATCTGCTTCGCCTCGGAGTACAGGTAGCGGTCGATGCGGAACGTGTGCGCGGCCTCGCCGGTATTCTCGAAAAACGCGTTCACGGCGTCGAACCGCGCAATCTGGTTCACGTGTCCGACATGAAAGAACCATGCGCAGAAAATGAGCGCGGTAAAAAACAAAATCAAAGAGAGCCGACGCCGCGCGGAAGACGGCATGGAGGAAACTTCGCCGGGCGTGGATGCGGACGCCTCGCCGGACGCGGGTTCAAATCCGCCCCGCTCCGCTCCGGTCTGCCCGTCCTCTGCGATGCCCCGGTTCATGGCGCGGAGATCAGGATGCCGGCACGCGGAAACTGCCGCCGGTCCATTCGCGTTCCGTGGAGTTGCCGAGCTCGACGCAGCCGAGCGCGGCGAAAGCGTCGCGGACGGTCGGGTATTCCGTGGTGAGGATGCCAGCGAGGATCAGGATGCCGCCGGGCTTGACCAGCGAAACAAGGTGTTCGCGCCCTTCGATGAGCGCGGAGGACAGAATGTTCGCCGCCACGATGTCGTAAGTTCTGCCGGGCTTGAAGTCAAGCAGGGAGGACACGGACAGCGCGAGTTCGGCGTCGGGGATGCCGTTGATCTGCGCATTCTCGCGGGCGATCGGGATCACGTCCGGGTCGATGTCGAACGCGTCGACCGGGGCACAGCCGAGCGCGTGCGCCGCGATGGAAAGGATGCCGGAGCCGCAGCCCGCGTCCAGGAAGGACGGCGTCGCGCCCGTCGGAAATTCCGCGGTGAAACGGTCAATGGCGGCGATGCAGGACTTCGTGGTGGCGTGCTGGCCGGTACCAAAGCTCATCCCGGGGTCGAGCACGATCACATGCTGGCCGGGGCCCGGCGTGTACTGTTCCCACGAGGGCCGCACCACGACGCGCGGGGAAACGACCATGGTCTTGAAGTGAATCTTCCAGGATTCCGCCCAGTCTTCCTTCTTGATCTCGGCCGTGCGGGGGTCCTCCAGCGCCACGCCGAACTCGCGCCACATGGGGATGAGCGCCGTTTCGAGGCGTTCGCGGAACGCGGCGGCATCGGCCTGCCCGGACTCGCCGGGGAAGTAGACGGTGTGCCGGACGTGCTTCGTCTCCTCGTCGCGCCACGAGCTGAAGTCGAGCTCAAGCGCGTTGAAGAGTTCGGCGGCGCTTTCCGGGTTGTCGGAGGTGTCTTCGACCGTGACGCAGTAGATGACGGGAGCGGGATTCATAACATGCGGCCTCACTTGGATATGACGAAAATGCTGTTGGAAGCGAAGAGGTTGGGCCAGAGGACGGCCATGCGGCGCAGGTAGTCGCCTTCGTTGGTCAGCGGGATCTCCTTGCAGATCTTGATGTCGAGCGTCTGGCAGAGGTCCTTGAAATCCGAGGCCGTGCCGGGGCGGATGGTCGGGGTGTTGTACCACGGCAGCGGCAGGTTGCGGTTCACCGGCATGTGGCCGAAGAGCATCTGGATGCGGGCGTTGATGTGGCCGAAGTTCATGTAGGACACGATGCCGCGCTTGCCGATACGGAGCATTTCGTTCAGGATGATGTCGGGGCGCTGCACGGACTGGATCGTGCGGCTCAGGATCACGTAGTCGTAGGAGTCGTCGCGGAAATCGGTCAGCGCGGCGTCGAGGCTGGCGTGAATGACCGGGATACCGCGCGCGGCGCATTCGAGAATCTTCTGCTGGTCGTGTTCCACGCCCATGACTTTCGCGTGCTTGAGCGTCTTCAGGGCGTACAGGAGCCGCCCGGACCCGCAGCCGAGGTCGAGGATATGCGCGTTCTCCGGGATCATGTCGCGGATGGCGGCCAGATCGGAACGCTGAAGCTGAATTTCGTTGTGGTTGAATTTGACGGTCATTTCGGCGGCTCCCACGGCAGGTTGGTCAGGTAGCTGGAGATCAGGGAGCCGAGCGCTTCGGTCTCCAGAAGGAACGCATCGTGTCCGTACGACGACTGAATGTTGCAGTAGGTCACATCGTTGCCGTTGTCGAGCAGGGCGCGGACGAGCTCCTTGGACTGGTACGCGGGGAACAGCCAGTCGCTGGAGAACGACACGATGAGGAACGGCGTGGCGACCGGCTTCAGTGCGCCCGCGAGGTTGCCGTCAGCGCAGTCGGAGAGGTCGAAATAGTCGATCGCACGCGTGATGTACAGATAGGAATTGGCGTCGAACCGCTCCACGAACTTCGAGCCCTGATGAGCCAGATAGCTCTCAATGCGGAAGTCCTTCGAGAACGCGAACTCGTAGTCGGACGCGGGGGACTCCTGCAGCGCGCGCCCGAACTTGCGGTTCATGGATTCGTCGCTCAGGTACGTGATATGCGCCAGCATGCGGGCGGTGGCCAGGCCGCGCTGCGGCTGCTCCTCGTAGTTGCCGTCAAGCCAGTGCTGGTCGTTCATGATGGCTTCGCGGCTGACCCAGTTGAACGAGATGCCCTGCGAAGAGACGCGGGCCGTGGTCGCAATGGCGATGGTACCGTTGACCGCCTCCGGGTAGGAAACGCCCCACTGGAGCGCCAGCATGCCGCCCATGGAGCCGCCCGCCACGCAGAACCATTTCCTGATCCCCAGGTGACGCATAAGGCGTTCCTGCGCGCGCACCATGTCCGCGATCGTGATGATCGGGAAATCCATGTCGTAGCGGCGGCCGGTGTCCGGGTCGATGCTACGGGGCCCGGTGGAGCCGGAACACCCGCCGATGATGTTGGAGCAGACGACAAACAGCTTGTTCGTGTCGATCGGTTTGCCGGGCCCGACCATGTCGTCCCACCAGCCGGGCTTCTTGTCGTCGGGGGAATGGTAGCCCGCCAGATGCGCGTCGCCGGAGAGGGCGTGCTCGACCAGCACGGCGTTGTCGGCCTCGGGCGAGAGCGTGCCGTAGGTCTCGTAGCGGATCACCACACCTTTCAGGCTGCGTCCGCAGTCGAGGGGGAGTTCTTCCTCGAAAAGATAGTCGGAGGGCTGGACGATCCCGACCGAACTGCTGCACGATTCCTGTGCCATGATGAACTCCCTTCCCCCCGCCGGAGCGGAGAAAACGAACTTATTTCAGAAAACGAACTTATTTCAGATAAAACGGAGCCGGGTCTGTCAGGGACTCCGGCTCCGGGAAAAGCGGTGCTGTGATTATAACGAACGACCGCTGAGCGCCTTGAGCGCGCCGAGGTACTTCTCGCGGGTCTTCGCGACGACGTCCTGCGGCAGTTCGGGCGCCGGGGGGGTCTTGTCCCAGTCGAGCGATTCGAGGTAGTCGCGCACGAACTGCTTGTCGAGGCTGGGCGGGTTGCTGCCGATCACGTACTCGGACTTCGGCCAGAAGCGGCTGGAATCCGGGGTCAGCACTTCGTCGATCAGGATGATCTCGCCGTCGTCGAGTTCGCCGAACTCGAACTTGGTGTCGGCGAGGATGATCCCGCATCGTTCCGCGTGCTGGGCGGCGTCCTTGTAGATGCGCAGCGAGAAATCGGCCAGGCATTCCGCCTTTTCTTCGCCGATGAGGTCGCAGGCTTCCTCGAACGAAACGTTTTCGTCGTGGCCCTCCTCGGCTTTCGTCGAGGGGGTGAAGAGCGCCTTGTCGAGCTTTTCGGACAGGCGGTAGTCCTCGCGGACTTCGTAGCCGCCGACGGTGCCGTAGCGCTTGTATTCCTTCCAGGCGCTGCCCGTCAGGTATCCGCGCACGATGCACTCCATCGGGATCGGCTTCACCTTGCGCACGATCATCGCCCGGCCGTCGAGGTCCTTGTCGTACTTCCTGAGCATTTTCGGGAAGTCGCTGACCTCGGAGCAGAGCAGATGGTTCTGCGCCCACGAAATATAATCGAACCAGAACAGCGACATCTGCGTCAGGACGCGCCCCTTGTCCGGGATGCCGTTCGGCATCACGCAGTCAAACGCGCTGATACGGTCGGTCGCAATGAATAAAAGGGAATCCCCTAGGTCGTAAACATCTCTCACTTTACCCCGATGGGGTCGCGGGAGTTCGGGAATGTCGGTTTCGAGCAGAGCTCCGTTCGAGTCATATTTCATAAAGGCAAGGTCTCTTTCACGCGATCGACAGGATCTTCACCTGGGTGAGTTCCTGACGGTGGCCTTTGCGCTTGCGGCAGCCTTTGCGGCGTTTCATCTTGAATGCGATCAGCTTCGGGCCGCGGAACTGTTCCACGATCTCGGCTTCGACTTTTGCGCCTTCGACAAGCGGAGCGCCGACCGTAAGGTCCGCGCCTTCGCCCTTGGCCAGAACTTCGTCAAACGTGATCTTCGCGCCGACTTCGCCTTCGATGCGTTCAACGGCGACGACGTCCTGTTCCTGGACTTTCAGCTGCTTGCCGCCGGTTTTGATTACTGCGTACATTTCTTGTTCTCCTGGTTGCAGGTGTATGTGTGAATTTGTATTTTTGACTAAAGTTAAACGTTTTAATATAACCCGTTTTTTCGATTCTTCAAATCATTTTCCGTTTTTTTCCCGAAAAATGACCGTTCCGCACCGCTTTTCCGCGCCGAAACGCGTTTTCGCGGATACGGAAAAAATCGGTTCGGAGGAGCTGCCGGATGCGTCCTTTCCGCGGCTCAGAGGCAGGAAGCCGCGAACTGCACGGCGTTCTCGAAGATCACGCGGCCTTCGCCCCATTCGGGGAGCCGGCCTTCGAGCTTCGCCGTCTGCCAGTCGGGCGCGTTGAACGGCGACAGGAACGCTTCCGGGTGCGGCATGAGGCCGAAGATGCGGCCGCTCTCGTCGCAAATGCCCGCGATGTCGTTCAGCGAGCCGTTCGGGTTCTCCGGGAAGCCCTTGGCCGGGGTGCCGTCGGCGGAGCAGTAGCGGAACGCGGCGAGGTGGTCGGATTCGATGCGGGCGAGCACATCCGGGTCGGCGACGAACTTGCCTTCGCCGTGGCGGATGGGCATGCGGATCACGTCGATGCCGCGCGTGAAGACGCACGGGGATTCCGGGTCGGCCTTCAGCGTGATCCAGTCGTCGCGGAACACGCCGCTGTCGTTGTCGGTCAGCGCGGCCTGCTGGGTCAGATACTGGCCGTCGAGCGCGGGCGCCAGCCCCAGGCGAGTGAGCGTCTGGAATCCGTTGCAGATGCCGATCACCAGCTTGCCGTCAGCCACGAACTTCTTCAAGTCGTCCGTCAGCTTGAATTTCAGCTTGTTCGCGAACACGGTGCCGGACCCGAGGTGGTCGCCGAACGAGAATCCGCCGATCAGCGCGAGGATATGGAATTCGCCGAGCGTGCGTTTCCCGGCCAGAAGATCGTTCAGGTGCACCTGTTCCGCGGTCGCGCCGCAGGAGTCGAACGCCGCCGCGGTCTCCTTTTCGCAGTTCAATCCCGCGCCGGTGATGATCAGGACTTTGACTTGTTCGCGTTTCATCGTATCTGCCGCCTTTCAATAAAGGTGAAATAAAAAATTGATGCCTTATAATTTACCTCCGTTTCCGGGAAAAGCAAGTCTGACGGCAAAGGTTTCGCGAAAACTCCCAGGAATTCAGCACACGTCACGTGCCGGGACGAAAGCCGCAGACGGAATCGCAACATTGGTGGAACTTGTACGGTGCCCTTCCCTGTGCGCGAGCGAAAGCCGCGCAGTACTGCCGTGGAGGACTTGTCCTCCCGTTTCCGGGAAAAGCAAGTCCGGCGGCAAAGGTTTCTTGGTGTTGCCGGTCATTTCAAGGAAAAAAACGGGACATTTCTTGAAAACGCGTCCGCAGGGGAGTATAGTAACAAATTATCTTTCTCAACCGTTCAACCGTTTAGACAGGAGCCGGTTTCACTATGATCTCACGCAGACGCCTCGCATTTCCGCTTTTCGGACTTTTCTTCGCCGCACAGGCTTTCGCACAGGGCGGGGCCGCCGACACACCCGCCGAGATCAAAGTGGAGGCTCCGGCCACCGTGCCGAAATGGGGCTTGTTCGAGGCGAAGGTCATCGGTCTGCCCGCGGACACGAAGGGAATCACGGCTTTTTTTACCTTACAGAATGCCAGTCAGGCACAAATCGCCGAAGGCTTCCGGGACGGCGACCTGTGGCGTGTGCGCTTCATGCCTGCGTCGCAGGGGAAGTGGAAGTATAAGTATTCGATCATGACAAGTGAAGGCGGAAGCTGGAATTATCACGGTGAATTCGAGGTGACGGAGCCGGAGCCCGGCATGCACGGCCCTGTTCGCGTCAGTCCACAGAAAAAACATCATTTCGCTCACGCCGACGGCACACCGTTCTATCCGGTCGGCACCACGTGCTACGCGTGGCTGAACCAGCCGGAGCCGATCCGCAAGCAGACCATTGAAACGCTGTCCAAAGGCTACTTCAACAAGATCCGGTTCTGCATCTTCCCGAAACACTATGTCTTCAATGAGAAGGAGCCCGACCTGTACCCGTTCCTGCTGAAGGAAGGCAGCGAGAAGGAATACGACTGGGACTACACGCGGCCGAATCCGGCGTACTTCGCGCGCATCGACGAGGCCGTCGAGACGCTCGGCAAGCTCGGGATCGAATGCGACCTGATCCTGTTCCATCCCTATGACAAGTGGGGATTCAGCAATATGCCCGCCGAGGCGAACGACTTCTACCTGACCTACATGGCCGCCCGCTACAGCGCGTACGCGAACGTCTGGTGGAGCTTTGCCAACGAATACGACATTCTGAAGGACAAGACCGTCGACGACTGGGAACATTACGCCGCGCTCATTCAGGCGAAGGACCCGTACAGCCACCTGCGGAGCATCCACAACTGCGTGCCGTTCTACGACTACACGAAGCCGTGGATCACGCACTGCAGCATCCAGCGGCAGGATTTCTACGTCTGCGCCGAGCTCACCGACCAGTACCTCCGCAAGTACGACAAGCCGGTCGTGCTCGACGAGATCCAGTACGAGGGCGACATCCCGTACATGTGGGGCAACATCGCCGGACCGGAGCTCGTGCGGCGGTTCTGGGAGGCCGCGGTCCGCGGCGGCTACGCC